>Ga0209500_10002329_pt1 | contig 13591 bp, 12 predicted proteins | sample S_140212_EF_Meta_FD_187323 | JGI IMG/M metagenome (GOLD analysis project Ga0209500, IMG submission 187323) | Freshwater microbial communities from Lake Simoncouche, Canada to study carbon cycling - S_140212_EF_MetaG (SPAdes) (version 2) | ecosystem: Environmental > Aquatic > Freshwater > Lake ... | reverse complement strand
CCGCAGCGTCTCCACCATTCTTTCAGACACAAGTATCCAGATTCCTGATCACCAGCGGCCAGAAATGTGGAAACCAGACCGCCAAATGCGCCTCATTGATACCATCATGCGTGGTCTCCCTATGCCAAATCTCACTCTGAATGACACCATAGTTGGTGGTGAGCGTGTCCGTTGGCTGGAGGACGGGCAACAGCGATACATTTCCATGAAAAAATTCTATGAGAACAGACTACCCTATGAGAATACCTACTACAAGGACTTCAGTGAAATGCAACGGGTCCAGTTTCTCACCTATAAAGTCCCTGTACTGACATATGAGAATGCCACTAGAGCCGAGATTATTCAAATCTTCGACAATCTGCAATACGGTGTCCCTCTGAGTCCTGGACACCGTTTCCACGCCCGTCTTGATTCACCCCTAGTCAAGTATGGTCGTGAGCGACTGATGACGCCAGACAAGTGTTTCTATGCACGTGCATCGGCAGTCTGGGGTGCTCATCCGTCAAATAAGGACACGAAGACCAAGAAGAATCTGATGAATGTCATGGCTATTGTGGGCGGAGCGGCGCACGGTGTCGAGTGTATCACTACGTCCTATGATATTCTGGGGCCGCTCTTGGATAAGGAGTTCGATGTGGCGAAGGCCGATGCTCTTCTCAACACGGTCCTCACTATCTATGAAGATGCAGACAGAGAGTATGCCATTACGCCGAATGACAAGCGGGGTCAGTGGGACGTGGGTAAGCTGACGGGGTATATCTTGGCATCGCTGATTCATGGTTACACACTAGATTTGCCTAAGATGTGGAAGGATTATATCGTGTCTGTGCGTAATGGCACGGACACAATTGCGGTTCTCCATCACAATATGCCTGCATCGCGAAACTGGAATTCGACCCGATGGCGAATTGGCTATGAGAACGTCTTCGTACAGCGTCCTACGCAGTTTATTGAGGAGGAAGAGAGTGATGAGGATGATGAGTGAATCCTGTCTAATCAACTTTCTTAACTAGCACAACTGTCTTATTGGTAATTGGCAGAACTCTTTTTTCACCGAAATCACTCACTGGTTCAAAGGTTGTCTTTGGCGCATCCTCCAAAGTCTTGGGATCCACAATCGCCTCCTCAGCATTTGGCATAAGAGAGCCGAGACCTTCTAATATTTTTATGGCTACCAATCGTTTATTAATGATTTCTGAGATGACTAATATCGTATTGAAGGCTAAGAGACTTTGAGATGTGCAAGTCTGCACAATTATACATTGCCCCTCCTGGAGCGACTTCTCGCCATTCTGAGATGGAATTGTTCTCGATGACCAGACTCTGTGGATGAGCCCCTTGTAGTCTGGCATCCGGGCTAAGATTCTTGCGCAGCAATCTAAGAACTGCGAGACTTCTCTCTGGCTCGTAACTAGCTTCCATTTCTCTTGAATGAAAAAGACGTGCTGTTGCCCTGCCGGGTCTTGGATTTGTATGAGATGGTCGACTCCATTGAGACTCTGTTCTTTGAAAAAATCTCTGATGCCCTGTTCATCATGGACAATCATGACCCACTCTTCTTCGAGCCCGTCTTTCAGCTGGTCCAAGAGAAATCCAATACGCCGTTCAAAGGCGAAACCTTGCGCTGATGCTTTTGCTGTCATTTGTTAATGACTACAAAAGAATTTACCTAATTTATCGTAACGCGTCTAGTATTAAACTTATTTCCTAGACTTTCTAGTTTTACTCTTTTTACCACCTCGCTTTGTCATCTTGCTATAGGTAGATAATGATGCAAGTCTTAGCTTATTCGCATTTGATGCTTGTTTTTTGTTAGTTATATTGCGAAGAACTGGATTGCGAAGAACTGGATTGCGAAGAACTGAATTGCGAAAACCTGAATTATTAGGTGGTAATACATCTGGTTTTTTAATTGGTTTTTTAACTGAGCTTTTATAAAAATTAAGCATTGATGGCGGGGCCGCTGACATATCTATTTCTGCAAAAGAAATTAAGTGATCCGCCATATAAAAATTGAACCATCTTACCAAACTAAATTTTATACATGTCTGTTCAAAGCTTTTTAGAAACCGCATGGCAAGAGAATCACGAAGTCTCGACAAATAGTGAAATCGCCTGCCCTACCTGTAATAACTCATTTGACGAATTGGAGCACCTCGATGTCAGCACTTGCCTAAAGTGCGGCACGATCGTCTCACGTTGCCTCGATTTGACGGCCGAATATCGATACTTCAGCCAGGATGACCGGGGTGGTGGCGACCCATCGAGAGTGGGTGCGCCACAAGACAACCGGTTTCCAGAATCAAGTCTCGGCACGGTTATCTTATCTACACAGCAAGGCGGATCAGCAAATACGCGTTGGTCAATGAATAAGATTCGCCGCTATCACACATGGAACATGCTTCCATACAAGGAGCGCAGTCTTCTCCACGTATTTGAGACCCTACAAATCACTGCAGTGAATCAAGGTCTTGATTCAGGCATCTTAGACCTCAGTAAGGAGTATTACGTCGCACTTACGGCGAATTGTCAGAAACGCGGCCTTTCACGCTCGGCAGTCCTAGCATCATGTGTCTTCTCAGCTCTAAAACAGGCCGGTCAGCCAAGAAAGCCGAAAGACATCGCCGACATGTTCCACATTAAGACGAGTGATTTCACGAAGGCCTTCAAATATGTACAGGAAGTCCTAGCACTCGCACATCAAAAGGGGAATCTCAAGGGCTTCTCCGGCTCGCCATCGGCTATAAAGACTACACGGGCCTCGCATTATATTGCACATCCTTTGAGTAAATTGCCATTAAAACGAGCCGAGTTTCCTGTGATCCTGTCACTCAGTACAGCGATTGCAAATGCAGTCGAGGATCTATCTTTATGTGCTGAACACATGCCTCCATCTCTGGCGGCTGCAGCCATATTCGAAGCCATTTATTTGAAGGGAAATAAGGAAATCACAATTGAAGCAATTGCCGCACTGTGTGATGTATCCGCAGGAACACTGATGAAATGCTGGAAACGACTCGAGGAAACGAAGAAGCAATGGGCCGATATCTGCGGCATCAAAATGGAATAATATCTTGCATAATATTAGATTATGGGGTCGGCTATTTCATTGCCAAAGTTATTACCAAGTAAAATAACTAGTAAAGAAGATTTTAATCTAGGAAATAAAGAAATTTCACAACTTGCAGATGCTCTTTTTACATTCATGTATAAAGAATCGGAAAATTTAGAACGCGAAGTCTTAGACATCGTCGATAATAAAAATGATTATATTATTGAACTTTCTCATTTAATTGACAACCATTTTAATATTATTGGTTTCACAAGTCAGACAACGACACCAGGCGAAATCTATTTTATTAAAAAGAAGATACGCGATGAGTTGATTTCTCATGATACTAAAGAACATGCATCTAAGAATGAAAATGCTAGTCGAATCATAGCGTCATTTTTCATACGTATCTTTCAGATTTTAGGAGCTCTGTTACTTGTCTTAAAAAATGTTAATTTAAATGATCAGGGATCTACTAATACTTCATATAGACGCGAAATATTAGGACAACAGCTTTTAGGTCAGAGAGGTGGTGCTACTATACCAGAGTCACTTGGACCATTTGAGGCCTTGAGATCAGTAGCGAAATCCATTACTACTGAAGAAAAGGCTGAGATATTGAAGCAACTTTCCAAACAAGAATCTGAATATTATCTAATAAAACTTTCAGAAAATCTTTTCTTTTATTTGAAAAAGTTAGAATATAAAACAGATTCAGAACTGGAACTTAGAGTTTCTGCAGCTGAAATAAATAAAAATCAACCAGGATTTATAATTAAATTGAAAAATAAGGATACTTCAACAGTATCGAAACCATCTAATAGTCCATCTTCGCTAATATATAGGGATTTCAGAATAGAAATATCTGATTTTTTTCCAGGTATTACCAAAAGAGAGTTTGTAGTAGTAGCACCAAGTTATATCTCTAATTTAAAAATTTACCCATCAAGTGTAACTAAAAAAGAGCAACAGGAACCGTATATAGTGAATTTTATGTTTGAATACGGTGTTAATAAAAAATATATAATCAGTCAAAAAGAGTCTGGAATGATTATTAAAGGCATTATAAATACTATGGATGCAGCTGATAAAAATAACATTGCTAAGATTTTAGAAGAATATATCATTTTCTGGTTTAATACGACATCTGATGGTCGAGCGTTTGAACTATACGAGGGAGCTACCAAGAAAAAAGGTGTAGCATCTGTATTTAATCCAAAGGATCAAATAATAAAGGATCAATATGAGATGTTAAAGGATAATAGACCTAGTAGCCAACCACACTGTATTCGGCGTGCAATTGACCTTTTGAATGAACCAGAAAATTTATTTAGAGATCTTTCATCTACAACGATAATTAATGAAAAAATCTGTAGAACAGAGCCGAAGAATAACTTGAAGAGTGTTGATGCGCTTTATGGCAAAAAGATCGATATAAATAAAATATTGCAGTCTGTAGATAAGCTAGAATTAGATGCCATGTATAAGATGTTCGGTTTAGATAAAAATGGTGAGGCAGACGCTCTGAAAGAGGCAATCGAAACATTGAAAAAGGCGTTTGAAAAGAATACTGATACTAAATCAGACGCTAAAAGATTGGAAGAGATTAAAGTGGTAACTTCTAAAGCGTGCAAAGATAATTCAGTAACAGTCAAGCCGCTCACTGCAATGAAACTGCAAACAGTATCTCATCAACTATTAGCATTTCATGTAAATAATATTGTTGAAATTGCTGATTTATTAAAGAAATTATTTAAGATTGAATTTAAAAATGGAAAGTGGTCTCCAACAGGAATACATGAAAAAGTTCTACTTGGTGGGTTTCCACTTCTTGATAATTATACTGATCATGCGCGAGAACTATTGGTGAATTATTATTTTGGCTGTGAAGATATTTATCAGAATGGTATTAAAACTGTAAATGAACAGAGTTCTCCTGGACCAGTTGCTCCAGCTGTTCCAACTGCTCCAACTGCTCCTTCTGCAGCACCTGTGGCTCCTCCTCCAGCCCCTTAGATAATCTCAGGATTTGGCACAGAACCAAACCACTTTCCAGGAATCCATCTGAAAGCGTAGAGTGAGACCATACTATCAATTTGCCAGTCCCTTTTCTCATCAACACGGTCTGCACCACTTACGAAGACCCAGCATTCTGGCAACTCTTTATCAAGTAAATTCTCCCAGTCTTCCACTGACGCCTCGTCTCGTATTCCTTCAATTCTGACAAGAGGTAGGCCAGACCTAAGTTCAACAGCCTGATAAGGATAAATTCCTAAATTAATCGAATGTGTCATTTGTTTAATTTGAGGATTCCCTGCACGTCTGCATTGTAGAAACGTGCAGTAAAAGGGTATATGTGGCAAAGGCAGAGGTAATTCCTCTTTCAAGAATAAATGTGCCTTACGTCCAACTCTGTATGTTATAAAGTCAAGTGTATCCAAGAGTTCAGTTCCAACACCCTTTCCTCTCCAAAGTGGTTCAACACAATACCAATCAACTAGACCCCAAGGCGACATTTTACCACATCCCGAGTCAAACGAATTCGGGTAAGGCCTTTCGCATTTAAAACTGCTGATGCAGCCACGAATCGTTCCCATAGGGTCTTTAGCGACTATCCAGATTGCATGATTATCTAAGAAGGTTGATCTTATCCAGGCGGCCGTAACTTGTGTTTTAGCTCTAGAGTTCGGATATTCAAAGTATTTATTGAGAAGTTTGGCAATTCCTTCAGTATCCTCTAAGGATGCAACACTGATTATACATGCACTCGGCTTATCAGATATGCTAAGTTCTGGACCCGGTAAATTAGATAGTGTCAGATCTTTTTGCATTAAAAAGGCGAAGGCGTTAGATATAGCGCCAATCTTTCCCTTCCAAAACATATTTAAAACTAAAATTGATTTTTATCGCCCACAATCATACGCAAACCCGGCTAAAGTAGGAATGTCCGCTAAGTTTGATTTGTCTGCACTCATTCAGTCAATGACCGTTACTCCAGAATCACCTTCCGTTCAAGCAGATGTTAAGGTAAAAGAAAAGGCTAGACCCAAGCGGTGTGAGATGTCTGGATGTAAGACAAAACTCATGTTGAGTGATCAAGTCTGTAGATGCACAGGATATTATTGTATGCAACACAGGCATTCTGAAATACATTCTTGTAGCTTTGATTTCAAGGGCACCGGTCAAATTGCTCTGGAAAAGCAACTAGTCAAGGTTGAGGCTTCAAAGGTGGCGCGAATATAATCTAAACTGTCATATAGATGGTAAAGAATACTAGAAAAAGGGTTAAAAAGGTTATTTTTTCAAAATCTCGTAAAACACGGAGGGGCGGAGCATTGCCAGGTATTATCGATTTGATTACGCCAGGATGTTTAAAAAAGTCTACTTCTAAAAATAGTCCTGCAAATTCCCCTACAAATGGTAAAGTTCCTCTTAAAGTAAATCGTGCAATCCCTGTAACTCCTGTAGGCCCTGCAACTCCTGTAGGCCCTGCAACTCCTGTAACTCCTTCAACCAATATTGATGATATAGTCAAAAAATCAGCTTCATATAGTGTAATTGATGCTTGGGTAGAAGCCAAAATTAAAAAAGGGGGGTTTAATAAAGGTGATGAAAATGTTAATACACCTTCTGTAGGCAAATTACATTTTGAAGTAGATAAAGATGGCATAGATGATAACTTATTTGGATCTGAAAGTAATAATATCTTAGAACTTCCAGGTGGTACAAATAATTATGAAAGGATGTTTTCAAGTGGAAACGATAATGACTGTCTAATTCATTCAATCTTGACTGCACTTAGTAAAAGTTTTAGAACTCTAAATAAGGATGATAAGGATAAAATCGCCTCATACTTCAGAAGAACAATTCTAGTCGATGTTTTTAATGCAATGAAAACAAAGAAAGCTGCAGAAAAACCTGACGATAATTTGAAAAAACTTGATGATACAATAAAGGAATTAAATGGAGATGTTTTCCTTGATGACTATGCTGCAGGGCAATTGGGAGAAAGATATAAACTCGGAATCCTTATAAGAGATAGAACTGACCCTATAACAAAATGGAATCTTACAGGATATGATAACAGTCAATATATAATGATACACAATCCTGGTAAAAACCATTTTGAGGCAATAAGATATAATAAAACGAATGAAAATAAATATCTATTTGATATTAAAGAGCTTGATACATATTTTAATTTAAAGAATCCTAATAAGTGTGAGATTAATGGTGACACAATTATTAAGGGAAATATTATATTGAATACAGTAAACAAAGATTTATACTCGGTTGTTAACGTATCAACTGTTTCAAATTCATGTAGTGAAATAAATGTAATTCCCTATGAAACTACCCATACTAAGGCAGTGTTAGAAGGAATCGCTGAAACTAAACCTCCTGTAATAAATATACTACCTAATATTGCAGATTATTACAAATTTGCTGGTGCAATGAATACTAATGAATGCGCCAATATTATCAAAAATATACTGACTGAACAAAATAATATGATTGGCGGCAGATCTAAATATGATCAGGCACTATCTGAAATAAATTCTGGTCAAATAACGAATGATTTGATTCGGGTTGTATGGCCGATGATGAAAGATGTAATGCAGACAAAAACACCTGAGTTAGACCTACCTAATATATTGTGTGCACGCCAATATTTACTAGATAAGACTCTAAGAGACAGGCTTATCACGATAACGAATGCGACCCTGAAGCAAATTGAGGGAGGAGTTAAACCTGACAGTATATATACTCTTTTTGGTAAGAATGACTGGCAAAAGAACTTCAAAAAGTTTGCTCTATGTTGTTATATCTTTAAAACTGCTGCCGTGCTCGCCTTTAAAAAGACTAGCTCATATTATAAAGCTTTGAATAAATTATTTACTAGCGTATTAGATATTATAGATAAAGATGTGCTGCCATCATTTCCAACAACTAAAACCAAAGATGATTTAAAACGATTATTTGATACAGCTAAACAGATTATTAAAAGGTCATAATAGATGGCCAAACGTAGTTCTCCCGGTATCGGTCTTGGCGCAGGTGTCGGTGCAGTTGCAGTGAATACATGCTCGTCAGAAGATAAATCAATGTTCTGTCAAGCATCGCGTTTTTTTCAGATTATTGGCTGGATATTTTCCACTCTTGTATTTCTCTGGGTAGCTTACGTATTTTTTGATGTATATGTATTATCTAAGCGTGGTAAGCGCTCTAAGTTCTTTTAGTTCAAATCAGATTCAGTCATATTATAGATTTCCTTACGAACCAACTTGGGGTATACGTATTTGTAATAATACGCATCCTCCTCAGTAGGAACATGACTCGTTCTCAATTGAACCATAGTTCCAGGACTTGTTGCGGCGAAGCCCTCTGGATTGCCTTGCATTAGTATAAACCCCGCCTGTAGTATAATTGCAATTACACATATTCCAATTAATATCTTAATATGCCTCTTCATCTATCTACTGAAGGCCTGGATATACATTGCAGCCAATGATGGAGACCACTTTCCCATCATCTGCGTCTCATTCAAATCAAACCAGCGCAAATCGTCCTTTTCTTTTCTGTCCCGCTTCATTCTCTCGAAAAACTTCGGATGGACCTTGAGCCACGCAAACCAATCCAAGCCCCGCCGAATGGCTTTGACTGGTGCAAACGCCTGAAAGATATGGTACTGGAAAAACCAATTCGGCTTGTAATCTTTCTCACGATTCTGAAGAATAAGACCCGTGTGCTGCAACTGATTCAAGCGATTAATATGTGCCTCCTCTTCAACTTCCCGCCGGACATTTTGTTTGATTAATTCTAAGACTGATGTGCGTGGATGTTTCATTGCATCCTTTCCTTCCATCTGACCCTTTGGCGGCTCCCAAGCTCTAGACTGCGGATTTGCGCCAGTGCGCTTGACAACAAGAAAGCGTGTGGGATCAAATTCAGTTCCCTCCTCATGTATAAAACATATGCCGCGCAGATAGACACGCCAGCCCTCAGTTGGGTGTTCTACGTAGTAGTATCCCTTAGAGGGGTCGTGGGGCATATGTTCCTTACCCCGTATGAGACCGGGTTGAAAGACATCCAGGACTTGCTCCTGGCTCATCTAATAGAACCTAAACTTTATATTCTATAATATAATAATGCGCTCTCCAAACAGACCGCCATCATATAGCGATTCATTCATTGTCAGATCACCAAGTATTAATGGCACTCCAGTTCTAGAACCGCTATATATACCATTGCCTGATATACCAAAAATAGACCCTATAGAGTCAAAATCAAATATTGATGGCTACATTCTCTTTGTAATAAAATGCTCTCTGCATATTTTATTTATATCGAGCTTTGAATCAATCTTCTATTTTCTCTATGTAAGTCAAAGTGAAAATGCAGGCATTGTAAAAATTATAGATGCATATTATCAACCACTCATAAGTAATATAGGGAATTGGTCAAATACATCAAAGGCAATCGTATTAGATATATTAAACTATGAACTCAATAAGACTGCGATAGATACAGCCGGTTCAACAGCAGCAATGAGTCGCCGAATCTACAATACGAGTCTTATGAATTTATCCATTGGATATTCCATATTTTTTCTCGGCACATTTGGAATTATGTGTATGACTGTATATTTGAAAAAGGTAAAGATTAAATGGCGAAAGCTCTTCATAGAGCATTTGTCATTTATTATCTTACTTGGTCTCTACGAGTATTTTTTCTACATCACTATCATTTACAAATACACTACCGTATCAACTGATGAATTAAATCAATATATTGTTGATGGGCTCTATAAAGCTCTTAATTAAGGGTGCGTAAACATAAGGACATAGGCATATTCAAATCCAGCCGTCAATAAATCAATGTATCCATTGTATGTCCATCCTGCACTTTCAGCATATTTGACCACTTCACCAATATCATTCATGGTCATTGTATGACGTTGGCGGCGCACAGATTTATCCTTGAATCTGAATGTCTCACGGAATTCTGCAACGGGGTCTTGTAAGTCGAATTCGGCCTCATACGAGAATTTGTCAAAGTCGACCTTACTCTTTGTAACACGCTTCTTGGAGTATTTCTGCAGACTCACGCCGACGAATGGAGAAGCCGACTCTAAGAGTGGATCAAACTTATACTTATTGACAACCTCTATGGCTATTTGGCCACCAGGACGTACCCAGTGATACAGATTTTTGAAGAGTGTAACTGGATCACTGGCGTAATAGACGGTGAAGAAAAGAATTGCCACATGACTGAATTGCCCAGCTGAAAACGTAAATTCCTGCATCATATCTCCATTTAAAAAACTGACGGCCTCCGCCTGGTCCTTTGGAAGTGAGGCGGCGATTAGAGTGACATTGGTTGCTCGCCGGAGCATTGACTTACTCTTGTCTAGCCCGACAACCGAATTAACACCCTGTTTAGCGAATAAGACAGTCGCAATTCCCGTTCCACAGCCACAATCCAAGACATCCATAGTATCTGCTGGAGCCGATTTCTTCCATTGAACCATAATGAGAGTTACTTCATGTGGAAATCTGCCCGCAAGCTGTGTAAGATTGTCGTAGACTGATGCATAGAATTCGTCGAAAAGCTCGTCATTTTCAAAATAGATTGTACTAGATTTATCAGAATCGGTAATACCATGCGGATTAGAGAATCCCTCGCTGTATCCTGAGACTAGGGCATTTTGACCATATCTATCTTCCCAGATTAGCCACAGATAATGAATGCAGCCTAGAGTTAACATAATCGCGAGTATCCATTGAAAGGCTGTGAATCCTGGATTGTCCACCGAGCCATCCATCTCTGTTTCTTATCTATTCTTTTCATCAGCGCTTTTTTCTGCATGTTTTGGCCTTTACAGATTTACTGCAACCGCTTCTATGTGATTTGAGTGTCGTGCAAAGTGTTGAGAATTTGCAGCTATTAAGTAATTCCAGATCTCGCTCCATTCCACATCTGAGTTTCCAAAGCCACTTGAGAGTTGATGAACGCGTTGATAAATCGGCAGGCCTGGAATTGTTGAGCCATGATTTACGCCATTCAGGGAAGGGAAGTGATTTGGCCAAAGCAGACCAGAACTCCTTGTAGAGCGGCATTCGTTCATCTGCGTTCAAGCAGTTCCAGCGATTCTTTTCCTCCTTGCTTGTTAATAAAGAGCAATCTTGTCCAGGAATCGGGACTGATGCAAGAGCAGATTTAGATTTAGGATGGAGTTCGGCGATTGAGAAGAGAAAATCCCAGCCTGGAAATTCAGTCTTGGAACAACCGGTTGAAAGAATATCCTTGTAATAAACCTCGACCTTATTAAATGGTGGATCAGCTACAACATTGAGTTTCTGTTTTCTGAGTTTATTATTGACTTCATTGTGAATTCTCCAGAGCCAACGGGTCAGTTTTTCTCTAGTTTCTAGAGCTGGTTCAACTGGGTCGGTTTCCATATATTCAGTCAGACTTGCTCTGCAGAATTTACAAGGTAGAACAAAGGGTAGCATATTAAAAAGTTGCCCAGTTGAACCCTTATCTGTTTCTGGATTATAGGCGAATGTGATTGTGTGTAGTAATCTCCAACCGGAGGGGCCCCAAAAGCGGGTGTCCATCTAATTTGTAATGACTTAATATTTAATTCCAGATTGTTAGCGTCTTGCTGAAACATTATAGGAGACAAAGGCGTCCTTTGGTAGTGGTGAATTAGGTGGTTTCACTAGTTTTTTTACCTTTTTGTTTGTAACTGGTAAAGATTGTTGCTGCTGTTGATGTTGCTCTTGGTCTCGTATAGTGTAACACAGATTAAGAATGAATCCCAGTGTATATGGAAGTATAATTAGGACTAGAAAGGCAAATAATAGACTTATTCCAATATTAAGGAATATATCGTCCATTTTAGAAGGGCATTTAACAGTTGTTGAGCAATAATAGCCTACAGTTGTGAATGTAACACCTATTGCGAGCCAAAGACTAAGTAAGAGCCAAACTATAGGGCAGTCTGTTACACATTCTTTATTATACAGATGTTCTTGATTTAGATATGCTTGCATTCATAATTGCAGTTTATTTTTAAACTGTCATTATCAATTTTTATATCACTTATTTTTTACTTTGTCGCACCTTTTTAGTTTGTCGGCTATTTTTGCGATGCCGAGACTTTCTTGAGCCTCCTCTTGCAGAACGTTCAGTATAACAGGATGCAGGATAATTTCGATTTAGTATATCTGTAAGCCATTTCGGTCCATCTGTAAGTAGTTTATTATAATTAGGTCTATTAGCTGTATAGATTTTATATATATGATCCAAAGGTGGAAACCATTGTGTATAATTATCAGATTCTCTATAATAATATACGTAACCTATTTTCTTACGATCATAATTTGTTCCTAAAGTCTCTGGTCTAAATCCTGGATATGCATACATTTTCCAGCCTTCAGACATATATTTTTGTAGATACTTACATTCTATAATTGCTATATCATATGCTTCTTGATCAATTAATAATTCAAATGTTATATTACGCTTGTGGTCTTGTAACCCTTTACGTATTCCCTTATATGTTTTTAATTCTTTAAATTCATTATTTTTATTTTGCAATATTTTTACATCTCTTTCAAAATTTCCGAACCATTCCGTATCTTTATATTCGATCCTTTTAGGAGTTTCATTGATAATCTGTTGTATAAATAGTACTAATGGGATTCCACGTGGATATTTTGATCCTTCTCCAGTAACACTTTGTCTTATCCATTCAGCATCAGCACGCCCTGCTGCAGAAACTACAAAAGGTTCCCCTAAGCAAATTGGCACAGCACTATTAGGTGGTCGTGGAGCTCGCGGCGGTGGAACTGGTGGTGGAACTGGTGGTGGAACTGGTGGCTGTGGCGGAACTGGTGGAGGAACTGGTGGCTGTGGCGGAACTGGTGGAGGAGTCGGGGCTCGCTGAATAGGTCCAGGTGGTCCAGTTGCTCCAGTTACTCCAGTTAATCCAGCTAAGCCTCTAGGGCCAGTATCACCTAGTCCTCTTGGTCCAGTATCACCTAGACCTCTTGGTCCGGTTGATCCAGCTAAGCCTCTAGGGCCAGTATCACCTAACCCTCTAGGCCCAGTATCACCAAGTCCTCTTGGTCCAGTGTCACCTAGTCCTCTTGGTCCAGTATCACCTAGTCCTCTTGGTCCAGTATCACCTAGTCCTCTTGGCCCAGTTTGCCCACGCAATCCTCTTGGCCCTGTATCACCATGATCACCGCGATCACCAGTTGCTCCAGTATCACCTAGTCCTCTTGGCCCTGTTGCTCCAGTATTACTATCTCTCCCTGCAGCTCCAGTTGCTCCAGTATCACCTAGTCCTCTTGGCCCTGTTGCTCCAGTATTACTATCTCTCCCTGCAGATCCAGTTGCTCCAGTATCACCTAGTCCTCTTGGTCCAGTATTTCCTGCAGGTCCAGTCTCACCTAACCCTCTTGGTCCAGTATCACCTAGTCCTCTTGGCCCAGTATTTCCTGCAGGTCCAGTGTCACCTATTCCTCT
>Ga0209500_10002327_pt1 | contig 13610 bp, 8 predicted proteins | sample S_140212_EF_Meta_FD_187323 | JGI IMG/M metagenome (GOLD analysis project Ga0209500, IMG submission 187323) | Freshwater microbial communities from Lake Simoncouche, Canada to study carbon cycling - S_140212_EF_MetaG (SPAdes) (version 2) | ecosystem: Environmental > Aquatic > Freshwater > Lake ... | reverse complement strand
TGATACTTGCTCTGTGATGATTGTAATCACCCAAGAAAAAACAAGTTTCACAATTTTCTGCTTTGGCTTTGGAAATAAACCAATCTACAAAATTACTACAGTCTTGATTATGTTGTAGGCTATTTGATTTAAGGCCATAATGGATATCAGTAAAAACTGCGGCTTTTTTAAAAAGGTTACTCATCTAGTTAGTATATAGTAAAAGCTAATGTGAAATCAATCACATTGGTAAAATTATTCTTCGTAAACTACCGAACTCATTCCAGCACCCATACCCTGACGAGTCCAACTTGGATTAAGTCCATTTATTTCCAGTATATCATCACGGATATTTTGATTTCGCTTTTCCGTATTTAGGACACGACAGAAACTATTTGTAATTGCTGCGGTATAATAAGCGAATGGGTTAGCACTTTTAGCTTCATTGAATCGTAGCCCAACATAAGTTAATTGTAGAATAGCACTATTACGCATTTCATCATTATATGTATATCCACGCCAATTGTATTTCATAGCATATTTTTCACACATCATAATATACATACGGGCAAGTTTGTTTGTTACCTGCCCATGATCCTTGCTAAACTCTCCTGTTTCCAAATCACCTTTCCAATGACTTTTACCTACGCAATAGAAAGTGTTATTGTTATCTATTTTATAATGTTGGAATGGAGGGAAGTTTACCTTGACATGAACCATGTCATCTACTTCGGCTTTAGTGGTAATGTCTTCTAAGTCAGCAAAGATTTCATCTGGGTCAGCTTCTTCAAATTCAAATATATCTTTTGCGGTTTTCTTTTTAACTGTTTTACGGGGAACTTTTGGAGCAACTGGTACATGATCCCAATTCATTACTCTGAATATTAAATCTGTTACTAAGATAGATTCTGGACTAATTAAATCTTTTGTCCCTGCTTCTAAACTCAATCTAGTGGCTCTAGTTTCTTTGGCCTGTTGAATAGATTCGGGGGTAAATGCATATGTTAGACTATCTTCTATTGAAGACTGGGGCATGTCTACTATGAAATCATATCTGTGATATTCAGGTTTAGCAAAATGACAATAAGCTGTTTTGCTTTCATGTATTTCTTTTAGAATATCTTTGTTATTGAGATAATTAACGGGTTTTCGTGGTGCAGGTAATAATGACATGGGTCTCCTTGTGTTATAGTTATGCTACATTGATTATAGCATAACAGTTGCAGAAAAGCAACAATTTTTTGTAGAAAAGGTAAAAATGCTAGTATTATTTATCACAACAATTTCTTACCTAATGCAATCATTTTCTCATATAGATAAACAGCGCATATTTTCTAGTGCTAAATATAAGTAAGGATAATAACATATTATGACAAACTTTTTTTCTTTGCCGATAGCAGAACAGGCTAAACTATCACAAGATTCCTTGTTTAAATATTACGGGGTAACAATTCCTGTCACCACAGAGCAATCAAAAAATAATTTAATTAAAGCAAAAAATTCATATGTTCCTCTGATTAATCAAATTAATAGTGCTCTTTGGCAAGGCCCAATAGGTCCTAATGGTCAACCTAATCAAGCAAGAGCGGCTTCTGCTAGAGAGGCAAATAATTCTCCTATTCCGAACTCAATACAAAATGAACTTTCATCAGTATTACCTGCCGGATATACTTTTGATGGAACATTAGGTCAGCTTTCTAACACATTAAATGCAATGGCAGCGAGCGTGGATACAGTAGTACAGAATCCAATACAATTACCACCTATGGGTGCAGGAGTCACTTATAATCCAAATAATACCACTCCGCCTGTTGGCACAGTAGTTACTCCAACTAGACCTACACTACCGACATATACTACACCTCCAACCATAACTGCACCATCAACTAATACACCAAGCTCAACCATTTCTAATATATTAACCGCAGCCGCAGTCATTGGAGGCGGAGCATTAGTAGTAAATGCACTAAACAACAGAGTTCAAAATTCAACAGCAGCTATACCACAAAGACAAGTTCAAGATGCTGATCCAGAAGGTACCGCAAATATACAAGAACAAAATGCTAGGCCGCAAAAACAAACTCAAGATGCTGACCCTGAAGGCACAGCAAATATACAAGAACAAAATGCTAGGCCGCAAAAACAAATTCAAGATAATGATCCTGAAGGTAATGCAAATGTTGAAGAACAATTTGCTAGGCCGCAAAAACAACCACAAGATGCTGATCCAGAAGGCACAGCAAATATACAAGAACAAAATGCTAGGCCGCAAAAACAAATTCAAGATAATGATCCTGAAGGTAATGCAAATGTTGAAGAACAATTTGCTAGGCCGCAAAAACAACCACAAGATGCTGATCCAGAAGGCACAGCAAATATACAAGAACAAAATGCTGCTGCTAATGAAGAAGCAATACGCAATGCAGGAGAAACTCCTCAAGGGTTAACTACAGCTAAATTAAACACACAATCACAGGCTACACAACAAGATGCAGTAAATTTCCAAGCAAAAAAAGACTGGCGTGTAAGATTAAGTTTAAGTCCTGGTGCAACATATCTGTATAAAGCTAGTCTACCTGGAATATTAGCACCACTACAAGCCACAGACGGAGTCATATTCCCGTATACTCCGGCAATATCAGTTCAATATACTGCTGGTTATGACCCTACTGAATTAACACATAGCAATTATAAGTTCTTTACGTATAAAGGTAGTGCAGTAGATAACGTTACTATTGGTTGTGATTTTACTGCACAGGATACCTTTGAAGCACAATATGTACTAGCAGTAATACATTTCTTCAAGTCAATAACTAAAATGTTTTATGGTCAAGATCAAAATCCTACTAACGGCACACCTCCGCCGTTGTGCTATTTAACTGGATTAGGTGCTTTTCAATTTGATACACACCCATTAGTAGTTACAGCTTTTACTTACACTTTACCTACTGACGTTGATTATATACAAGCTGGAAGTAATTTTGCTCCGGCCGGAGTTAATACAGCAGGAAGTCAACCAAAACAAGATCCGTTTGCAGATGCCCAATCACGTAGATTGGCTAGTAATGCTCTTAATCCGGGTGCAACAGTATCATCACCCAATTGGCAAACTACTAATATCGGAACAAAAGATGCTACTTATGTTCCTACTAAAATAAGTATATCTATATCAGCATTTCCAATAATAACTAGAAATGACATTAGTAATACGTTTAGTTTAAGAGAATATGCAACAGGTGCATTGTTAAGAGGATCAAAACGAGCAGGTGGAGGAATTTGGTAATGGCAAATAATTTATACCCAGCAACAAGTCCATATTATTTTACTGAAATAGTTAATAATAACTTTTTAGATGTTATGGCGAATAGGCCTATACCTATGCAACCGTCGGACATATATTGGGAAATAACTAAAGTATACGAATACAGACCTGATACATTAGCGTATGACTTATATAGTGATAGTAGATTATGGTGGGTGTTTGCAAGCAGAAATCCAAACAGATTAAAAGACCCGTATTTTGATTTTACTACTGGTACAGGAATATATTTACCTAAGATGGATATGTTAAAACAAGTTTTGGGAATTTAAGATGGATGAGAATTTATCATATGATGATCAACGTAATCCGGCTCAAGCCGGGGGCGTAAATAGTACAGTTGGAGGAACTATTGCAACGCCTACTACAGTAGCAGGTACTAAAGCAACGGGCTCATCTAATACCACTGCAATTAAACCTGGTAAACGAACAGAAAATCCATTAGGTAATTTTAGTAGCTACACCTATCAACTATCGTTGTACATGATAACTCCTGATGCATATGATGCTTTCGTAGAATCAGGTAGAAAGAATATAAATTCTATAAACAACATTTCACCTAGTGCTGCATCATCTGATCTAACTAATGAAGCTGCCGCAGAATTAGCAAGAGAAAACAGCTCAAGCACTTCAGGAACAGCAAACTTTGCCGCAAAAGCAGGCGGTGCGTATTTAATTGCTCAAAGTGGTGGTATTAATAATACTTCATCTAAACGTGCCCCCGGATTTGACACCGATTTTTTCATAGATGATTTAAAATTTACACAAACAATTGGTACTAAAGATGTTGGTGCTGCAACTAATATCAGTGATATATCATTTAATATAACTGAACCATATGGTTTTTCGTTGTTAACTAAATTACGCAGGGCACAGAATGCGTTAGCGGCAACAACTAATACTAAAAACTTTTCAATGGTTCAAAATCCAGCAAGACAATTTTTTATATTAGGAATTAGATTTTTGGGATATGATAAAGATGGAAATATAATTGACCCTACAAAAATTCTAAGTTCTGACGGTAATCCTGAGGGAAATGCATTTGGACTGTTTGAAAGGTATATTGATATATTAATTAAGGATATGAAATTTAAAATTACTGGAAAACCGGTAGTTTACAATATCCTTGCTGTTGCTGCTCACCAAATTGTTGGGTTTGGATCAAAATTTAGTACAATTATTTCTGATACTACTATTGTAGCCGATACGGTATTTAATGCATTATTTGCACCTGAATCATCTAACTCACCTGCTCAATTCGAAGCAGATAGAGATAGTCAAGCGACAAATGTTGTATACATGACAAGTTTATTTTCAAAATTAAATTATGACCAGCAACAATTAGTGGGTAAAGGAGTAACCATACCTAGACAATACGATGTTGTATTTCTTGGACCTGACGGGGAAAAAATTAAAAAAGCAAGTTTAAAAAGTAAGGCTGATTTAGATAAAAGAAAAGTACCTACAACAACTGCGACTAACACTTCAGAATCTAATCAAAAAGCTGCTACTCTAGAAACACCAAACAATTACTTACGTACTATTAATATAGCCCAAGGTACTTCTATCATTCAAGCAGTATCAGAAATAATTAAACAAAGTTCGTATTTAGAAGATGCATTGTCACAAATAGATAATACAAACTTGACTCCAGTGTCAGGTACTGGTACATACGAAAAACAAGATGTTTCCCCAAAAGAATTAAAATGGTTCAATATAAGTGCTGAAGTAAAGAATTTAGGTTGGGATCCTAACCAAGGGGACTATGTTTATAAAATCACTTATATTATCCAACCATATTTAACTCCAGTAGTGGTTGCTGCATCTGCGGCAATCACAACGCCATATTATGGCGCACACAAGCGATACAACTATTGGTATACTGGTAAAAATACTGAAGTAATTAGTTATTCTCAAAATTTGGATTTTGCTTATCATAATGTGACAATTCAAGGTTTTGGTTTAGGTGCACCAATTCCCTCAGACGCTCAAGGCGGCGCTACTGATATACCAATGACAGTTGGACAACCACAAGAACAACCTAGTCAAGGTAGAATAAATGTAGGTATGGAAGCACAAAACATGTATATGACTAGTTTGTTTAGTTCTAGAGATTTTGGATCTGCTAAAATTACAATTTTGGGAGATCCAGATTTTATAATGCAATCCGCTCCTAGCAGTATAAATTCATTATACAATCAATTTTACGGGACTGACGGATTTACTATAAATCCAAATGGTGGGCAAGTTTTTATTGAAATAAATTTTATTGAACCAATAGACTATGAAAATAGTACCGGCACGATGAGTTTAAATAATTCAATATTCTTTTATAAATATCCAGATTATATACAAAAGGATATTGAAAGCCGGGGAGGAGGAATTAGCTATATGGTTACAAGGGTAGTTAGTAATTTTCAACGTGGAAAATTTACACAAGAGTTAGATTGCTCACTTAACACATTTCAAGACCCTGGACCAAACAAAACAACGGCTGATCAGGGACGAGAAGATCCAAATCAATCAAGAGCAGAAACGGCTAGACTTAACCGAGCAGGTACAGGGGCAGCACCTACTCCAAGTGGTACAGGTACAACATCAGGAAGTGGATTTGCTGCTAACCCAATGTCATCAGCCCTTCAACAATCGGGGCAAGCTGGTTTACTTGGTTCAGTTGGAAGTATAAACAATGTTATGGATCCAATGCAAAGACTTTCAGCCAGTTCAGTTACTATACAGACTCAGCAGGGTCCAGTAGTAAATGATGATGCTGGCCCTGGTCCAAGATAAACACGGAGACAATAATTAATGGCATCAAACGAAATTAAAGTAAAGGGTCAAGCTAAGTCAACTAAACCAGATGCCGGTGGCGGGGTAATACGTACCGTTCCTGTACTTGGAGTAGTAAAAAATAATATTGATTCTACTAGAGCAGGTAGACTAGATGTTTATATTGCTGATTTTGGCGCACCTAATCCTGATGATAGCAAAAGTTGGACTACTGTAAGCTACATGAGTCCTTTCTTTGGCTCTACTCCCGCCAGTGGAGCAATAGATAGTTTCGGTACCTATACACAGAATCCAAGTTCGTACGGGATGTGGTTTAGCCCGCCCGACATTGGTAGCACAGTAGTTTGTCTTTTTATTAACGGTGACGTAAATTACGGATATTATATTGGTAGTATTCTGCCACCGGAATTATTGCAAATGATTCCTGCAATCGGCGCAACAGAAAATGTCGTACTTAATGGTGCTGAAGCTGCGGGATTAGGTGGGGCAACAACCTTGCCCGTTGTTAATTTAAATACAAATAATAAAACTTTAAATGATGCCTCAAACTTTTTAATTGCACCCAAACCAGTTCATAGTTATAGTTCTTCTATATATTTTCAACAAGGTTTGATTAGAGATTCAATTAGAGGACCAATATCAAGCAGCGCATTACGTGAAAGTCCTTCTCGGGTTGGTTGGGGAGTTAGCACACCGGGTAGACCAATTTACCAGGGTGGTTTTACTGACAATAATGTATTAACCAAAGGAGCTACCTCATCTAATGAGTCATTAAAATTAGTATCACGTAGGGGCGGACATAGCATTGTTATGGATGATGGTGATGTTGTTGGTAAAGATCAACTAATACGATTAAGAACAGCATTAGGTCATCAAATATTAATGAGTGATGATGGACAAACGTTGTTCATTATTCATGCTAACGGACAAAGCTATATTGAATTAGGTAAAGAAGGTACAATTGATATGTACGCTACTAACAGCGTAAATATTAGAACGCAAGGTGATTTGAATTTACATGCGGATAACAATATTAATATTAACGCTAAAAATGATTTAAACATAGCAGCTAATAATATTAAAATTAATGCCGAGACTGATATTTCTTATCGTTCCGGTAAAAACTTTAGCGGGTATACATTAGGTACCTATACAGTTAAAGTTAACGGTTCAATGAGTATGGAAGCAAGTGGTGAGGGTTCTTATGCAAGTGCAGGAACTATGTATGTTAATGGTAGCAAAATAAATTTAAATACAGGATCAACATCAGTAACCCCAGCAGAAGTACCCAAACTACCTATAGTAACTCATACTGATACATTGTTTGACAAAATTAAAGGATGGTTAGCGGCTCCTGGATACTTGTTATCTATTGTTAGTCGTGCTCCTGCTCATTCTCCTTGGTCAAGTGCAAATCAAGGGGTTGATGTTAAAGTAAATAATAATAGTAGTAGGGCATTTTAATGCAATATAATCAAAGTCAAACATATGCTAATTCAACAGGCATACCACCAACTAATCCAGTCACGGCGGCAACTGCTGCTACGATACCTGCTATTGGAACAGTTAGTAAATCATTAAATGCTGGTGTAACTGCTGCAATGATTGGCGGTACAGCAGCACAAGCAGCGGCTGCATATCCCGATGTAATAGCAAATGGGATTGGAATTATTATAGATGCATCAGGGAATGTTAATGCTGGCATAGGTATACTAGCAAAAACTCCGCAACAACTTGAGGCTGCTGGTATATTAAAACCAGGAGCAGCTTCATTGGTTACTGGTTTGGTTCAACGGGGGATGAGTATAGAATCTGCAATGACAAATAATTTGTTTACCGGTGTTCCTGGTGCTGAAAATTTACAAGTATTACTTAATAATACTTTTGCACAAGCAGCAGCACAGATAATTAATTTTCAACAGGCACAAACCGCAATGACAATGACCGGTGCTATAGTTGGCAATGAAGCACCAGGAGCTATTGCAGGTATAGTAAATGCAGCCGCATATGTTGGAGTAAAATCCACAGTAGCATTCTTACAAAACTCTAAAAATATTGGTAATATTCTATAATGGCAACACTTCCTTCTATTTCTAATGTAGCAAGTGCAATACGTTCAGGTAATTTCTCATCTGCGCTAGCAACAACAACCGGCGGCGCTGGTTCCATTGTTACTTCTCTTAATGGCATGACAGCTTCAATACCAAATACACCTAGTATTTCGGGATTACCAAATACACCGTATGTATTTCCTGATGAACGCGGTGGCGGAGCAAGTTCTGTTCCAAATTTACCTAGTATTTCAGGATTACCAAATATACCTAGTATTTCAGGATTACCAAGTGTGCCGGGGTCACCTACTATTGACACATTACGAAATATCAAACCACCTGCAATTACTGGATTACCGGGATTAGCAGATGCGACAAAAGGAATATCAAGTTCTGCATTTTTAGCAATAGCACAATCATTTAAACCACTGCAAGCCGGAGTTCCACAAAACTTAACAATTATCAATTTAAAAAATAAATTAGAACAGGTGGCAAAAGACACCAAAGCAACTGCCACACCGTATGTATTTCCTGATGAACGCGGCGGCGCTGGTGGCGTAGCAACGAATGGATTAACTAGCGCAGGAGTTGATGTAGCAACAGGTAAAATACCTGCAGTGGACGCAGCAGTTGCAGCCGGTGGGGTTAAAGCAGGAATGAGTGCATTAGCAGGGGCAATGAGTAATGTGCCCGGTATGTCAAGTATAGCTAGCCCAACTGCACTTGCTAGTGGCGTAAGTAACTTACCGGGTGGGCAATCAGCACTTTCGTCTATAGTAAACCCTAGTTCGCTAACTACTAGTGGAATTTCTGGCACACTAAGTGGGCTTAACTCAATAACTAAAAATGCATCTAGTGCAGCACTAAATCAAATTAGTACTGGAACTTCCGGTTCCAGTACAATGGCAGGCTTATTATCCGGCGGTGCATTAACAGGTGCCGGCGCTTCACTAAGTGGAGCATTAAGTAATCCTAACAATCTACCAAATGGTGTAATTGGGAATATATCTAGTATTTCAGGATTACCAAGCACACCGTATGTATTTCCCGATGAACGCGGTGGCGGAGCAAGTGTTGTTTCAAGTATACCTAATATTTCAGGATTACCTAAGGTTTCAAATTTACCCTCAATTGGTAATTTAACTCAAGGATTACAATCTGGAAAACAACCATTATCATCGTTGGTTTCAACTGGGATACCACCTGCTGCCGCAGCAGCATTAACCGCAAGTATCAATTCACTAAACACTGCAAGTCCTTTTCCTATAAAAATGCCAACAGTAGCTGAAAATACAATTAATAGAAGCGAAATATCTTCTCAACTTGGTAACTTGTTGGGTGACAAAAAAGTTCCGATGCCAAACTTTTCGGGAACTACTGGGATTCCTGTACGAAACTTGTCACAAACTGATATTGCTGTATATGAAGCAACTAAAAAAGAAATTGAAACATTGACTGAAGATCGGTATGCTTTAGCTAGGGCCCAAGCAGATGCGAGATATGCACTTAGTCAAGCTAAACAAAAATTACCACAAGGTGATCCTTCAATACCTGCATTAGAACAAGCAGTTGAAACAGCTAACAATAAATTAAACGATTTGGATAAAAAGGTAGTAGATTTACGAAATGCTCAATATACACTAACTACTGGTAAACCACCAACAGCAAGTTCAACTATGGAGTCAGCATAAATACATCATGCCTTCATACATTGGATTTAGCACTATAAATGCTTTCAAACCTCGTTCTACAAACCTTCAAACAGGCCCTGCTGGAGGCACTGGTTCTATTGTAACTCCTTATAATGTGGGAAACCAATTTGGCTTAGTTGATTCTGCATTAGTAATACAAGATTTTGTAAATGCCCTTAACATTCGGCAAGGTGAAAAAGTAGGGCAGCCGGGGTACGGAACTACCTTGTGGTCGTTTGTTTTTGAACCAAACACCGCAGACGTACAATTTCAATTAGAAACTGAAATACGCAGAGTAGCAAATACTGACCCTAGATTAATTATTAACACAGTTCGTGCATATCCACAGGAAAACGGCATATTACTAGAAGTGGAAATGGCCGTATCTCCGTTCAATCAAGCTAATCTATTAAGCGTATTCTTTAATAGTGCTACTAATATAGCAGTTTTACAGTAAAGCTAAAAAACCTAGATTATTAGGTATGATAAATACTTAAAAGAGAATAACTATGGCAACCTCAACAAGACAATCAGCCTTATTTGGAGTAAATGACTGGAAAGCTATTTACCAGACTTTCAATCAAGCTGACTTTCGTAGCTTTGACTATGAAACATTACGTAAAAGTTTTATAGATTATTTACGTGCATATTATCCTGAAACATTCAATGATTACATTGAAAGTTCAGAATTTATTGCCTTACTTGACGTTATGGCGTTTATGGGACAAGGTCTTGCTTTCCGCAATGATTTAAATGCTCGTGAAAATTTTATTGATACGGCTGAACGCAGAGATAGTGTTATCAAGTTAGCAAACTTAGTTAGTTATACTCCTAAAAGAAATTTAGAAGCACAGGGTTATTTGAAAGTAACAAGTATTCGCACTACTCAAAATATTATAGATTTAAATGGGTTTAATCTAGGAAATGTTCCTGTATTGTGGAACGATCCTGCTAACCCAAATTGGTTAGAACAATATAATACTATCATAAATGCAGCATTAATTAATACTCAACGTGTTGGATTGCCAGCCAACACAGCACAAATTCTCGGGATAAAAACAGACGAATATACATTACAGATTCCAGCAGGGACATTGCCAGTAGTACCGTTTAGTAATTTAGTTAACGGTTTAAATATGAATTTTGAATTGTGCAGTGTGAGTACAGTTGGAACAGATTATGTTTATGAAATTCCTCCTGCCCCAACTAATATATTCAATATGCTATATCGCAATGATAAATTGGGATACGGTAGTCCAAACACAGGATTCTTCTTTTACTTTAAACAAGGTTCATTGACTAATTTTGACTTTACTCTACAAAATCAAATCTCAAATCAAGTAATTGATATTGGAAATATTCAAGGGGTTAATAACACTGATACTTGGTTGTATCAGGTTAGTCAAGTTAATGGAACATTTGGATTATGGAAAAAAGTAGATAACATATACGCTGATGCATACTTGCAAACTGAAAGTTCTGTTAAACAAATTTACTCGGTAAACAGTAGATTTAATGATCAAGTTAGTTATATATTTGGTGACGGAGTATTCAGTCAAATACCAGTTGGTACTTTCAGAGCATATGTACGTGCAGGTAATGCATTAACTTATACTATTCAACCTACTGAATTGCAAGGTCTATCAGTAGCAATTAATTATGTAAGTAGAGTTGGTAGAGTTGAGACATTAACATTGGGATTGTCATTGCAAGTACCAGTGTCAAATGCACAAGTTCGTGAATCATTAGCAAATATTAAACAACGTGCGCCAAGTCGTTACTATACACAAAATCGTATGGTCAACGGTGAAGATTATAACAATTTTCCGTTCACATTGTATAGTTCAATCATCAAATCAAAAGCTATCAATCGTAGTAGCGTTGGGGTTAGTAAAAACTTAGACTTACTTGATCCAACTGGAAAATACTCTAGTACAAACAGTTATGCAAATGACGGCGGTGTTTGGTTAAACACCGCTAATGGTTATGCAACGCTAACTATAAGTAGCACCGGCGATATTATTACGTTCTTGACTGGAACATTAGCTGCTATTTTATCTGATAACAGAACGTCACAATACTATATTCAAAACTATACTAGATATAGTATCAATACTGCATCAGGTGACGGGACATTATATTGGTACACTAGTACAGTAGATGCTAACAGTTTATCAGGATATTTTTATAATATCACTAACGGAGGTGAAAATCCCGTACCTGTAGGAACATATTCTACCTACAACGCAAAGTATATCACTACAGGTGCATTACTTAAATTTATAGCACCCTCAGGTTATTATTTTGATAGCAATAATAGATTGGTAAGCGGAATAGCAAGCCCATCAGACATTACATATATTTGGACTACGGTATTAAATGTAATAGGTGACGGATTCAATAACGGTATAGGTCAATTTGCAAATGGCTCAGGTCCTATAACATTGAATGGCTATGTTCCCGCTGGAGTAATATTAACAACAGTTATACCTTCATTCAGTAATACATTACCTAATAGTGTCATACAAGAATGTATTGTTAGATTAGATTTACAACAAAACTTTTCATTAGTCTTTAATAATTCACTAACTGTTAATCAAAATCGCTGGAGCACTGACATTTACAATTCATCTAACTATTTTGTAAACTTCGAAAGTGTTGGAAACAACAGATACACTGTAACATATCGTTCACTAGCATATTACTTTGGTAGTGTTGCTGATACTAGATTTACATACGATGCAGGTAAATTAGTATATGATCCATTCTCTGGCATTATACTTCAAGACTTTGTTAAAGTATTGGTTACTAATACACAACCAAATAGTAATTACGCACTAAGTAATCCTATCTCTACTAGTATTATTGGACAGACTGTTGAAAGTGACGGTTATATAAATGATTTTGAAGTTGAAGTTGCTAGTATTGATGTTAATAATAGAAGTATTATACAGAATCCTGATTTCTTTTATGAAATTACCGGATATGTTACTGGTAGTACAAACATTGGTGTATATGCATTCTTTGAAACAATTCAAGATGCTATAAATTTAAGTCGAGAAGATTTGATAGCTTCTTCTACGGTATCATATCAATATTCAACTACCACACAAATTGAAACTGTAAAATATGAATATCCTGTTGGTCAATTATTCTATGCATATTCTGAAAATGTGTTCTATATAACTGTTCAAGACCCAACAATTACAACACCGTATTTTGTACTGGTTGTTCAACCGCAATACAGTATGAAGCCTGGACGTCAAGGGTTGCAATTTCAATATCGGCATAATAGTAATAATACTACACGTATTGATCCTGCTACAACAAACATTATTGATTTGTATGTAGTTACACAGGCATATTATACTCAATATCAGAATTGGATTCAAGACACCACAAACACTGTGCCTATTCCATTGAGACCTACTATTAGTCAATTAAGCAACGAATATAGTCAGATACAAGATTACAAAATGTTAACTGACAGTGCAATATTAAACAGTGTAGTATTCAAGCCATTATTTGGTCCTAAGGCAGCATCAGCATTAAGAGCAACTATAAAAATTATTAAAAATTCTAACACTAATGCTAGCGATAGTGAAATTCGTAGTGCAGTATTAACACAAATGAATACTTACTTTAATATCAATAATTGGAACTTTGGTGACACTTTCTATTTTAGTGAATTAAGTGCTTATATCCACACTAACATAGGTGACTTAGTAAGTTCTTGTGTAATAGTACCTAACGATCCCACATTACACTTTGGAGATTTAT
>Ga0209500_10002323_pt1 | contig 13618 bp, 7 predicted proteins | sample S_140212_EF_Meta_FD_187323 | JGI IMG/M metagenome (GOLD analysis project Ga0209500, IMG submission 187323) | Freshwater microbial communities from Lake Simoncouche, Canada to study carbon cycling - S_140212_EF_MetaG (SPAdes) (version 2) | ecosystem: Environmental > Aquatic > Freshwater > Lake ... | reverse complement strand
AAGGTGACAAGAGCCAAGAAAGCGGCAGCGAAGAAAGCGGCAGCGAAGACAGCGACAATAGCTACGACAAACTTCGTGCAGGCAATATGAAAAGGAATGCTGCCAAGTTAGAGGAGATATGCAAGATATTCGAACCTGTTGAAGAAACTCTGAAAATATCAAAACAGAAGCCAAAACAGAAGCGAGACTTCGAAGGATCTGCCGCCCCACAAACAGCTTCACGAAAAAGTGCACGTCTTTCGGCGGTACCTGCCGAAGACACAACTGAAAAAGGCGAACTCCAGACATCGGAGTCAGAACCATTACAATGCACCCATTGTTCCTGGAAAGCATCAATGTCTTCTCGTTTGCTGATGCAAATCGCCCTTACTTCTCACTGGGAAAATAGTGACGCGTGCAAGGAAATACGTCGTGAAGGCAGCACCTCTGTAGTTGTGTCCAGCAGTAGGTTAGTAGAGAACCCATAAGTTATCCTGTTACCCTCTGCTTAATAGAAACTTTCAAAGGAAACCAGAATCAGGATTTGTTATAAAGCGAAAGAGAGGAGTTGCAGGAACAGAAATTGAGAATACCTTGTCCTGCCCCCATTGTGATTGGAAAGATGTTGCCACCAGAATCCAGAAAACTAACACTGGAAAGATAAACGGACATCTTGGAAAGTGTCCAAACTATAGTCGCAAATCAACGAGGTTAGATGGTGATGGTGTCTCTGCCCACAACGAAGGTGACTCTGGCTTTGACTCTGGCTTTGACTTCGGTGAACAAGTCGAAATCGAGGATGAAGAAATCGCCGAGGTGGAGTCGTACGTTGAGGTTCCCCAAATTTCACTCGAAACGGTGGAGGAAGTCTTAAGAAACGCCATTGGTCGTGTAAATAAGCTCGCTGAGCAGGAAGTTGCTCCTCCATTGCCGCCGTCAAAACTCACAGCTACGGAAGTCGTGTCAGGGTCAAACAAGGATTTGTTTGACCATCAGACAGTAATAATGGAATTACTTGCCAACCCGACGAGAAGAATGATGAAGGACAAAGATTTATCTCTTGTGTTGGAAGTTTACAGGCTTGGTTTGGAGTTAAGTCTTTCTGATGCTGAAGGAGACAAACTATTGGCATCTTACTGTACTGTGTACGAAAGAACTTTGAAAGTTTCTGGATTCATTTCGATAGCGGAAAAGGACAAAGTTAATCCTGAGCATTTCAAGGACAAGGTTGATCCTCAAATAGCCAAGAAGGGCAAATTTTTTTGTCCAACACTAGGATTGCATACAAATTGGAAGTCTTTGAGAAAAGCAGTTGAACAGAATCTTCTGACAACCTGTAAATTGATCCACACAAAAATTCCACTTCCAGTGGAATTGTTTCCAACCACTGACCTCAAAGGAAAGCCAATAACCGATCTCATCACTTCTCATTATGGCATTCTCCAACGAATCGCAGAAGAATTTTTATCAATTAATCCTAAAGAGATATTTATCAAGCCATGCCCTGCTTGGGCTGAGAAGATCCAAGTGGCTGACGGAGAAGATTCATCGAGGCTGTATGGAAACTACGCCAGCGCAAAGTTGTATGCACGCTCGCACGAGTATGTCACCAACCAATTTGGATCTTCTGCTGTTTCTGTGAATGTTGCTCTATTCTTCGATGAGGCACTTGCTGGGAAAAGTGCCACGGCATGCCCTGTGTCAGCATTCATCATGAACGCTTTTGGAGATTCTTATCGACCTGTTTTTTTGGGAATGTGCCCCGTATCACTTCATTACACCGATCAGTATCTGTCGAGACTTTTGGAGAAAGGGAGATCCAAGAGACCAACAAAGCTGGGCAAAAAATTTGCTATTCGGTTTGCCAAACGCCAAGCATTGCTCAAATACCTCAAGACGGTGCTCTCGCCCCTGCAAGAAAATGAAAAGGTTGGGTTCAAACTCCAAGTCGGTCAAGGTTCTGGGGCGTTTCTTATCACCGCGTATTTCCAATTTAGCCACTTTATGGGCGACTCCGCTGCACTCAACGACATTGCCAGTGTGAAATTGTACAGTAATGGGGCACGATGTCGAGTGTGCAACGAAATGAACTGCAATAACGTCGATCCAAGTAGTCTGCCTTGCCAGCCGAGAAACTCCAAGACAATGGCTGCTCTCTGTCAACAACTGGGAGCGTACGAGATTGAAAAGTTCGTTGAAGGCTGCAAATCACACGGTAAGCGCAAGACGCTGACAAAGTCCTATCGAGAAGTGCGGAGCAAAGTTATTAATTTAGGGAAAGAAATGGGTGTTATTCCTGGATTCAACCCACTTATTGGTTTGTTTGACACACCATCGGTTGCTGGGGTCAACAACTTTTACCTTGCACTGCGAATTGATTACCTGCACACCCTCTGGAAGGGAATGCTGGAAAATGCTGTGACGTATATGCTTCAAACTGTGCTCTGTGTCAGCAATTCTCCTCATATTTTTGGTGACAAATATTCTGGCGTCTTTGCTGAGTTGGATGATCGTATCTCACAATTTCCTACAAAGCAAACTTTAGAGCCAGTTCGTTTGTTTCACTTGAACTCAGTGTCTGACTTAATGAAATGCGAGGCTGTGAAAGGTCAACGTCAAGGTCGAGGAACTGGGCTCTTGGCAGGCCACTTTCCGGGATTTCAAATGGCAAACTTGGTGTTGCAGCTTCTTTTCGCAATTGGTTTGCAAGGGAATATTATCCCAAACGAAGACATAAAATACTCCAATCAACGATCATACAATCCTACTCAGGTTGCCATCACAACACTGGCTGCTTGCCTGGAAGTGGAATATTTTTCGCACGCAAAAGTTATCAGTGGTGCGTCCTTGCAGTTGATGTCAAAAGCGATTTTGGATGCAAAATGGAAGCTCATTGAATTCTATGACATGAAGCAAAATTTGCTGCGACACGCCAGCATTTTGAAACCTCTTGCTCTCAAGTCAAGTTCCTCCAGCTCAAGTTCTAGTAAACATACAGCAGTTTGGGAGCTTCCCAAAGTCCTCAAACCTCACTACATGCAGCATATCCCTGCGCAGATAGAAGACCTTGGGGCAGAGGAACAAATATTTTGCACGCAACTCGGTGAACGAAGCCATCATCCCATGGTCACTGTGGCTTACTCTCGCAGTAGTAAAGTGCGTGATTCGGTTTCAGCAGAGATGTGCATCTTCAATTTGAAGGCTGATTTTTTGCGACGTCTTGTTCCAATTCACGACATTCAAACAAGGCAAAAGGAAAAAAAAAAGAATCCGCAAGGCGAAAGTTTAAAGTTTGTAGATTGTCCTACTTTCGGAAAGGTTGAGTTGATATTCACAGAAAATTCATCCTTTGTTGGCGTCTGCAATGGCGATTCTCTTTCCAATGGATCGATTCCATTTTTGCACCCTCTTCTCAAACCTGAAGAAATTCATTCTTTGGTGACATACATGAGGGATTCGGACAGAGAGGACAAAAGCAATTTTGCAAAGAAGTGGTACGTGGCATACACAAAAGGAAGGACTTCTCGAGTGGCAACACTTCATCTTCGTGGAGGTATCAGTTGCCTTGGTCATGTCGACTCTGGTTGCAAGCCTTTTCATATTCGGGCAAATCCACAATACAAGGGAAATTCCAGAGTAAAAGGGAGGACCGAATTTGTCTTCAGCTCTGTGGAAATAGACTACGAACAGTCGTCTTATAAGTCAGGTGCCGAACAGACAACATTTGCAAAAGTTCTGGCAATTTTTGATTTCACATTGACTTCGTCGTCCGGCAGTCGAAATGAGATTTGGCTTGGCGTTGTCAGATACGAGAAATTGCAGGAGGCGTCAAAATTTGTTTTCCCCTACCACTCTTACAAAATTGAGTCATTAAACAGGAGACGTGGTTTGGGTCTCGACATTCTTCCACTATCTTCAGTTCGCAGACCAGCTTTTATGGTTCCTTCTTCCGACGGAGCTTTGGAGGAAACTCCTTCGAATTTTGGTGCAATGGTTTACCACTGCATTCCGTTTGATCGTTGCGTAAAAACTGACAATTCGCGTTCCACCGAAACCAAAGTTCAGCCCCAGTTCGCAACCAGCTCTGAATTGTCCCAAGCCAATGTGACGATGGGAACTTTTTCCAAGGATTGTGACACGGATGGTTTAGGTCTGAGAAGATGTAAATCCGCCGGTGATGTTTCTGATTTCGAAGAATCCGACAGCGACCGCGAGTCCGACATGGAAGAATACAAATGGGGGTGATCATGTAAAATAATGTGATATTGGTCATTTAAATGTAAAGTTTATTGTAAATTAAAAATATATATATAATCCAATGTAAAATTTCAAAACATCTTAAATACAATTCTGTAGTTGTTGGAGGGGTGGTTTAACAATGACTTGTACATGTCTCCTGGATCCATTGGCACAGTCCAATATTTAAATTCCGAGCTCCAGGATGGCGTCGTGTCAAAATGAGTGGCCAAATCTCGAATATTTCTAGCCGACGTATCCTCGAAGTAATGTTTTGGGCTAACCGCAAACTGCAATGTCAGTGATTTTAATTCTGAACCCAATGTCTGGTAACGCAGGAACTCTCTTCGGGAATACTCCATCGCACAACAGAGAAGCACGCTTTGGAGGTACATATTCAAAGGGTCAATTTTTACCAGCCATTTTGACACCCTGACGTGCCAATTCACATTTTCTGAACCCCAATTTTCAGATTCCAGAAAAAAAGACCCGCAAGCTTTCACAGGTGCCGACGAAACGAGTGTGAGCTTTCGAATCTTTCCCAATTCAAAGAGATTCTTTCCTGTTGTCTCAATGTTTTCAACTTTCACCTTATAAACTGATGATCGCAAACTGCTGCGTTGAACAGAAATTTCACCGAGACAGTCATCGTAATTTGCTGTAGTGTTTAGGCTTACAAGCCTCTGCAATTCGGAATCTCGTCTGCCGAGAATTGGTCCACGGAACGTCTTCGTTTTGGGAAGAGGCACATCGGATTCGAGACTGGGACGCGCAACGTCAACTTTTTGAGCAGCACCACGTGTTTTGCCATCACCACCACGTGGTGGTTGTGGTAGACGAGATTGGACGCCGGCAAGCTCAATTGTTTTGCCACTACCCCCACCATCACAATCTTTACTTTGAGAAAACGAAGAAGCCAACAAACTGCTCTCCTTTTCAATCCGAGCACCAAAAATTATCACAACTTCATCTCCTTGTTGGACTTGCCACAAATTGTCCGATGTTGTCAAATTCCTAGGAAATTTGTCGACACGTAAATCGTCGACACGTACTACTTCAGCTGTTGAAACGCAGTATGCAACGTAGTGGTTGGTCTTTGACTTTTTTGCAACCACAGCTCGAATGGAAAAGGTCAAATCGCCTACGGTAAAGTTGCATGGAATATTGATGGAAGCACTAAGATCTGTTTGAATTTGTAAACAAACGAACTGTTTCTTTGAAGACGTTGTAAAATCACTCTTACAGGCCAAACAACCAAAATTTGAAAGATCAGAGGATATTGCAAACCAAGGAACTGTCTCAGACCGGAAAAACGCTTGATTTAGGCGATTTGGCTCACCATTTCCAAAAAAAGCACAAAGAAAATTTTTGCGGGGATCCGACAAATCCTCACCCGCAGTGTCAAACGACGAAAAGTAAGACGCCAACTCTTTTATTGGCAAGATATCGTCATCAAATTGTGCTGGGAGCTCAAAAGATTGTCGTGGGAGCTCAAAAGACATAAGGAAAAGTGTTGAAAAAATTTCTCTCGTCACAGGGTCCAACGCTCTCCATTCCTCAAAGGTCAAGCCAACCCAAACGTTGGAGTCAGCAAAGGTGAAAGCCATCGATGTCAAAACACAATTTTGTTGACTTGTGCTCCCGTAGTTCTTCAAACGCAGCAATTCTCTTTGTTTTTGCAGATTTCTTGGTATTGACAAAATATTGTACATGGCCAAACGCCGGAGATCCATCCCATTATTTTCGACCAAATCGTCTTGTTTGACAGTTGAAGAACGCCCGACAGTTGAAGAACGTTCAACAACTCTCTCGCACAAGAGCTTCGACAATTCGATGCCAAACACATCCACTGCCTCTATTAAACCCGCAGATTCAAATGGCAATACAACAGCACCAGCCTCGTCCAAATTTAGCAACCAAAAATGTCCACCGGATCGGCAGTAAAAAGAATAGATTCCAAGTTTTGCCGCCTTTTGCAAATCTTTGATGTTTGAAGTCAACGAATATTCGCCGAAATTTTCGTAAACATCACCAAAACGTTCAAGAGTGGTAGTTGAAGAAGCCCAGCCCAATCCACCGTGCCTTTTCCAACCGCCATTATACCATCCCCCTGAAGATTTATCCATATGAGGCTTGGGTGCCATTCGTCTGGCAGGTCGATTTTCTTTTGAAAAATAATCTCTCAATGTTGTCGTTGCCACCTTTGTAGCTTCGGTAATCTCCTTTGCCGTGGAGTTGCGAGAGGCAAGAGATACCGACTGAACATTTGTCCACGACAGCGAAGCAGCGTCTCCTGAATCTTTCATCCATGTCAGAAACTGATGTTTCTCTTCCAAGCTCGAACAATTTGGGTCTCGGATGGTTGAAACCCCACTTTCTAGTTTTGAAGAATAAATGCGGATATTGTTTTGAATGCAGTAACCTTTAAACTCAACCAGCCATCCACACCAACCTTCGGGGGCAGTTTCCAAGGAGACTTCACTCCCAAACGTTGATTGACTCTGTGGCATCCGACGAAAGTACCTGAATTGATTCAGACAATCGCCCGACAAGGCGTCAACCAAATTAGAGACCAAGTCTCCTCCTCGGGATATTTCACCAACAATTCTCATCGCCAATAAATCCATCCAATCTTTTGATGTCATAGATTCAAAGCCGAATTCGTCAAGCGCTTCTCGTGACATTGGCCGTTCCTCTTGTCGTATATCGATTCGAATTGTATCTGTTTTGTTGTGGCCAAGGACAACCATTGATGTGAAGATTTCTTTCAAAAGATGTTTCATTTTTTCAACTGAACATGTTTGCAGATGCGTCAACGCATCGAGATATTGAACTTGACAGTACGCAAACCTTCTCGATGATGATGATGATGATGATGATGATGATGATGATGATGATGATGACGATGACGATGATGATGATGATGACGACGACGACGACAATGATGATATTGATGATGATGATGATGATGATATTGATGGTGATGATGATGACAATGACAACGACGACAACGGCGGCGGCGCCGAAGAAAACGACAATGACGACGATGATGATGATGATGACGAAGAATGCTTGCTCTTTGGAATCGCAGTATTATTTTCCACCGTTATTGACTCATTTGCATGAATGGTACGAAGAGAAAAAAGGTTGAGAATTGGCCCCTTTTCTCGGAATGCATGCACATACTTTGCATTGGGATTTGTACTGGATCTGACAAATCGCAACATGCTCCCTTTTTTTGAAGCATCAAAGTAATAAGTTTTCCCACCAATCGCATATTTGACAGTATGATCGTGCGTTTCTCCATGATTTGCGGAAACTTGCGCTGTGAATTCGCCAATGAATTGATCTTTGCCAATGATTTCATCAGCTTCAATGTCTGGACATAACTTTTGGCTCAAACTTACCATCTCCACCTTGATTTTCATCGGTGAAAGAGTGGTTGTTGAAACGCAAATATTCGTTGAAGAATCATCACCATCAAAAGAGTATTCGTTTGCCTCAATTATGACATATTCGGGTGAAACCACAGGTCCGCGAACAGCAACACAACTCGCCTGAAAACATTCCATCGAAAACTGCGCCGTCTCAAGCTTTGAAGCAAATTCTTTCAACGAGGCGGCAGTGAAAAGGATTGGCACATTTGGCCTGCGCTTAATAACTGATAATGCTGTGAAATTCAAAGCAGCTTTGACGGATTCATCAAGGTGGTCAAACCTACTCTCCTCCCAAAAGGCGTTTGAATTTTCACGAATCTCTTTGGCCCAGAAAAGTAAAGTCGAAATGCTGAACATTGTCTTCGTAAATTTGCCTGATATTAATTGCCGCAATGCTTCCAGCCCCATAAAATCTTTGGCTGATTCGCTAAAAGCAGTGAGACAATGGAAAAATCCTTTCTCCAATTCGGTTGCATTTGCCAAGCTCAGTTTTGTTCGCAGTGTTTGAAAGGTAGGAGACCCTTCAAATTGTTGTTCAAGGCAAGACAACTGAGCCATTCCGTAAAACGGATACAAGTATCGAAGAAGACAGAGTTCTGCAAACTTGTACTCGGCTCCACAAACAACAGGTCCCATGTTAGGATATTCCAAGCGTAAAGTTGGCGAGGTCAGGGGCAATTCACGCCCATCCAATCCCACTAGAACAGAGCACACCTGAGACTCCAATTCTTCTTCAGCAAGTAGAAGACGATGCATTAACAGCCCATGAACTGCAAAAACATCTCCCAATTTCAAAACTTGTGTCCGCGAAGGCCAAGCCTCACGAGAAAACCAACCATTGATTTCTTTCTCAAACAAAAGAAGCTTGTCGCCTTGAAAGGTGTCACGCAGTCGACCAGACATTTCATGCAGATGATCCAAAACAGACATAGATGTCCTGCAGAATTCAAGTACGACTGATCCTTGTGTGACCATGTAGAAAGTTGCCAACAAACCATGTTGTTCAAGTGCGTCCGGCGTTCCACTAAAAAAAGCTGAATTCATTCGGCACATCGCATTTGAATTCAATGTGATCACTTCGCCGTGCATGACTGCGCTGCAACCAAACTGATCAAGACAACAAGCTCGCACAGTTTCATCGAATGCACCAATAATCTTTTCACTTGTCGGTAGAACGGAAGAGGATGTTTGAAAGTAAATTCCCTTTTTCACAAGAGTAATGCGTGCTTGTGTTTGAGTTTTCTCATGAACCAGTTCGCCTTTTCTTCTGCTTTTTGTATCATGGCTTTCTCCTTCTTCTTCTTCTTCTGCTTCAACAGTTGATGCTGCTGCTGCTTCTCCTTTTCTTTTTGTTTGTTTATCACCTTTCTCACTCGCCGCCACAGAGAGCTGCAGCTGATCCAACGGACGCCCTTTCCGTGCAGCCAAATTTGACCTGAGAGGCGATCAGAACGTGTCACATCCACCCCTGTTCCTCTTCCCGCCCTTCCCCTTTCCCCTCTCTCCAAGCCGTTGCCAGCGCCAACACCGCCGCCATCGCCGACGTCGCCGAGGACGAGGACGACGACGACGACGACAGCAAAGGCAACGACAGAGGCACAGATAATCACCAACTGCTAAATATTATCACCTCCTTTTTCTTCCCTCTCCCCACCCGTCCTCCTCTCACCTGCGTTGATTAGCTTTATTCTGTTCATTTTCATCTTTTCCTCCTCCTCCTTCATCATCATCATCATCATCTTCTTCTTCTTCTTCTTCTTCTTCTTCTTCTTTTTCTTTTTCTTCTTCTTCTCCTCCTCCTCCGCCTCCACTTCTTCTTTTTTTTCGTCGACTTTTCGTTGTGTGTCCAGTTTCTATGGGTTTGGATTTGTTTTGCTCTTTTGACTGTTTTGATATCCTCTCGCTTGGCTGACGTAAACAAGGTTGAGCAGCGTTGTCAACAACGACCGCCTCCGTAATGCATGAAGCAATTTTTTTCCCATATTGCAGATAAATTTCTTCTTGAGCCATTGCGGAACGCTGAAATGTCCCATGAACCACTCGAGTAGCAGCAGTGTTCAACAGCTTGATATGATTGTGACCGGTTTTACAATTGGCAAATTGCCACATGTCAACATCTGGATCTGGAACAATAGCCCATTCTGCATCAACTTTCATCGCATACACAAGGTCGCACTCTGTCAGTTCGTCGATTTTCTTTAAATTTCCACCAAAGTAGACGACACAAAAGTCTGTGAGAATAAAATCTCCAAGATACAAGCCCCACTTTTTTCCCTCGTCCACATCTTCCAACCTCGCCAATAAATTCGATTTTTCCTTGACGAAATATTTTTTCCACCAAGACAAAGTTGCGCGTTCGTGCAACTGCAACGCAGTAAAGGCACCACCTGGTCCAAGTCCTTCATGTATCGAGATGGGATATCTTTGTCCGCTCACTTTGACAATATGGGCCAGTTCTCTAGCTCCCACTTCTGAAAGCAGTTCTTGTGGTACAACAGATTCGTATTCTTCTTCGTTTGTTGTCGAAAAAGGACAAGAAATTGAGACTACATCGAAAGTTGGCTGGGGTGGTGCTGCTGCTGCTGTCGACAAAGGACGAGACAATGAGACATCGGACATTGATATTGGCTGGGATGGGGCTGCTGCTGCTGTCGACAAAGGACGAGAAATTGAGACATCGGACGTTGACATTGGCTGGAATGGGGTTGCTGCTGCTGCTGCTGCTGCTGGTGATGATGATGACATTGACGATGATAATGATGATGATGATGATGATGATGATGATGATGATGATGATGATGATGATGATGATGATGATGATGATGATGATGCCAAAGTTCGCTCGTAATATTCTTTCCTCGTCCTCATGAAAGCATTGTGACACCCAACACGATAATCGACAAAAGTCGCGATTTGTCGATTAAGAATATTCCGAATGTCAGCAGTGTCAATGTCAGTAATCATGGTCCTTTTTCTTTTACTTTGTTTCCGTTGGCAATGATACGGTAATAATTCCAATGGACGTTGGTTTTCTTTTGATGCATTGTCACCATTGTCAGGCTCATATTTTTTTCTAGCTTCATCTTCATCTTCGTTTGGTGCATTGTCACCATTGTCAGGCCCAGCTTCTTTTCCAGCTCCATCTTTGATCGCGATCATTGTTAACGGTTTGGATTTTCTCAGTTTCATACTGACTTCGTTCTTATAAATCTGCTTGAATTGTGACGCCAAAAGTGGGGAGACAAATCCAGGATAATAAACATCTCCATAACGTTCCAAAACATCGGCAAATTTTGCAGACATTCTGCTACTCGATGAGCACACTGCAAGAACGTCACGAATGTTTCCAGAAAGAATGGTTTTCGATTCATTCATCTCTTTCGAAAAATCAGGAAAGTGTTCCATTGTTTTACCAATAATAAATGGAGCAGATTTGCGATCGTGATTTTCTACGACTTGGCCACTTTCGTTGATTGTTGAAGATTCCATCTCGAAATGAAGAAATTGAACATTGCCACGAAGAGAAATTGTTCCCTCGAACGTTGGAGAAGTTTCTTCAGTTTCCTCGTTACCGCCAACAACTCTAAAAGTTTGCTCTTCCTCTTGCACCTTGCACACCTCTCCTTTCCCTTTCTGCACTTTCTGTTCAACCGCGGACATTGTTTTGTTTTGTTTTGAATATTGTTTTGAATTTGAGAAGTACTTTCTTTTCAACTGATCTAAAATCACACAATTATGTATTTGTCTTAGAAGAATTCTTGGACGTCTTGTTGTTTTGCGCGCGAGAGGTTGAGTGTGTTTCAGGATAAAAACAAAATAACAAAAGAAAACATAAGTTTAAAAAGGAATTATTTGTAATATTGTTGCAACACATTTGCTGTCATCAAAAGAGAAATCCATGAATGTGCCAAATTAAATGTATCGCACAAATGAAGACCAAGTTTGCGGCAACTTTGCAAATCACGCACGATAGTTCTACCTTTTTTCTCTTGGTAGAAATACTCAATACATGTTCAATAATGTTGAGTAGTGCTTTAGCGCCTCAAAAACAAGTGGTGGTTATGAATGATCTATTATTCATTGAGTCATTTTTCTTTTTTCATTTTTCGAAATATATATAAGGGTTGATTCTTCGATTTTACCAAACAGAAAAACTGCGAATGGATTTGAGAAAGCGCAAATCGCACAGTGCTGAATCGTTCATCATTCCCACTGGTGTTGAAGGATTTCATTCTGCATTTGGGGAAGTTACAACAAGCCAACTTCTGAGTCTTTGCCAACGTGATCAAAGCGACTTTCCAACTCGCAAAGTTCCAGGAGCAGCAATGAAACAAACTGTGTGTTACCATGACACAATGTCTCATCTGGATACAACACAATGGGACAATTTGGATCAAAAAGTTCAGTCATTGAAAACGTCGACGGCCAAAATTAATGGATCAGCTCATATGAATATAAAATTTAACAATCAGCAACTATTGACCACAAACAAAAAAACAACATTTGCAGAAGTATTGGGTGATGGACAACAACCTGCAATTATGTGTTGTTATGATAAATTTGGAAAAGTGTTGGATGTGCCACCCATGATTCCAAGTGGAAACCCCTCATGCGACCTTCTTTCAAACGGTGTCATATACACACCGCTGCATCGTGATGAAGGTATTTCTATCAATAACTTGTTTTCTTTCGTAATATTTTTTTTCAGGAGGAACTTCGAGAAATCAGATTATAGTCACAAAGGACACTGCCAAAGTCCATGTCATTGCAAGGTCAAGACGCCATATCTTTCAAGAACGGATGAGGTCGGAACTTCTCAACTGGAAAGATGAAGAAGGCGTGGTCAATGTGGGGAAAGAAATGGCATGGATCTTGAGCAACAGCGAACTTTTCTTTTTCTTTTTGAACAAATATCGCGAAGAAATGCAACACTGTGGCGCCAGTTATCATGCTGTTGTTACTCTCCTCAAACAGCCGAGTTTACTCTGTCTGACGGTTGGGTATCTGACGTCTCATACTAAATCCGTCACAAATTTTTTGGAAACAACTCCACCGGAGGAAAAATGTTTCCAAGTTGGGACGAAGTTGAAGCGTGTGACAACTGTTAAGGAAGAAGCAATGTGGACGACTGCAGTTGCAAGAGCTTCTCCAGGAACAAGCACTGCAAAGCTGAAGAAAGCCAAAGAAAATCTTGAAGAAGCTGTCAGAAAACGCAAAACGGGAAGAAATTCGGGGAGATTTAAAAAAAAACCAAAAATATAATCGCTCAATTTTTGTTTCATTATTTTTGAATTGAGCAAATATTTATCCTCCTCGCCATACCTTATCCTCCTCGGCACATTCCGACCATACCTTATCCTCCTCCAACTGATGCTCACCAAACACCAGGCGCTGTCTGCAAGGGGCCACGCCCAGCTGCTCCTCTATCTGCCGCATTCCCACCAGCACCTTGTCCGATGGACGCACCTCGATGCGAGCCGACTCCTCCCCTCCCCAGTCCACCCTTCAAATGAGATGATTGACATATATATTAACATAAAAGCAAAGTAAACAAAAAATGCAAGAGCACATATTCATACGATACAAATACAACAAAACAAGCGTGCAAATCAAGACTCTTTACAGCAACTCACAACGAACCCTCCCTCACTTCCATCCCTCGCATGCCCAGCACATGTTGATGACCAGTCTCTATGAGGAGCAAGGGGTGGGCAGGGTCGATGGCTGGGAGGTGCAAGGGGTGGGCAGTGGAGATGGTCACAAAAGCCCCCTTGTGGAGTAGATCCAGCTCAAGCGGAGCAAACGCATTGGGGATGCGCTGTTGCGTTAATTTCATTACACACATCAAGAGGGCAATTCGTCGCAACTCACCTCACAGACGATTGTCAGTTGCACTGTCCACCAGTCCGCCACAGACAAACAGACAGACAGACAGACAGACAGACAGACAAAGAGACAGACAGATA
>Ga0209500_10002321_pt1 | contig 13627 bp, 7 predicted proteins | sample S_140212_EF_Meta_FD_187323 | JGI IMG/M metagenome (GOLD analysis project Ga0209500, IMG submission 187323) | Freshwater microbial communities from Lake Simoncouche, Canada to study carbon cycling - S_140212_EF_MetaG (SPAdes) (version 2) | ecosystem: Environmental > Aquatic > Freshwater > Lake ... | reverse complement strand
CCCTACCCCCAAGGCAACTAGGTTAGCACGCAGTGCTAACCCTACCTTCAGACTGTGTCCACTCGCGGTCGATCATCGACCACGCTTACTTCTTTCGCGCGAGGATCCAGGCTTCAAGCTCGGGTTCTGCGTAGGCCTTCCCCCAAGAGTTGTGGCCGACGCCGGGATAGACGGTGAACTTGATATCGGCGCCCGCAGCCTTGGCGGCGTCGACGATGGCCTGTCCGGTGGCGAACTTGACTGCCGTATCCGCGTCGCCGTGGAAGGCCCAGATGGGCATGCCCTTGAGCGTCGCAGCCTTGTCCGACTTGCCACCGCCGCAGATGGGGATAAGGCCAGCAAAGCGTTCAGGGTGCTCGACGCTCCAATTCCAGGTGCCGAAGCCGCCCATGCTCAGGCCGGTCAGGACGACGCGCTTCTTGTCGACGCGGTAGTCGGCGAGAACTTGGTCGAGGAGCTTATCGAGCGTGCCGACGTTCCAGCTGGTGTTAGCCGGGCATTGCGGCGCAATCATCACGTAAGGAACGGCACCGCGTTGTTCGAGCGTCTGCGTGAGGCCAGTCTTGCGGACGGCTTGGACGTCGGAGCCGCGTTCGCCCGAGCCGTGCAGAAAGACCACCAGCGTCCACTGCTTAGACTTATCCTTATCATAGTCAGCTGGGAGGTAGACGAGGTAATCGAGCGCAGCCTTGCCGTCCGCGGTCGTGAACTTCTTGGCCGAGGGCGGTAATTTGGTCGCGGGGGCGACGAAGGCAGTCGCGTCGGCCTTTTCAGATTTCTTCTGGGCGAAGGACGGAACGACGGCCGCGCAGGCGGCGAGGAGGGTGAGGAAGCGCATGGGAGGGACGAGGGATAGGGGACGGGGGGTATGGGATGGGGGATATGGGGTAGGGGGGATTGTTAGGGGCAAGGGGACAGGGTGACAAGGGGACAAGGATGGAAGGCAGTGCAAAAGTGCAAAGCGGCCGTTGGCCTGTGCAAACGTGCAAACGGAAAAAGGGGGAAGGGGTAGGGGTGCGACTGCGTCGCGTCCGTTGACCGAAGGGAGGTGAGGATAGCCGGCCGGGTTGGATAACTTCGTCTGCTGGCAAACGGACGCGACGCAGTCGCGCCCCTACCTGATAAGCAACTAGGTTAGCAAGCAGTGCTAACCCTCCCCTTTAGATTGTGCCCCTAGCCAACGTTACTGCAGTCAACGAGTCTCCTCGCGGCTCCTTTAGCGCTTACCTTTTCTTCGGCAGACGGATTTCGTCGTGAATCCAGAGGAGCGCGCTGATGGCCTCGGCGGCCCAAGGCGTCAGGCGGTCGATGAGATCTGTGCCATGCCACGAGACGATTTGTGCCTCGATCTTGAGTGTCGCCTCGCTGCACTCCGGGGGGAGTTCGGGGTCGAGCACGTGTTCGAAGATGAGTTTTTGTTTCACCTTTTTCAGCAAGCGATTTTCGTCGCTAAGAAAGTTTGCGATCAACGTCATCGCTTCGGGGCCTTCGGCCAAGAGTTCGAAGCGGAGATGTCCGGCGATACGGCCTTCGCGCGGTTGATAGGAGGCGTGCAGTGTGCACCAGTCGTCCTTCAGCTTTGTCTTGGCCCGGAACTCGTCGAGGGCACGCAACTTAGTCGTGGAGCCGCCTACCTTAAGTTGGGCGTTAATCGCTTTCCAAAGGGGGTACTTGGTCGCCATGGGGTGACTATGGCTGGTCTGACCGGTCTTTCAAGGGGGCGACCTGTCATATTATTCACAAAACAAAAAGGGCGTGCCGAAGCACGCCCTTGGTCGGGAAGTCCGTGGGGACTTACTTGCCCGCGGGGAACGGGTGTTCCTTGAGAATCTCTTCCGGCGTGTACATGGCCGTACGGGCCTTGTTTGCATCGCGGACTTTCTTCACCTGGGCGGCCGAGACGGGTGGCAGGTTATTGCCCCAGGACTGGCGGACGTAGGTAAGGACACCAGCGATTTCATCGTCCTTCAGCATCTGGCCGAGGGGGGTCATCGCGGCTTGGCCAGCAGCGACGTCACCGTACTGCTTGCCGTGCATGGTCATCTTGCCGTACATGCCGTTCAAGATGAGCTTGATGGCACGGTCTGGTTCGCCGTCGATCCAAGGGTTCGTTGGGTAGCCAGTCATTCGGGCGAGTGACGGGTAGGTGCCGAAAGTCGGCTTGGTCTTGTCCGGGTAACTCTCAATGCCCTTACCGTCGGCCTGGTGGCAGGTGACGCAGAGTGCCTCACGGAAGTACACTTCCTTGCCGAGGTCGTAGAGCTTCTTGTCGGCCTTGGAAATCTTCTTATCCGTCGGGCCATAGGTTGTTTCGATAGGCTTCTTAATGGTAGCCATGTTGAATTCCTTGCCCTCGGGCAGGGAAGATAACTGCTTCATCGTTTCGCGGAAGCAGTAGGCGATAGTCTGGTCCTTTTCATCCTTGACGACGAGGGCGGCAGCGATGGCCCGCTTGGTGTCTGCGCCATTGAAGAAGCTGAGGGCGCGGACGGCTTCGAGGCGGACGCGTGGGTGTTCATCCTTGATGGCGGCTTCGACAATCCCGATAGCATCCGGGATACGGTCGCGCTGGTAGCAGACGACGCGGACAGCCTGGGCGCGGGCGTTATGCTCCGGCGACTTCAGGAGGGCTTTGATGAGGTCGAGGTTGACTGCGTTGTGCCACTGGTGGACCCAGAGGGCCTCGAGGATGTGGTGGGCATCTTCCATCTTGGACGGGTCGAACTGCTTCACCCACTTCTGGGTGGCGGCGATGACCTCGGAGCTGTCGTGCTTGTGCAATTCGACCTTGGCGCGCTGGCGAACGTTATCTTCGTGTTCCTTGAGGAGCTCGAGGAGGTTGGCGATAGATTCACCGTCAATCTTCTTAGGCGTCAGCAGGGGGCGGCCCGGGAAGGTGATGCGGTAGAGGCGGCCGTGCTGGTGGTCGCGGTTCGGGTCACGTAGGTGGTGCTGGAGGTGGCCGATGAGCATCTGGGACCAGTCCATGACGTACAGCGAGCCATCAGGGGCAACGGCCACGCCGGAGGGACGGAAGTTGCCGGCCTGGGTGTTGTCGGTCTTGATTAGGCCTGGCTCGATGGTCGTACCCTTGATCGCCGAACCTTCTTCGGTGAGCTTCGCGCGGAAGATACCCTGGTAGGTGATCACGTTCGTGTTGAGGAACGTGCCCTGCCAGTCGTCAGGGAAGTGACGGCTGCTGAGGATGGCCGTGCCCGGGCAGGGGCGTGACGGGCGGCTCCACATCTGGTGGTAGCCACCGTGGGAGCCAGTGTCGAGGTGGCCGGAGAAGCCAGGTCCGAAGTAGTTAGCGTTACCGGTGGCATCGGTGATGATGTCGTTACCCCAGTAGTCGAAGACGCGGCCGTGTGGGTTGGCGAAGCCGTACGGGACATAGCGCGAGAACTTGTAGCTCTGCGGTTCGAAGCGGTAGATGCCACCGTTGGTGTTACGGACGGCGCCCTTGTCGAAGGTCTCGACTTGGGTGCGGTGGAACACGCCGTCGGAGAAGTACATCGCACCACCTGGTTCATAGCAGATGGAGTTCGTCTCGTGGTGGGAGTCCGCCGCGTCCATGCCGGTCAGGATTTTTACAATCGAATCGGCTTTTTCCATCTTACCGGAGGTGTCGCGCGCAAACCACATGTCGGGCGATTGGATGAGGATGACACCGTCCTTATAGAACTGGAAGCCGGTTGGGCAGTTGAGGCCATCGAGGAAGACGTGCGACTTGGCGACCTTGCCAGTCTTCGGGTCGAGGTCGAGGACGAGGAGCTTGTCGAAGTTCTTAGTCGTCGGGGAGGTCTCGGGGTAGTTCGGCCAGACGGCGAGCCAGAGGCGACCTTTGGCGTCGAAGTTCATCTGGACCGGGTTGATGAGCTCAGGGACCGTCTTTTCGTCGGCGATGAACTCGACCTTGCAGCCCTCAGGGAGGGTTAGGAACTTGAGTTGCTCTTCGCCGGAAAGGTAGGGGACCGGTTCCTTGCGGTTCGGCGGGACGGCGATGTCGGGCAGGAGGTTGTCGTCCTTGACCACGAGGTTCTTGCCCTTGGCGGCAGCCCAGATGACCTGGTCGCGGTTGGCGGTCTTGATGTCACGGTTGGCGAGCTCGCGGCCGATGACGGTGGCGTTGTCGATACCCTCGTACTTGATACGCGAGCGCTGACCGTAGATGTTGAATTGGTCGACCGTGCGGTAGCGGTGGTGCCACTGGGTGGACTTCTCGTTGACGGCAGCGAGGAGGGCGGCGTCGATGGACGGGGCAGCCTTACCGAAGAGGGCCTGGAACTGCACGGCGGCGAGGGCTTCGTCGCCGGCGTCGTTCAGGTGGATGCCATTGAGCGTTAGCGGGGACTTGGCAGCCGCGTAGAGCTTCTGTGAAGGGGTGAAGAGGTCGACGAACTGGACCTGATTAGCCTTGGCGACTTCGCCGAGAGCGGCGGTGTAGGCAGCGAGGTTCTTGTTATTGCGGGCGACGATGGCTGGGTCGAAATTCGCAGACTTGAGGTCCTCGTGGGCGATCGGGGAGAGGAGGACGAGGCGGACCTTGCCCTTGCCGTAGTCGGCAGCCAGTTGCTTCTTCACCCACTCGTCGATGTTGGCCTTGAAGGCGACGAGTCCATCAGGACCACGGAAGCTTTCGTTGAAGCCCCAATAGGCGAGCATTACGTTGGCGTGGAAGTCGGTGCCGAAGTGGTAGGTGATGGCGGTGTTGCCCGACTTCGTGGCGAGGTCGCCAGGCTTCATGTTGAGGAAGAGCTCGAGGGCAGGCACTTCGTCGGAGCGGTGGCGGGTGTTTACTTCGTCGCCAGAGAAGCCGAGGTTGCGCACGACGAGATCCTTGTCGGCGTTGGACTTGTGGATCAGCGCTTCGAGGTGGCCATAGTGCTGTTGACGGTCAGCGAGGCCGCCGCCGACGATGGCGACGTTATCGCCTTTTTTCAGCTCGAGGGTTTGGGCCTGCACGCTGGCGAAGCCGAGCATGGCAAGGAGGAGGGTAAGCATCGGACGCATGTGGGTGTATTGGATGAAAGGGAAACGGAAACCAGAGACCACCGGCCCAGATGGGCGGTGGAAAGGACGGGGATGGGCCAAGGTGTGGTTTTTCCGACCCCCTGCCAAGGGCAATGTTCCCCCCTTGGCGGACGATTTAACCGCCATTTCCCGCCAATAAAGGAACTTGCCCCGACTTTCTCCAGCCGAGGGAGGTCGCCGAAGCCTAGATTACTTGTTCAATAACTGCTTGGTCACCTCGGCCATGTCGGCCTCGGGCTTGGCGGTCCAGCGCTGCTTATAGCCCGCGGGGGCTTCGACTTTAGTGCGGAAGAGGACGGTGTTGTCCAGGTCGAGGTCTGCGGTCCAGATGAACTTGGCGCCCGTAAAGTTCTCCTTGGCCTTGGTGAATGACTCCTTGGGGCTCACGCGTTCCTCGGTAAACTCGGTGGCCTGGGCCCAGCTGGAGTCGTCGAAGTCGACCGCGTACCAGTTGGCGGGAATGGGGTCGTGCTGAACCTTGGGGCTGGTGACGTCACGGTTCAGTGGGCCCTTGAAGAAGCTCTTTGCTTTCCACTTCGCATTCGTGACGGTGCCGTCGGAGAACTTAATGATCAGGCCGGCGTCGCCGATGTGGTTGCCGTATTCGAGCCCGGTCTTGGGGTCGGCGTTATCCATGGCCATGACGGCGATGGTCATCGGGTACTCAGGCATGATATCGACCGAGACGACGTTGTGCGGCATATACTCGATGGGGTCGACGACGCGGAGCTTTCCGTTGATGAAGAGGATGAACCAGTTGTCGGCGTAGACGTTCAGTTTCAAGGCATCGGCAGGGGAGGGCTTAATGAGGCCGGAAGGATCGCCTTTGCCGCCCTTGCCACCTTTGCCGCCTTTGGGACGGTCGCCCTTGGGTCGGTCACCTTCGGGATTTCCAGGTTGTGCCTGCTCGCCGGGCTCGCCGACCTCGCCCTTGGCGCCCTCGGGTTCATTCGGCGGGCGCTTACCGCCCTTGCCGCCTTTGCCGCCCTTGCCTTCACCTTTGGCACCGCCGCCGCCGCCGGGGCCGCGTTCGTTGGGCTTGTAGGTCTCGACGACCGGGGTGCCGTCCGGACGGCTGTAGGTGAAGGTCCAAGTGCCGTCTTCGTTGGCGATATACTTCACGCTGAGCGCCTTGCCGTTGAGCGTGTAACGTAACTCGAAGGTTTTGCCGTCAGGCGAGGTGGTAAAGTCCTTGATCAGCGCCCCTCGGAGAGGCGACTGCGAGTAAGCGGAGCCTTCCTTGCGCACGTGACTGGCGGAGGGTTGTGGGTCGACTTGGCCGCCGACTTCGGTGACTTCGCCGTGGAAGCCGCCGTTGATGTACGGGTAGACCTTCTGCGCATGGTAGTGGTAGCCGAGGGCCTTGGTCTCGTGGCCGCCAAACTCATCTAGTTTACCGGGCGCCGAGCCGTCGGGCTCGTTGTAACCATAGATCGCATACCCATCGAGGGCCACGGCGATAGGCTTACCCTTGCCGAGCGTCTTCTCGAGAAAGACCGGGGCATCGTGGTAATGGTAATCGTCGCCCTTGCCGCAGTGGCCGCCGAAGTCATCGAGCTCGCCAAACTTCTTAGCGTCATCACCACGGTTATTCAGTGCGTTAAAAATCGGGATACCGTTGGCGGCAAGTGCGATGGCACCGCGCATGAAGTGCGTCTTGGCTGACATCGGTTCCTTGGCGGGCACTGGATGACGCGGGATCTGCCAGGCTTTATCGCCCGCATAGGTCTGTGGAATCGGCACCTGCTGCTGCCAGGACTTGATGCCAGCCATCAGCGGGTGGTCGGGTAAGCCCTTGGCTTCAACGTAGAGATACTTCTCGTCCCAGCGCACGCCGACCTTGGGGGCGAAGGCTTGGAACGGCGCGGCCAAGGCCGGGGGAGTGCCGTTGGTTGTGCCAGCGGCGAGGGTCGTGAAGTTTAGGTAGAGCTTCGCGGACGGAGCCACGAGCGTTGCGGTCATAGCTTCACGATACTTCGCATCGATTGGCGGGATGTGCGCGTGGAGCGAGGGTGCGGCGTAGGCAGCAGTGATTAGGGCCAGAAGGCGGACGGCGGGACTCATGCGGGTAATTATAGTCGAAGGAGGGTTAAGGGAAGATTAAGCCCGCGCTGCGGGCAGATTACGGAGTACAGAGTACAGAGAACAGTGTACGGGGTAAGAGTTATTGGGCGGAACGTGATACGCGTCGGATAATCCCCGGAATTGGGGCCGAGCCAATCTAGGCCCTGGGTCCGCGCTTCGACCTCCGTACTCTGTAATCTGTACTCCGTACTCTAGATTTTACCCCAGAGCCTTCGTAATTTCCGCCAGTGTGTCCGCCGGGATCTCGAGGCGTCCGCCGCCGATGGTCTCGGTAATCTGGCCAGGCTTGCGGGCACCGACGATGGCGGCGGTGACGCGTGGTTCGCGCAGCACCCAGGCGATGGCGAGTTCGGCGGGCGTCGTGCCAAGGCGCGTCGCGACCTGACGGAGCACATCATTCAGGGCGATGTTCTTGGAGAGCAGCGGTTCGTTAAACTGAGGGTCGCCGCGACGGTGGTCGGTGGCGGGCAGGGCATCGACCCAAGCGCGCGTGACCTTGCCGCTGAGGAGTCCTTTCTGCATCGGGCTGTAAGGGATGAGGCCAATGTCGTTCGCTTCGCAGTACGGGATGATCTCCGCTTCGATGCCGCGGTTAATCATGCTATACGGCGGCTGCAGGAAGGCCACTGGATGAATCGGCTGGAGGCGCTTGAGCTGCGCGACGTTGAAGTTGCTCACGCCCGCCCAGCGGACCTTGCCGGCCTTCACGAGTTCCGCGATGGCCGCCCAGCCTTCTTCGATATCCTCGTCGGGCTGCGGCCAGTGAATCTGATACATGTCGATGACGTCCACACCGAGACGGCGGAGGCTGTCTTCGATCTCGCGGTGGATACTCGCTCGCTTGAGGCGTGGCACGATGGTACCGTCGGCTTCCCAGCAACGCTCGCACTTAGTAGAAATAATCGGACGGCGTCCCTTGAGTTCTTTGAGCGCTAGGCCCACGACGTCTTCACAGTGTCCGAGGCCGTAGACTGGGGCCGTGTCTAGCCAGTTGATGCCGAGGTCGAGCGCCTCGTGGATGGTGCGGACGGAAAGAGCGTCGTCCTGCGGTCCCCAGCCGAATTTCCAATCACCGCCGCCCATGGCCCAAGTGCCGAGGCCGACTGGAGTCAGGTGAAGGTCGGAGGGGCCGAGCTGGCGGAGTTTCATGGGTTTACTTGGAGTCCGTCTTGCGGGCTTTGTTCGCGTCCTGCATTTGCTTCTGCGTACGCATTGGCCACTCGGGGTGGTCGACGTGGGCGTCCTTGAAGATGGCTAGGGCCTTCTCCACGAGGTCGGGGCGTTTGTCCGCGAGGTCGCTCTTCTCGTTCGCGTCGGCCTTGAGGTCGTAGATTTCCATCTTGGCAGCGGGCCCGTTGCGAACGGCCTTCCAGTCGGCCCAGCGGGCGGCTTGCAGTGACTGCGCCTCGTGGAGTTCCCAGTAGAAGTAATCGCGCTTCGGGGCAGGGCCGCCTTGCAAGAAAGAAGCGAGCGAGATGCCGTCGGTCTTCAGGCCAGTGGGCGCCGTCGTGCCAGAGAGTTCCAAGGCCGTTGGTAGGTAATCCCAGAAAGCCCAAGGCATATCGCTCACGCGGCCAGCGGGGACCTTGCCGGGCCAGCGGGCGAGGGCGGCTTGACGGAGGGCGCCTTCGTAGAGTCCGCGCTTGTAGCCGCGGAGCCCATTGGATGCTTGGTCGAAAAGTTTACCGAGCTCAGACGTCGGCGCGAACGATGAGCCATTGTCGCCCGCGGTCATCACCAAGGTATTTTCGTCGAGGCCGAGTTCCTTCAGTAGTTTGAGCACGCGGCCCACGTCGGAGTCGAGGCGCGTGACTTGTGCAGCGTAGGCCTTCTGCGTGGGCGTCCAGGGCTTGTCTTTGTAGATGCCTAGGTCGTCGATCTCGTTGCGGGCGTGGGGCAGGGTAATGGCGTAGAAGAGGAAGAAAGGCTTATCCTTCTGTGCTCGAATCCAGGACTCGACGTCCTGCTGGATAAGTTCCTGCGCGTAGGTCTTGCCGACGCCCTTGCCATCGTTGCCGGGCAGTTCGAAGCGTTGGTCGTCGCGGTAGAGGTAGGTCGGGAAGTAACTATGCGCGTGGCGCTGGCAGTTGTAGCCGAAGAAGTGGTCGAAGCCGTTCTTCAAGGGGCTGCCCGTGGTATCAAACATCCCCATGCCCCACTTTCCCATGCAGGCCGTGGCATAGCCATTGCCCTTGAGTGCCTTTGCGACCGTGATGGATTCCGCTGGAATCGGCAACTGGCCTTCGGCCTTGAGTTCGCGGTTGGCACGGATGGGGCTATGGCCGGTGTGTTGGCCCAGCATGAGCGATGTGCGGCTCGGCGCGCAGACCGACGTTCCGCAGTAGCCCTGTGTGAAGCGCGTCCCTTCCTTGGCCATTCGGTCGAGGTTAGGCGTCTGGATGAGCTTTTGGCCGTAGCACCCCAGGTCGCCCTGCGCGAGGTCGTCGCTGAGGATGAAAATGAGGTTTGGCTTACGAGGTTCAGCGGCGCACACGACCGCCGCGCAAAGCAGGAGGAGGAAACGGAGGGGCATTGGGGAAGGGGGCAGGGGATAGGCAGAGGGATAGTCACCTGTAGGCCGCAGCACAACCCAATCCCCAACCCCCTTTGTCTTCCCCTCTTACTCAGCCTGATCCTTCAGCCACTGCTGATACTGGGCTTCGGTCTCTTCCTTGGTCAGCTTGCCGCTGTGGATGAGGATGCGGAAGCGGAAGGTCTCGGACTTACCTGGCTGGATGGTGAAGTTAAGCGTGGTCTTGCCCTTGGTGAATTCCTTGGCGCCGAAGGGGTTCGCAGCGAAGAGGCCGTAACCGCGGTTGTGCCAGTAAGTCGGGAAGGTGCTGTTCTTGGGGTGGTCGAAGATGCCGATGCAGACCTCTTCGCCCTTCACGTTGCCAGAGAGCGTCATCCACTTGGCACGCGTGCTCCAGCTTTCCTTTTCGCCGACCTTGCCTTCGCTGCTCAGGTAGATGCCGTTGACGCCCGTGTTGTCGAGCTTGGCGACCGCAGTGGGCTTGCCGGCGGCGTCGGTGAAGATTTCGGCCTTCGTTGAGGGCTCTTCGAGCGAGCGGGTCACGCGGATGGCGATGACTCCTTCCTTGGAATCCTGGAAGACGGCAGGCTTATCTTGGGCGGTCAGCGTGACGATGCGGTCGATGATGCGCAGGTCCTTGGCGGCGCGGAAGACGAGCGTCTCGTCCTGCTGCAGTACCTTGGAGCCGTCGGCGAGGATCCAGTCAGACGATACTTTGAGCGAGGCGACACCTTCGCCGCTCTTCATGGCAAGGATGGCCTTGTGCTTGATGTTGCCGTAAGGAATCTTACTGTCGCGCGAGTAGCCTTCGGGTGGGGAGTTCCAGAAGTCGGTGCCGTTGACGTTTCCGTAGTTGAACCACGAAGAGATGTGGTGCGGGTGGTCGGTGCGCTCGCCGGCGACCTTCTCGAGCGGGAAGCCGCGGGTGAAGATGTTGCCGCTGGCGGTACGCAGCGGGGAGAGGAGGGGCTTCTTCTGGTCGGCCCAGAAGACGTAGGACGTGAACGGCTGGCCGTCGACGAGGACGTCGACTTGCTTCTTGTCGGCCTGTTCGACGAGCTTGACCTCGGCGGCGTGGGCGCAGGTAGCGGCCAGAACCAGGGCAAGGAGGGAGAGGGGCTTCTTCATGGGCTTTTCTAGATAGGCTTAGAATAGGCCATGCCAAGCCGAATGCCATGAGGAAGCCGCTACTTTTAATTGAAATATGGAACCGAGGGGGTTGTCTGGTGACAGACCTCTGTACCCCCATGCGCTCCGTTTTCCTCGGCGCGGCTTATGCCGCCATTTCTGCCCTTGCCGCCAGCCCGGCTGGACCCGAGGTCCGCGTGCCTTTCAAGGACTACCGCCAAGGGTCCACCCCGGCCGAGGCGTTGAAGGCGATGTCCCTGCCGAAGGGTTTCCAGGTGACGCTCGTTGCCGCCGAACCGCGGGTGGTCCAGCCAATCGCAATGTGCTTCGACGAGAAGGGCCGTCTCTGGGTCGTCGAAGGGATGTCTTACCCGCGCAAGCGCGGTGATGGTAAAGGCAAGGACCGTATCATCATCTTAGAAGACCCGTTGGGTGACGGCTCTTACGGCAAGTCGACCGTCTTCTACGAAGGCCTTGATCTCGTGAGCGGTATCGAGGTCGGTCACGGCGGTGTCTGGATTGGCGCTGCCCCCGAACTGCTCTTCATTCCGAAGGACGCACAGGACAAGCCCGGCAAGCCACGGGTCGTCCTCGATGGCTGGGCGATGCAAGATACCCACGAGACGTTGAATAGTTTTACGTGGGGTCCCGATGGTTGGCTCTATGGCTGCCACGGCGTCTTCACCCATTCCAACGTTGGCAAGCCCGGCGCACCTGATTCCGAGCGTAAGCGCATTAATGCCGGTGTGTGGCGCTTGCACCCTTTGACCAAGGAGTTCGAGATTTTCGCCGAAGGCACCAGCAATCCGTGGGGCCTTGATTATAATAAACACGGCGAGATGTTTATCACCGCCTGCGTCATTCCGCACCTCTACCATGTCTTTCCCGGTGGGCGCTACCAGCGGCAGGCGGGCCAGCACTTTGAGCCGAATACCTATGATGATATCAAGACCATCGCCGATCATGCACACTTCACGGGCTCAGTCTTGTACCGTCCAGCGGAGCGTGGCGTCGTTCAACCGCAGAGCACCGATGAGGCCGGCGGTGGCCATGCGCACTGCGGCCTGGCCATCTATAATGGCGATAACTTCCCGGCCGAGTATCAAGGCCTTCTCCTCTTTGGTAACTTACACGGCCACCGTGTGGTGAGCGACTCCGTCGAAGCCAAAGGCAGTGGCTTTGTCGGTCATCATGCCGAAGACTTCATGCGGAGTAATGACGCCTGGTTCATTCCGGTCACGCAACGCGTTGGTCCAGATGGGGCGCTCTACGTGTCCGATTGGACTGACCCACAGACCTGCCATAATAACAACCAGGAAATTTGGGATCGCTCCAACGGCCGCATCTATCGCGTCAGCTACGGCGCCGCTAAGTCCCGCGCTCGTGATCTCACGGCACTGAAGAGTCAGGAGCTCCTCGCGATTGCGTTGGACGACCCGAATGAGTTCTTCGTCCGCCAAGCCCGCAAGGTCCTTGCCGAACGTGCCATCGAGATGCGCCATGGCGTGGAAGCCGACTTCGGTACGGCCAGCGCTTTGCTGACCGCCGAGACGACGGTCCGCTCGCTCAAGGCCGAACCGTTGCGCCGCCTACGTGCGCTCTGGGTGCTGGCTTCGGCCGGTGTCTTCCCGGCCTACGAAGGCGATCGCGTGCGCGCAAAGATTGACCTCCTAGACGTTGGTCTGACCGCTAAGGATGAGCACCTCCGTGCATGGTTTGTGCGCCTGGTGTCTGAACGTACCCGTAATATCGGACCTCGCCTCGCTGAGCTAGCGGCGCAGGAGGAATCGCCGGTTGTCCGTCGTGAGTTGGCCTCAGCCTTGGGTCGCTTACCGCTCGCGGCCCGTGCGGCCGTCGCCGCCCCGTTGTTGGCCCGTGCCGAAGATGCGACGGACCACAACCTCCCGTTACTCCTCTGGTATGGCATCGAGCCGCTGGTGGGGTCCGACGCTCAGCAGGGCATGGCACTTGTCCAGGCTTCTAAGATTCCGAAGGTTACCGAGTTTATCTATCGCCGCCTATCTACCGACGCTGCGGGTCGCGAACGCCTCTTGGGTCTGGCGGCCCAGCAGGCCGATCCTGCTTTGCGCGAGCGCCTGCTGGAAGGCCTCGTTGCGGGCGTCCGACAGGGTGGGGCGTTCAAGGCTCCCGCGGAGTGGCCCGCCCAAGCGAAGGCCTTACGAGCCCAGGCTTCGCCCCAGCTTCTCTCCTTGGTCAATGAACTCGACGCCCTTGCGGGAGATGAGACCAGCCGCGATTATTTCCGTAACCAGCTGTCCTCCGCCAAGGCACCTGCGCCGGCACGCCAACGGGCCCTGTCCGTGCTACTTCAGTCCCGCGACCGCGCGGCGGCTCCGGTGCTGCATGCTTGTCTTGCGGATACTTCCGTCAGCGGCCCATTGCGCCGTCAGGTCATCCAAGCCCTCGCAACCTTAGGCAATGACGCGACCGTCCCCGCGCTCATCGCCGGCTTCAAGGCCTTCACCGCCGAAGAACGCTCCGATGCACTCCCAGCTCTCATCGCCAATCCAGCCGCCGCCACACGCACCATGGAAGCCGTTGCGTCGGGTGCCCTCGATAAGGCCGTCCTTTCGCCCGTCGCCATCCGCCAACTCAAGTCGATGAAGGATGCCAAGGTCGACGCACTTCTTGCGCAGGTGATTGGTGCGGTCAACGCCACGAAGGCCGATTACGCCAAGCTCAAATCCAAGTATGTCGACCTCTTGAAATCCAAGCCCCTGCGCCGCGCAGACCTAGTGGCTGGTAAGGCGCTGTTCCAGCAGAGCTGTGGTCTCTGCCACCAGCTCTTTGGTGAAGGTAACCTGGTCGGACCGAGCCTCACGGGTT
>Ga0209500_10002315_pt1 | contig 13660 bp, 26 predicted proteins | sample S_140212_EF_Meta_FD_187323 | JGI IMG/M metagenome (GOLD analysis project Ga0209500, IMG submission 187323) | Freshwater microbial communities from Lake Simoncouche, Canada to study carbon cycling - S_140212_EF_MetaG (SPAdes) (version 2) | ecosystem: Environmental > Aquatic > Freshwater > Lake ... | reverse complement strand
GTTGTGTGGAACATCTTTACCATAACGTGATGTTGCCCAACGGTGATGTCAGTCTTTGCTGTATGGATTATGGTTTAGATCATATCCTGGGCAATCTCTACACCCAAAGCTACGAAGATGTTATCCCAGAAGCACAAAGCTGTAGAGACATCTGCAACTGGTGTGAAAACAGCGTGGCACCTGTATAATACAGTAATAAAACTGTAACATGGTCATGATTAAATATGTACATGACCAATTGTACCTATAGATCAATATTTGTCAGCGATATACATTTTGGTACCAGAGACTGCAAAGCTGACCAGCTCAACAACTTCCTCAAACACAACACCTGCGAGACCCTGTATCTAGTAGGTGATATTATTGACGCCTGGAAAATAACACAAAACAAATGGCGATGGAAACAGAGCCATTCAAATGCTATACGCAGGATACTGGGACACGCCAAACGTGGCACCCGAGTGGTTTATGTGGTGGGCAATCATGATGAATTCCTAAGACCCTTGATACAGTATGGGTTTAGTTTTGGTCGCGTGGAAATAGTAAACCAGTGCAAACACATCGGACGTGACGGCAAACATTACTTGGTCACGCACGGAGATCTATTTGACGGTATTACAAAATTAGCACCTTGGTTGGCTTTCTTAGGCGACAAGGCCTACGATTTTGTGCTAAATCTAAACAGCAAGTTCAATGCTGTACGACACCGATTGGGGTTTGGTTATTGGTCATTGAGCCGGTTTCTCAAGCACAAGGTAAAAAGCAGTGCCAATTTTATATTCCAGTTTGAAGGTAACCTAGCAGCCTACTGTCGCAAACGCGGCTTTGATGGCGTGATATGTGGTCACATACATCATGCTGAGATCCGAGACATAGACGGTATAACTTACATGAATGATGGAGACTGGGTTGAGTCAATGACAGCCTTGGTTGAACATCACTCAGGCGAGTGGGAAATAGTAACCTGGACCCGGGAGCGAGACGATGTGGATCTTGATACTGATAGCAGTACACATGAACGATCCCCGAGACATTCCGGGACGAGTGGAGATCCAATTTCCCGATCAGAAAAGTTGCCAGCAGGCCCTGAGCTCGATGTCGTGGTACATAAAGTTTAAAAGTTTTCGAGTACAAGGCGAATGTCAAAAACAATCCTAATCATAACCGACAACTTACCGGATCAAATAAATGGCGTGGTCACAACCTACAAGAATATTCAAGCACATGCGATTCGTGATGGTTATCACGTTGTGGTGCTTCATCCCGGGTGGTTCAGCTACTTTGATTGCCCTGGCTACAACGAAGTCAAGATTACCTATCCCCGGAAGGTGGGCGAGAAGATTGAGGAGATCAATCCGGATCATATCCATATCGCCACAGAAGGTCCTTTGGGTCTGTGGGCTAGAAAGTATCTTTCATTATGCGATTATCGCTACAATACCGCTTATCATACTCGTTTTCCAGAAGGACTTAAAAAACTATTTGGAATTCCTGAAACCCTTACTTGGCCTTTGATCCGCTGGTTCCACAAACACTCGGGCAAGGTCCTGACCACAACCGACACCATGGTTGCAGAATTACAGGCACACGGGTTTGACGGAGAAATAGTATCCTGGACCAGAGGTGTTGATCGTGACATATTCAATCCTGCACTTAGAGAAGAATTTCCTAGCAAATATCTGTTGTGCGTTAGTCGTGTCAGTAAAGAAAAGAATTTAGAAGCATTTTTAGATTTAGATTACCCCGGTTACCAAAAGATCATGGTAGGTGATGGTCCCATGCGCGAAGAATACGAACAGCAATATCCAGCGGTGACCTTTACAGGATTTAAAACAGGAGTTGATCTTGCTCGTTATTATGCCAACGCAGAAGTATTTGTATTTCCTAGCCGTTGGGAAACATTTGGCATCGTCATGATCGAAGCCATGGCATGCGGTACTCCAGTTGCTGCATTCCCGTGTGATGGACCGATAGATGTTATCGACCAGGCAAAGACCGGCTATATGTCAGAAGATTTAACAAGTGCTATCAATCAGTGCTTGAAACTGGATAGAACTCAAGTAGAACTGGGCAGTCAGCGTTGGAGCTGGGAACAGGCCTGGCAAATATTCCGAGAAAATCTGGTAGAAAAACAGCCAAGACTGTTGTTTTAAAACAACACTGTTTTTGGTTGACCAAAAAAGCCAGATCGGCTATAATAGTAGTATGAATATAAACAATGTATTACAGTGGTCAGGTGCAGTAGCCATAATTGCCATGCACATTCTTAATGCCATGGGTCCTGATGCTTATCCCTGGAACATAATTTCAGCCTTTATAGGAACAGTATTGTTCTTGATCTGGACCATACGAGTACGAAATGTGCCACAGTTGACTGTGAACGTGGTAGCATTGGGCATAGGTTTAGTGGGGCTATACCGGGCCTTTGTTTAACTGCTGTTGTGTGGTTTTTATACAACACCTGAAAACGGTTGACCAAAAACGGCATTTAGGTTATAATGTATGTATAGTTAATAAAAAGGAGTTAAAATGTTACAATACGAAAACACTTACAACACATTTAATAATCCAATACCACGTAGTGGTATTTGGAGCACCATATCGCTAGAAGAAATACAGGCGCATATTGCCAGTCTTCCAGCCAAGGAGCAGGCAACTGCCAGTATGGTGTTTATGTTTACTCTGAATTCTTGCAATAAATTAGTGCAAGAAGAAATCTTAGACCGAATGGGAGACCAATAATGATAAATGAATTTGACATCCGTGGTGCTATTATCAGTGGTAATTATACTGTGAGCGAACTTGACGGGATTGCGCAGGCCTTAAAATTTGCCCGAGCCCAGTTGGCCCAGCAACAGATACGAGCCTGTGTCAAGGGCGATAGTGTCAAGTTTACAAATCCCAAGACTGGGGCAGTGTTCCGTGGCACAGTAGATCGAGTCAAGATCAAAAATGTTATTGTATCAACACCGCAAGGTCGTTACAATGTTCCTGCTAACCTATTGGAGTTTGCGTAATGATTACAGAAGACATACAGAGCGACGAATCAGTTCCAGTCGAGTATGATATGACTGCTGAAGAACTGCTCGAGTTTCAACAAGAATACAACCAATGGTCTGACTCTAGCAAAAAACAAGATGATGACCGTCCACTTTATATCTGGTTAAAATGAAAAAGACATCCAAACCCACTTATAGTATACCAGCTGATCAGGCCTGGGCCGCGGCACAAGCGGCATTCAGGATCAATGGTAATAGGTATGTCAAGATCAATGACGGCGAAAATGCTAGACCCAACAAGGAGATCATGCTAGAAATCTTGACCCAGACACCGGAACAGATCACCGATCTGGATCACGAGTTGGCCACAGCATGTCGTCAGCGCCTGGGTTCTGAAATCAGCCTACGCCTGTTGAAAGGCCAAGAACTGGGTGAATGGCATACCATACAGGCTCGCATCTGTCAGTTGGAAACCATTGCCACTGCCTATGACTTGGCTGTATTGGCCAGTTTTCCAAATAGTTATAACAAGACCTTGGCACGTGATCAGATACAAGATCGCCTGAGAGAATGTGAAGACGCGGTGGTAGGTGCCGGTCGTGTAAACTTGTCAGTTGAGGTAGTTGACTGTTTTTACAGCAGACAATGGGACTGTTGGTATACCCGGGCTATTGACCAGGCCAATCGTGCCGTGACATTTGCATACCGCGAACAGGTCAAACCTGGAACCAACATGGACATTGTAGGCACAGTCAAGGGCTTTGACAATCGTATAAGTCGTTTGAATCGTGTTCGGGTACTAGAACAGGAGGCAGTAGCATGAACTTTATCGTAGGAGTAATGGTAGGTATTCTGTTAGCCACCGTTGGTGTTTCGGGTGTAATCCGTTACGTGGACCAAGGTGTCAACCAAACCCAAGCCATAGTAAGGTCAGTGACCAAATGATATTAGTCTCAATTGTGAAAACAATTTGGACAACCAAAATTCATAAAATGGTTGACAGCGAATGCTCAATCAGCTATAATATGAATATGCTAAGAAATTAGCATTATTTTAAACTTAGATAGGCAACCTAGAAAGGCAACACAAGATGGAAAAGTTATTCACAGTAGCAGGTACAGCAACACAACACGGCGTAACCAAAGCAAGGTTCGCTAACGATTTAGTAGCCCGTATCAAGATTTTGAACAAGAACGGATGTACTGATATCAACTTGGTAGAGCTACCAAAGCCCATGACCAAGCTCCAGGCTCTTCAGTATTTGCAAGAGCAAGGTGTAACAGGTGATGCCGGTTATGCAGTAGCCAACAAGTTGGCAGAAAAAACCAAGATTGCCAAGAAAGGCGAGATCAAGGTTTCCGGTAAGCCAGCAACAGCGAAATCTGTTACGGCTCCAGCGGTAGAAGCCTAATAGGCAAATGGGGCTTCGGCCCCTACTTAGTTGTATTGTTTTGGAAAAATCCTGTGCTACCAGGATAATGCACTCTCACTGTACTGGATGTCGACTTTGAAGGTACACGAGTTGTCAAAGCGAAAACGGAAATCGACATCGACGGATGTTCCGTATAAGCGGTTAACAATAAAAGCAAACGATATCGGGTGAACGATATCCATAACAAGACAATACAACTAAGTAGATTATATTGAAACACATTGTTTTCTACCCGCGAGAAGCGGCGCTTGGTCATCCGGACCCTGACCTGAAAAGTGAAATCTCAATAGTGTGTTTCAATATATCTATGCGGAAGAGAGAAACGGTTTACTCGTCAGTCTCATAAGCTGAAGACATTGGGTTCGACTCCCACTTTCCGCAACCAAACTTGTTTATTATCCCTGATTTGGCATAACTAATTGTATGTCCGATGACTCTGTTTTAGACCCTCTTATCCAGGTAGCAATTTATCGCTTGATGTTGGTGCTTTATAACCAAGGCATCACAGAAATACACATGGGCGGACTCATGCGCATTCTTGGGGTATCTGACCTGATAGCCTGTCAGCATGATGAAGAACGAGTGATCATGGATGAAGATTTTGCTCGTTATGTACATCAAATGACCCAGCCCAGATATCACGATCAACCTTTGCATTAAATGACCATCCCTTCTTTTCGCACCACTGAGGTGCTGTACACTGTGACCGTGCGAGATGCGCAGGCTCGTCGACTGCTCACAGCCTGGTCCAATGCCAATCGAAACAGCCAGACTAGAGTGGATGAAAATCACATGTATATCTATGATCAGAACACACTAAGCACGTTCATGGTGACCTGGACACATGGATGGAACAACATATCCATCTGGGACAATTGGGCAAAACGACATATTAATTTGTAAATAACTCTTGACAACTCACATATAACCTGTATAATTAAACATATGAAAGAATACATTGTTGACCGTGATCGCAGAGTAGCAATTTATGAACTACATGAGGCCTTGGTGGCCGCAGGCAGTAGCGATCATGATCATGTGTTTGAACAAGATCAAGCATTAGAAACATTTTTTTCAGGATGCAGAGTCCAACGCTTACTCTGGAATCCGGTAACTTATGACAGCTTGTTAAATCAAGCCATAAGTGAAGGCGTTGACGTAGTAATTATCACAAGGACGTAACATGAGCAATCACGACGCATTAAAAACAGCATTTGAAACATACATCGCAGAAAACGAAAAATTCACAGGCAAGGGTGTAAAAGCCGCGGCTGCTAGAGCTAGAAAAGCCCTACAAGAAATGAGCAAGGCCATCAAAGAACGTCGTAAAGAAATCACAGCAGAAAAAGAAGCATTGACCGCAGCCAAGTAAGCATGTCCAGTATAGACTTATCGGGCATAATCAAGCGAATGCAAGAGTTAAGTACAGAAGAGGCTGTTGAGATAAAGTTGGGTGATTATACAGGTATAAACTACCCGCATTCACCTGCACATTCGATCAACCTCTCTGGTCTTAGCAATCAGCCTCACACTTGGCATTCGCCAAGCGGTGTTGGCAATGTTACTATATCAGGTGTTGGTACCGGATTAAATTATACCAGTCCTTATACTTTTTCCAGTGCCACGCCCAACTGGAGTATTCGTGATGATAACAACGTCAGCTCCACGATCGATTTAAAAGGCGAAAACGCTGATATTAAAATCAACGGTATTAGCTTGGTGGATACCTTAAAGACCATCCAGGATAGATTGAATATTCTAAGACCAAATCCTGAGTTGGAAACAGAATGGGATCAACTACGTGAGCTTGGTGCTCAGTATCGTGAGTTAGAAAAGAAATTGCAAGAACAAAGTGACATGTGGGCCAAGCTCAAAGCCATGCCACCGCCAGTTATTGACTGATGAGTACCTGGCAGGAATTCTATCACTCTATCCGCGATCCTGGTTGGCCCGATTGCGACCAGGAAGAAGAGTTTGATCTATTACCTGACGCTATCCAAAAAGAATGTTGCACAGTATTTGGGTATCAACCCGGACAGTTTCGTAAAACTTCTAAATTGATTAACAGGGCATTTCCAATAAAGACAGCTACTGCCTGTCAATTAAAATGGAATTGGAGCACAGTGTTTTTGACTACTGCTCAAACGGCCAGTTGCCATAGAACCAACCCTCATTTGTTCGACACTGATCTATTTGATTTCCATAATACTCCAAATAAACTACAAGATCGACAACGCATGCTTGAAGGCCAATGGCCCGAGCAAGGCTGTAACTACTGTCAGGACATTGAACAGGCTGGCGGACAAAGTGATCGTATTACCAATTTGAATTTTCCAGGAATACATGCACCAATTGAATTAGACTCAGATCCACAAGCAACTCGAGTGACTCCTAGAATCTTGGAAGTGTATTTTGACAACACTTGCAATCTTAAATGCCTGTATTGTGGGCCACATTTTAGTTCATTATGGGATGCTGAAAATAAAAAACACGGAACTTTTTCCCGTGGAGGATTGACTATATCGTCCAGCTGGCAAAAAAATGCTGATATGGAATTGCACAAACAAAAATTGTTTGCCTGGTTAAAACACAATGTACATAATCTAACTGTTTTTAACATACTAGGCGGTGAACCGTTATATCAAGAAGAGCTTGATCAATGCTTGGATTTATTTGAACAATATCCGGCTCCAGAGTTGAAATTACAGATCTTTACAAATCTTAACACTCGTCTTCCAAGGCTTAAAAAAATAGTAGAGCGTGTACACGACCTAATCGATCAAGATCATTTAAGAGAATTTGAGATAACCGCCAGTTTAGACTGTTGGGGAGCTCCCCAGGAGTATGTGCGATATCCATTGGATCTGACTGTATGGGAAGAAAATTTTAATTACCTACTTGATCAAAAATGGATCAACTTGATTATAAGTTCTACGGTTACTCCATTGACCATAAAAACCTTGCCTGATTTGTTGGAAAAGATCGCATCATGGAATAAACAAAGACCGGTTTATCATTATCAAAATAGTGTTAATAGTCCTGATTACATGTTTATTGATATTTTTGGAGATATTTTTGTTGACGATTTTACCAATGCACTTGCTCTTAAATCTACAAAAACTCCTGAACAACAATCAAGTCGAGACTATCTTGCTGGCATTGCCGCACAATCAGCAGGCACACCAAAACCAGACAAGATTGTTAAATTGTTTTATTTCCTAAATGAAATGGATCGTAGAAGATCAACCAGTTGGGCTGAAACATTTCCGTGGCTTATAGACGAATTTAAAAAATATGATTTGACAGCTGATTGAGATTAAGTTATAATAATATATTATAAACTTGGTACATAACGGTAAAAATGGCTCAAAAACACTGTATTTTTAGCTCAAGTTGGCACCCAACACTAAGTATTTGTGAGTGCAAAAAACACAACCTGGCTAACATTGATTTGTTTAGCGGAAGATCACAATCTAGATTTGCACCAAACCGGTCGGACCCGTGCCGGGATACAAACAGCAGGTTACGCACCAGGCAGGGGGCTTTGTCCAAGTCGCCTGTACTGTTCGAAAGAGACCGTCGGAAAGTCTCTTCGTTGACAACCGGAATTGACGTGACTCACTACAAGGTATCGGACACGAGTCTAGTCCAGGAACAGTTGGCCATGAAGGCCCGATGTCTCACAGACTGTATTGTTTCCTATCTTTTGTCAAGCTGGCCCATCCTGGGCACTTCCGCTGGAGAACCCAGTCTGGTTCCGAGGAGAATGAATTGAAAAATTCAAATATGCTAGTTCAACAAATTAGTAATGCAGTTTTAAAAATTGGTGGCTTCTTGGCAGTTGCCGCTGTGGTCGTAACTGTGACCAATACCAAACTATCACAACTTAGAGAACAGGCTGCAGAACAATCGCCTGCCGCTATATCTGTGGCCGAACGCACACGGCAATTGAATTGCTTGACCAAGAATATCTATTGGGAAGCTGGATCCGAGCCCTTTGAAGGCAAAGTGGCAGTGGCACAGGTAACCATGAACCGTGTAGACTCTGGTCGCTTTGCGTCGGATATCTGTGGTGTGGTCTACCAGAAAAATGTCATATACGAAAAGCTGGTTTGTCAGTTTAGCTGGTATTGTGACGGAAGCAGTAAAGTCAAACCCATACATCCTACCCGATGGCGTGAAAGCGAAGAAGTGGCCAAGCAGGTCCTATTCGAAGGATTTAGATTGCCCAGCTTGAGATCAGCTTTGTATTTCCATGCTGATTATGTAAACCCCAGATGGGGCAAACCCCAGGTGGCCAAGATAGGTCGCCACATTTTCTATTCAGAAAGCAAAATATGATCGTGAAACTAGACCAATTACTAAAGAATGTGACTGCCTGGTTGAATATACAACTGCCCAAGGTTTCTGCTGAAACCCTACAATGGCTGACTGCTATTGTATTGCATTGTGCTACCATACCAACCTTGTTGGCCTTAATGACTGGACTAAGTGACCGTACTCCAAACATAGATATCGTGATGTTTACCTGGGCTGGCCTGGTATTATTGTTCAGTCGTGCTGTAGTGCTTCGAGATACATTGAATACCGTTACAATTGGCGTGGGTTTTGTGGTACAGGCCGTGATCATGGCCATGATCCTGTTTAAATAATGCCCACTGAAGTCAACAAATACAACTTCATCACCCAAAGAGATTACGACTCAGTACGTGGGCCAGACTGGCCCAGTTATAGTGTGTTCCAACAACACCACAATGTGCCTGAGTTTGTTTACAAAGAAATTGACACTATGTTGGCACCCCAAAAGCCGTTTGAACACTCGGCATTTTGCGTGTTGCCATTTTATGGTTGGGAATATCCTCAGAATCGATCCTGTTGTCTTTTACCTAACGTACATAATCTGGCTAAAATTAAAACGGACATGTTAAATGACGTAAGACCAGAATCCTGTGCAAAATGTTGGAATCTTGAAGATCTTGGACATAAAAGTGATCGTCAACTAAAGAACGAAATCTTGGATTTTTATCTTGATAAAAATATTCAAGATATTTTTGTTGACTGTCAGCAAGGTAAAAACTATATTAATCACTACAAAATTGATACCGATAATACTTGTAATGCTATGTGCATAACATGCGGAGGGGATTCCAGTTCAAGTTGGAACAAGTTGTTAAAGGCAAACAAACAAGTATCAGGAAAAAATTGGAAAATTTTATCAAGTGATTTACAAATCAATTACAAAACAGCCAAACTGATTACTTTTCGAGGTGGAGAACCATTGTTGAGTAAAACAAATTTTTACATACTTGAGCAATTGATCCAGGCCAGCAACACCGAATGTTTTGTAAGTTTCCAAACCAACGGATCTATAACTCCTACCGCCAAGCAAGAAAAAATCTTAAAGAACTTCAAAAATTTAAATTTTTCATTCAGCATAGACGGTACAGGTCCTGTTTTTGAATACATACGATATCCTCTCAAATGGTCGGATATTGAAAAAAATCTAGCCTGGTGTAGAGAAAGAGATATCATGGTCAGTGTGAATTATACTATCAGCAATCTCAATGTGTTTTATCACGAACAAACCAAGTCTTGGTTTGAAAACAACAAAATACCTTACGCATATAATTTGGTTTACAACCCAGCCTGGTTTGCACCCGGTGTATTACCTGCATCCGTTAAATCGCATATCAATTTTGACTTTGTACAGTCCGATAACGATGAAGCACTTTACACAGTATTCAAAGAAAAAATAACCCAACAAGACACATGGAAAAGCATCAACATGCGTGATTACTTGCCTGAACTGGCAGAGCTATTAGGTTGACACCAAATGGCATTTACGTTATAATAGTAGTATGACTAAAAAAATACGATTGTTATCCAATCAAATTTATCAAGATCAGCAAGGTCGTCTGGTGTATACCCAACGGATATATGGCATCATGGTTGAGTACAAGCACCGCGGCGATGAACACATTAGAGTAGCAACACACGAAGATTTTTTATCACGACACACATATCTTGACCATTACTGTTTTACCGGTTGGGGAGAAGAGGATACCGAATGAGTATGCATCTAGAAGGTCCGTGGCTAAGCACCACAGGCAAGAAAAAAGGTCCACGTAAATGGGCCAGTGCCGAAGCAAAACGCAAGGCACAACAACTGCAAGCCGAGTGGGAAGTCAAGCTGGGTGCTATCAAAAAGATGGCTCCTAAATTCAGCGGCAACAGCCGTCCTGAGCCCAAACACACTGGCGTATTAACTACCAGCCCGAGAATACCGCCTGGACGTGAAACACCAGTAATCAAGAGCTTGGACACTGGCTGGGTAGCCTGTACCAAGGGTGCTGACAAGACCTACACTGGTACCAAGGTCAAAGGAATTGGCACCATGCACAAGTCAAATGCAGTTCCAATATTCTCCGACGAAGAAGCGGTTGACATAAGTAAGATGAGGAGATAACAACAGTTTTGGCCAAAGAAGAAGCGATAAAAATGGAGGGAGTTGTAGAAGAAGTTCTACCCAATACTACCTACCGAATCAAAATAGCAAATTTTGACAAGCCTGTATTGGCCAGCCTTAATGGACGTATGCGACAACACAATATTAAAGTTCTAGCAGGAGACGTTGTGGAACTGGAATTTAGTCCGTATGATCTCACCCGCGGTCGTATAACACGCCGTAGATAAATACCCTTATGCGCGATATCATTGAACTTGTAGAAGCCACAACAAGACCAGCCAAGCTGGAGACTACTCCCTTACCTTACGGTGTCAAGGACCTGGATCCGATCATGAGTGCAGACACTATCGAGTATCACTATGAGCATCTAGCCAAAGGCTATGCCAAACGATACAATAGTGGCGAAGGCGATGCAGATTTTAATAGAGCTGGTAGTTTTTTACACAACAAATTCTTCCCACAATTACGAGCACCCAAAGGTGCTAACCGACCCAGAGGTGCTGTACTAGCATTGATAGAAGAAAAGTTTAAAACCTACGAAGATTTTAAAATTGCTGTCAAAGAAGTAGCAATGAAGATACAAGGTTCTGGTTGGGTGTATCTAAGCACTGGTGGTGAAATTAAAACCATCCGCAATCATGCTGTGCGTACAGATATATGTGTACTTGTTGATTGGTGGGAACATGCCTGGGCACTAGAGTACAAGTGGGACAAAGAACGTTATCTTGATAACATATGGCGAATAATCAACTGGGATGTTTGTAACGAACGCCTGTGATTATCGATCTTGTAGTATAATCAAAATTTAATGACCTACGATATTATTATCTTTACCGATCACGGTACCAAATACGGACATGTCAAACCCCTGGGTGCGTATAGGCTAGCATCTGAATTGCGTTTACATGGGTACAGTGTCAAGGTGCTTGATTACACCAGTCGATTGATGTTAAATCGACAGTTATTCCGATCTTTGCTTGACAGCCTGATAGGCACAAATACCTTGTTTGTTGGTTGGAGCAGCACTTTCTTTGGAGATAGTCAATGGGGTGATTCTTGGGAAGATAAATTATATCCTGTTACTGCCGTGGATGAATTTAGGCTTTGGTTGAAGTATATCAAAAAGAAAAATCCCGCGACCAAAATAGCCTACGGAGGAACTCGAGCATTAGGGACCGCAGATCTAGTAGATGAAATCGACTATGTGGTAGTTGGGTTAGCAGATAAAGTTGTTGTAGATTTGGCTAACCATTTAAAAAACAACACCGCTCTTAAATATAGACCATCCTTTAATAAACGATGGAAAATACTTGACTATGATCCCGTGGGTGCAGGATTTGATTTTAAGAATAGTCAGACTCAATTTGAAGACACTGATCATGTTGCCCCAGGAGAAACACTAATAATAGAGACCAGCCGTGGGTGTATGTTTAAATGTAAATTTTGCAGTTATCCCTTGCTTGGTCGTAAAAAAACTGATCCTGAATATCACAAACATCAAGACTGTATCAGCAATGAATTGCGCCGTAACTGGGAAAAATTTGGTGTCAAAAGATACGTGATTGTAGACGACACCTTCAACGAAACTGTTGGTAAATTAGAATCTATTGTGCGTGCCAGAGATGCAGCCAGAGTTGATGTTGAATTGACATCGTATCTCAGGCTTGATTTGGTTGCAAGATATCCTGAACAAATACAGTTATTCAAAGAAATGAATCTTACCGGTGCGTTTTTTGGAGTCGAAAGCTTCAACGAGCAAAGTGCGGCCAGCATAGGAAAAAGTGGATCCAGTGATCGACTCAAAGAAACGCTTTATCAAATAAAAGATAAACTTGGCAGTCAATTCTCGTCAACTGTTTCTTTTATTGCTGGATTGCCATATGAAACGCCCGAGACATTGACCATTGCCATGGACTGGGTGTCGCGGCATGAATCTCCAGTTGATAATTTTACTTTCCGTGAGTTGATGATAACTGACTCTGTATGGCCCAGCGAATTTTTAAGAAATTATAAAAAATATGGATATACTCTAGATCAGAATAGTCGATGGAGTAACGATATCTGGAATCAGGAGCAGGCTGGAAAATTAGCAAAAGAATTTAATGATATAGGATATACGAGTGGTAAAAATAAATCAACAAATTTCCATTTATTTTACATAGCCTTAAATAAAGAACTGTCAGAGTTTAAAGATATACCCATGAAAGATCTAGATCGCCAGCAAATCGCAAAAGACACTGACAACACGTACATTGAATATGTAAAATCAATGTTGAATTTTGAAAATATTACATTTGATCGAGAGAAAATATAAATGATAACCTTAAGCGAATCAGCAGTAGAGCGAATTAAAGATATCCTGGACGAAGAAAATAACCCTGCCCTAAAACTGCGTGTGTTTGTGCAAGGTGGCGGCTGTTCAGGAATGCAGTACGGTTTTACTCTGGACGAAGATGTGGGTGAAGATGACTGGACCCTGGATCTTAACGGCGTACAACTGCTGGTAGACAGCATGAGTGGGCAATACTTACAAGGTGCCGAAGTTGACTTTAAAAACGATAACATGGGCGCCAGTTTTGTGATTTCCAACCCTAATGCCCAAACCACTTGCGGGTGTGGCAGCAGCTTCAATCCGTTTTAAACATAGAACTCAATAGCCTGTATACTCTGGTAAATACACTACAGAGGACGGGTATCTATGGCTCAAGAATATATCAATGTAGGCGCAAGTGCGAACGACGGTGACGGTAATCCATTACGCAC
>Ga0209500_10002312_pt1 | contig 13664 bp, 14 predicted proteins | sample S_140212_EF_Meta_FD_187323 | JGI IMG/M metagenome (GOLD analysis project Ga0209500, IMG submission 187323) | Freshwater microbial communities from Lake Simoncouche, Canada to study carbon cycling - S_140212_EF_MetaG (SPAdes) (version 2) | ecosystem: Environmental > Aquatic > Freshwater > Lake ... | reverse complement strand
CGGCACGCTCTTCTGGAATATTTTCAATTAATTCAAGCAGTTTTTTTACATAAAATGGTTCTCCCCCTTTGATATTAACCAATTTGGGATTTTGCATCAACAATGCTTGTAGATTTTGATACCCTTGATCTGACCATTTAAAATCTTTTTGTAATTTTAAATTAATTCCTAATTTTACATTCTCTGCTAAAATTGCACTGCTCTCATTCTCATTACACATATGACATGTAAGATTGCATTGATTTGAAAGACTAATTTCAACATTGGTTATTTTTCTTTCGTCGACATTTATTTCAAGTATTTTGTATTCATTAGCGGTGCGTTGCCGTAGACTAACAAATCCATGGTCTTCTTTTTTCCAGCAATCTGAGCATCCAGTATGTCTTTTATCATCTAAAAAAGATTGTGTTATTTCGGTCATGTACTCAGAGTTACGCCATTCGTCTACTGTGCAATTGTTAATATTTAAATTTTGACTTTCCGACATGTCATGAACACAACACACATTAAAATCACCATTTGTTCGCACTTGAACGTGATGGAATGGCAACGCACAAAAATTTTTCATTTTTGTAATAGTTCCATAGTTACGATTTTACCAATAGATTCGGCTAAGTTTTCTTCTTGTGTGATGATGTGCAGTTTGACACGATTCTCGTCCTTCTTGTAATCAAACCAGCGTGTTTCTACTATTGTGCCTCCTGATACTGCTTGTACCTTAAACACAATAGGATCCGGAAGGTCAATGCCACCTGGACTGTCATCGCATAGTTCTTCGTCACCCAATGAAACACTAATGTTTCTGCGACCTATCCTGCTGGGCCTGCTAGGTTCGGCATCCATTAAAAAATGTAGCAGTCGTTGTCTTAGCCAGTCTCTCATTGTATTACTTCGTCCTTGGTATATTTAGACCAGTCAGTGAACACCTTGGAATTTTGTAAGTCGTGTAGGCTGTGACACCACACGCCTGGGTTTGTTGCCGCAAAATCTCGGTCATCAATTTTAAGAGTAGCATGGTATCCAAATTGTTTTATATAAGGAAGTTTGACACTGATCATGGGAACGAAATTATGGAACTCTACTAGGCCACTTTCTAACAGGCCTTCTGCTTGTGCATGATCTAGATCAAGAGTGCATAACCACCCAGCTTCTAAGCATGACTGTATCATGTATTCCCAATCCTGCCAGGCATCAGCATCGTTTTTATCTAGGGCTGGGAAACTTTGGTCAGCACCAAAGTAGATATGTTCACAGTCGTTGTTCTTGGCTTCTTGTTGGATAATTTGGCTGTCTTGTAAGCCCACTACAAATAATGTTCGCTTGCCAAATGCAACAGTATGCTCTACTTCGGTTCCTATAAAGAAACTTACGTTTTCATGTCCTGCTCTGTTCATTTAACTTCCTATCTTTTCTAAAAACATGTTTGCTATATTTGGTTGACATTCTATAGTAGGGTGCTCAGATTGATCTATTGCCCAGTTTTGTATACGGCAAATATCTACTAAGGTGGTCGAAGGTTCTAATAACCAAACTTGATTTAAAATTTTTTCTAGCATAGCATCAACTGTATTTGTGTATTTTTGAATTTGTTCGGAATATAAAAAATGGTGTTTTCTTGAACTATAAAAATTCGTTGTTACAATTGAATTGTAGTTGGTTAAAAAATTATGAAAAACGCTATTTAAATTATATAACTTAATTTTATAGAATTCACATAAGTTTGTCAACAAAAACATTGCCTGAATAGTTTGATTAAAACTTAACCAATCATTATAATGATTTTGATAGTAGTCTTTATGATATGGTTCAACTGGATCACTTTTTTCACTAATACAGCCAGACATTCCAATTCTAGCCCAATCACCATTAGCCAATGGCAATTCTATCCTATCCATATTGGTCCACCCAATTACAATAATATCTGGTTTATCTAAAACTAATTGTTCTAATGTAGTTCTTAGAATTCTTTGATTAGAACTCATAGTCATAGCCACATTATTGTAATCCATTCCAAGACGGTCAGCAATTAACCGGGGCCAAACTAAATTTTGCCAATTTTGATGAACATCGCAGTTGCCCATCTCTACCATACTACAACCATTAAACAATATTTTCATTTAATGTGTTTTACTTCAGTTTCTACTCTAATCATTTTGTTCAGTGTTGTAATGGGTTGAAGGTGTGTGGTCTTGTTTAAGTATAACAATTTGTCGCTTTAATTGCAACCGTTGTTTCTTCAAATCGGTCAATTCGACATCATCAAATATACCGGTACTTTCTAAACCGTTAATTCTTTTATCTAATGCTTGGTGTGCTTGTTCTAAATGTCGAATACGATTTTCCCAGGACATCATGCCTCCAAATTGTCTAATTTTGATTCGTCAAATTCTACGTCGTCTTCGCTTTCGGTATCAACATCGGCTTCCTCAAACAAGGCATTGAATTGACTGTGTGCGTTCTTGGCCTTCTTGCCTTTGAAACCACGAGTACCAATAATGTCCATCCAATAACGGTCGTAGTGTTCAATGATAGCTTCGGCTTCGGCACGGTCTGATGTAGCAAAGATAGCATCTACAATATCTTTAAATCGAGCATGGTCGCCATTTTGATGCCACATCATAGCAGGAAACGATCCGTTGTCATATTCACGATTGGCTCGCTGTACTGCTTCAAGATGCATCCAAACATTATGGCCCATTAACAATGCGTAACTGAAACTGTCCCACGACGTCTTGCCTTCTTTACCAATTTTGTTTAGCATACCAGGTTGGTAGTAACAAACATCTTTCATTTGTAACTGTAGACTAATTGGGCTTTCGTCAAAGTGATCAACCAATCCGTCAGCTACCACTGCTTGACCGTATGGGCGTGTGTCTGTGCTATACTTCTTGTCGTCAGCAATAGGACTCATTCTATAACACCACTTGTCGTTGTGTGGTAGATCAATGTGATGATATACCTGTCCGTTGGCTGTGGCCAGGAACGGCGACGCACAGTCAAAGCTGATGGTAAAAGCAGGATTAACATACTTGCGAACAGCTCTTTGGATGTCTGTCAGTAGCACAGCCCATTCTAGTTTGCTTGTGCCTAAGAAGTGCATCCAATCATGGACACCTTCTTGGAGTAATCCATCATGGCGCAATGCTACAAGTCTACGTAATACCAAATGCACATCGCACATGTTCTGACCACCCATTGACCAACCATCAAAGTGTGTGTCTGGATACAAGTTAGGATCACAATAGTGTTTCATAGTGTCATACCAACGATCTGCATCAGCATGGTTAGCACCTTGTAAAACATTCAGCACTTTCATACCACCATTCTTGGCACCCTTGCGATGTCGCATATAGTAGTCATTGTTATACTTGGTAGCAGCCACGGCTTCTTCTAGGGTAGTGATACCGCACTTGTCACTGGCATTTTTGTCATGTATAACCCAGGTTGGTATGTCTAAGGTCATGCCATAATCAGCGACACCATCTAACCACTTAACCACAGCCTCACGCTTCTTCTGTGCGGCATCTAGCAAGTTCTGATAGTTTTTAACATGATCAATCTTGGCATATTTTTTGTTGCCATTCTTGTCGTGCTTGGGTGTGCCATCTGGTTTAAGATCCAACACATGCTCAACACCTTTGGCTTTGAGTTCAGCTATTTTAGCCAAGACTTCTGGGCTAGTTGGATCACGCCATTCACCTTCCCATAAACCCTTAGCAATCTGGAATCCACCCGAGTCACCTAACATTACACCGCCCGGTTCACGATTACGAACCATGTCTTCTGACCAGTCCTGCTTGGTTAGATCTAAGTTAGCGTGACCGCCTGAGTAAAGCGACCACCGGTATGGAAATAGGCCTTTGGTGCTATTAAGCCAGTTCATCATTTCCATGTCTTTAAGGCCAGCAGGCATACGAGCAGGATCTACATACGGACCATTAACCGGATCACGTTGTTTGCCTATGTAAGTAGCATAGAAACCACTAATAGCTGGCAAGAATACAGCGTAATCTTTTTGCTTGGCAGTTAAGTTATCTTGGGTCATTAATTATTTAGATTGTGCTGGAATAATATAAGTGTAAACGGCAATTCCTGAATCAACAGTAATTTGAGCCGCACCGTCGTCACTGATCTTCATTACTTTGTCGCCAGTGAGGTCAAGAATGCTAATCACTGTTTTAATTGGCCACGACCATGTGCGTTTAAGAGTGCCTGTTACTCCGGATTGAAATACAAAGTTACCAGCGTGTGTGCTATGATCACCAAAGAAAAACTTCAAGTCGCCATTTTCAGTTTTGGCTTGGAAATTAACTTCTTCGGCGTTGGCACTGGCTTGCATTTTTAATCGCTGGATAGAGGCTACAGTTGGTTCAAATTCAATGTGCCAGTTGACACCTTTAAATTTGACTGTCTTGGCCTTTTCAGTTACAATCTCACTGGCCATGAAACGATATGTGTTTTTAAAATCCTTTGTGGCATTTTGAAAACTAATACCATCGGGTGCTCCTGTATCTTTTTTTGTAACGCTAAGGTCAGCACCTTCTTTGTACTCTGGCAAGTTCAACAGGATGTTGAGTTTAGCCAAATTTGGCATGCCAAACAAGCCAATAAATTCTGGAACTGGATTGGCATACTTGCCTTCTACTACTACGCTACGATCTTCAGCAACACCAAAGATTTCAGATGACTTATCGTCACCGGTAATTTTAACCAGGTCAATGACACCTAATTTATGTGTGTGTTCTACTAAGTCTAATAAATGATCTCTCATGGGCAATTCTCCTTATTGTTTGATTATACAGGGGTTATTTAGATTCTGCAACAGGTTTAGGTAATATTCTTGCTAGGGACTGGCCTCCACGCAATGATGTCAAGTCCCCAGGTTTTTGTAATTCGATCCATGTACTAGGACCGTCGTTGTGGTAGCAAAAGATTTCTTTAAATCCTACATGGTTGGCCCAACCTCGCAACATATTTCCAGGCGTGTATGCGGTATAAAACTGTTCGACCAGCTGTACCGCTGCGTATCTGTCACAATCGTTAAATGTCATAATTAAAGTACCGCCAGGTTTGAGTTTTTGATAAATTTCAAACAGGTACTGCTTTACAACTTCAAATGGTTTGTAGTTAAAAAAGTTATAGGCAAGACATACACCCAGTTGTCCATTGGGTATTTTGGTCAACCAGGGTGTATTGGCGGCTTCTTTTACTGTACTGATGCGTAAGCGAGTTTGATAAAATTCGTTGAATTGACTTATTGCTGGTTGTATTAAATCATAATTTTCATCTACAATGTATAATGGATCATTGGTTACCATATGATTGATAAATGATTCTCGGCCTGGATGTAATACCATGCCTGCATGTTGCCAATTGGTGTAGGTCATGAGCCTGGCTAAGAATATTTGATAATTTTCATCGGTAACTTTTAAACGCCTATTTAATACATACTCAGTATGGTCTTTATACATTTGTTCTGAATCAACATGTGTTTTTTCTTCTTCATATAGTCTGTAGCTTTGCTGAAACATGGGTTTTTCAGCTTCAGTTATCATTTCATTAAGTTGTTGTTTTAAATTATCTAGTTCTTGTTCAAATAAATCAAATGTTTGACTTAGATTATTTTTATGCATTAATAAATGATCAGACATTTGTATTTCACGACTGTCCACGGTATGTATAATACGATTAAGATCTTGACTAGTTGTATCCTGAGTGGCTCGAGCACTTGTAAGATCTAATAGATTTTTATAGGCAACTAGTTCACTTAGTTTCATGTTACCACTCGAATAAGGTCTGGAAAGTGTTTTCAGTATTAGTAGCTGACGCTAGGTCCCACTCTAATACACCTAACAAGTTGTCTAATTTTTGATCTACTACTGTGGCTTCCATTTCGCTGTCAGCAAATGGCAATTCTTTAAACCATTGCGGCAAGTGTTGTTCATCTGTGGGATAACCAATGCTGGTCCATCCCAGTGGATTACTCTTGAGTTTACATACAATAGTTTTCATTCCGTCTACGATCTGCATACTATACTTGTCGCCATTCATCCTGCGTAGATTATTCCAGTTAAGTGCCGCACGAACATGCCCTGGCATGTTGGCTTTACCTAGGCGTTCTTCTTCCTTGCCGTATTTGGTCAAGTTGTTTACCCGTTTGGGTGATCCTTTTTCCCAACCTGGACGTTCTTTGAACAAATACTTAAACTCGCGAATCTTTTCAATGATGTCTTCACGACTGGTGCCGATCAGCACTTCGTCTAGGATTTTACTTAGGAATTCTTGAATGACCTTAGGAGTGTCGCTGCGTTTGAGATCAAGGCCCATGGCTTTTACTTTGCCAGGCGATCCGTGTGTGTCTACACGCTTGTTTTCTTTGTCATAATACATGACAGCATAACGTTTTTTAGTAATAAACAAGCCTTTGCTGGCCACAATCTCTCGACCACCTTTGATTACATCGCCCATTTCACGTGGCACATGGAATGCTTGTTCCATAAATCCTGGGAAGCTATCGTTAACTTGATCGGCAATACTGTTATACAGTTGCACAGCAATTTCTCTGTTCCAGGTCATGTTACCTGCTTCTATTTCTTTTTGTAGTATAGGATAGGCTGTAAAATAACAAGAGTCTGTGTCACCGTAGATGATTGCTTCGCCTGTGTGGTCGTATTCACCAGTAATACATTCATTTACATAAGCATCCATGTGCTTGGCAATGGCACGACCAGTAAGAGTTGTGGACTGTCCAATACGCTTATCAAAAAAGCGGCAACCAGGGTTAAGGATAGCACCATAGAGACTGTTAAGATTAATTTTTTTAACGAGTTGTCGTTTGTCCCAATATTCTTCATCTTCTGCATTTTTACATTCTTTCAATTTGGCCTGCATTTCTTTACGCTCGGCATACCAGCGTTTTAACAAGCCAGGAATAACTGCTTCTTTCTCATAGGTAAAGATAGTGCCGTTGGCAGTGATCATCCAAGGGTGGTTACTATCAAAAATTATCTTCCATACGTCAGCTGCACTATGCACACTCTCTTCACCATCTTTCCAGTCAATAGTAATTTCTGTGCCAACTTCGGTATTCATAACTGCTTCGTATTCTAAACTGCCAAACAGGCCTTCCCATGCACCGGCAAAACTACTACCTGCCCGCATCTTATCGCCGATGTAACGTTCAGTCATTATTGGTCTGAGTTGTCCTACGATAGTTTCAGGACCCATATTAAGTGCTCTAATGGCACTTGGATACAAACTGTTAATATCTATACTACCCACATACTCATGGATGCCTTTCTTTGGAAACGCCACATATGCACCAGCGGCCTGCGTGTCCTCATCACTGTAGCGTTCTTTGCGATTGGGCACAACCATGCCACGTTCGTGTGCTTCATTGATAATGGCCTGTTCAGTTACAGCCACAGCACCCATGGTGGTCTGTAGCAACACAGTATTCTCATGTGCTAGTGTGTTGGCAAGATCTAAGAATTTAAGTTTCTTATCCAGCTTGGCTAGAATCATCGTATCTTGTCTGTTGTATTCAATAAACTTTTTAAAGTTTTGATTATACAGTTGATCTAACGTGCCTTCGAATACTGTCTTGGTTTCTTGTAGCTCGTATTCAGCAATGGCATCCAAACTATAACTATGACGTTCTTCATAAGTGTATTTGCGATACAGTTGCATATAATCCATATGCACCCGGCCGATCAAATCATAGGTTTCATTTTCAGCACCAAAGCGTTCAAATGTGCGTTTCTTAGGATACTGATTCCACAAACAAAAACGCCGTGTGTCGTCTTTGCTGAGGATTCTAGTGACACGATTTACAGTGTAAGGTATATCATAGCCCTCTGAATTCCATCCTGATATTGCATCGGCGTCTTCAATCAAGTCTAAGAATGTTTTTAACATTTCATCTTCACGTTCAAAGATGATACAGTTTTCAAACTCCTTAGCAATCTCGTCCGCAGTCTCACGACTCATGTGCTTGGGTGGAACAACCAAGGTGACCATTTGTTCTAACCATTGCAGATACACTGAAATGGCAGTGATAGCATTGAATGGATCTGTTGTTGGACTAAAACCACGTTCGGGGTCAAAGTCTACCTCAATGTCAAAGAACGCTACGTTTAGTCGAGGACCATCTTGTCCTTTGTAGTTTTCTTCTAAGCAACGAAAGATTGGATTGATATCCGACTCATACAGTTGTTTGCCCGACTGTATGCGAATTTCTTTGCGAAACTCTTTGTTGTTGCGTGTGCTGAATCTGCTGACAGGCGTGCCAAAAAGGCTTTGGAATTTACCACGAGGATCCTCGTAGTAAAAGATGTAGTTGGCTGAATATTCTTGATAGTGTCTTTGACCATCCTTCCGTTCAACTACATGAATACGATCGTGTTCACGATCAAAAAGTGCATCTACATAACTCAAATTTTTCTCCGTTTATGGCCGGTTAGCCATGATTCATGTTCGTAACGTGAACGACTCGATTGTTGTTGAAAACAATATTTATAGGGTCTTACCTACAGTTGTTAAAATTGTTTCTAACAATTCGTGATCTTGTTGTTCGCGACCAAATTCGCTCTTGTGTGCTAGCTTGATAGCTTTCTTGAGAATGTTGGGTTTGATATCCATTTCCTCAGCAATGGCTTTGACTGTGTCATTGAGACCGCCGGTTAAGGTCTCAATCTCCATCATGACTTGCATGCCTTCGTTGATCACTTGAGTAAGTTTGATCTGTTCTGTACCACTAAAAATTCTACTATTGGACATTTAATTCTCCTGTGTAAGTTTTACTATTATACACGATTAATATGGAAAGTCAACTGATTAAATTGAAAATTTGGGCAATTGACTCTTCGTTTTTTTGTTGGCATTGATCAAAGAATCTACCAGATAGGATATGATTTTGATTGTATCTGGTACTGTCTTCGGTTTTATTTACTAGTTGTTCTACAGTAAATTGATTCAAATCATCAATTAAAGTAACAATGCTTTCTGCTCTAGATAAATTACCCGGATCTGAATCCCAGGCAGTATCAAAATCGTAATTAAATTGGAATCCTAACGTTTCTAAAGTACGATACGTTTCAAACTGCCCAACTGACACAAATGCCGTACCACCTAGCAGACATTTTAAAGTTTTTTCCGTGACAAAGGGTCCGGGCCAAATGTATTCTTGTTCATCTTCGATCATTCGGCTGTAGTGAAAACTTTCATTTGTAAAATGTACAGCACAGTCTTGATACAACGGTTGCCAGGGATTACCGGTTATACTTTGATAATTTTGAGTTGCATTATCAAAGTCGTCAATTTTTATTTCTTGACTAAGATACCGATCGCGGAACAGTTGTGTTAGTTGATCTAATGTTACATTACCGGTTGCCTGCCATCCATGCACATTTTTTTCTTCAAGCCAAGAATTCAATACTATTAAAGATGATTCTCTCGCAGTTTCTAATAATTTGGTCGTTATCCATACTTTACTTTGACTAATACGATTACATACTGCACTGAATTTATATTGAGGATTTGTTTTTTCTTTGATACCAAACACTTTGTGCATGTTTTTGAACTGATAATGCCAATAAAAAAATGGTAAAAAATGCACACCTGGAATTTTAAAATTATAACTTTGCCCATCGGTTAATACAATAATTGGACCCGTTACTTGTTGTTTTTTTAACCAGGCTATATCTACTGCTTCTAGATGAAAACTTACAATATAATAATCGTGCCCAGCAGGCAGATTTTGAGTTGACCTATTTATAGTTGGCCAGCGTTGAAATAATGCAAAATAGATTCGTTTATTGGGTAACTTTTTAATCCATTCATAGCCTGGAAAAGAAGGAATGGTATCTTGTGTTCCTTCTACTGGTAACGGTACTAGCATTTTGCGGTCCTAAGGTGATTTTTTACGTTGTTCCAAGTACTTGCTAATTTCAGCAGCAAAGCCCAATTTTGGATATTTCAATTTTACTCGTTGGATACTATCAAGTGTTAGATTAAATGTATCTCGAGATCGATCTAATACATTATTATCATGCCACCATGCTATATCCCAATGACCCCAATCTAAGAGCTTTTGATAGACTATAGCTGCATTATACTGACTAGTAAAATCGGCAAACGATTCAATTTCGTGATAGTTGTTTTTCTGTATACAAAATCTAAAAGTCAAATTTTTTGTAATAGTATTTTTTATAAATTCTAATCCTAATAATAATTCATTCCAATCCCCTCCTCGAACAACAGCATAGGTCTCGGGTGTTGAAGCATCGATACTAATAGAAAAAGAATTAATTAAATGTCTGATACTAGTAAGCAGTTCACGATTGCGGTAGATCAACGTTCCGTTGGTGGTAATATCTAGTTTGATATTATTGTAAGGATAATCTTTTAATAACTTCAAAAAAGCCAATCCGCTGTGGCTGGCAAAAATTTCGCCGCTGCCCATTGGGATTATTTTTAAAATCTTAGTAGGATCATCCATACCCCATTGTATTATTTGATTGTATAATTCAATTTGTTTGTCAATTTTTGTTGAGTTTTTTTCAATGATAATGCCTTCTCGACAACTTGGGCATTTTAAATTACAACTAAGATCCATATTTAGTTTGATAGTTTTTGGAAAATCTTGAACAACGGGTAACACGGCTGGACGATTGGGTAGAGTATGCAAAAAATCGCAACTCCAACTACAATAGGTAAAATCTTCGTCGGCTACTGCTTGCCTTACGCGATTAGCACCTTCGCTAAGCCAAATATCTTGTAAAGTGTCTTGATAGATGTTGCCAAGGGTATAGGGCATGTGTATTGCGCAGGTACATAATTGCACATCACCGTCGCCGTCAATTTGTATGACTTCAAATGGTTTATAACAAAATTTTCCCTTGTATTTGGGTTTTTTGACAGGACTGTATTTCCAAAATTTTATGATGTCTTGATGCATTAGGTATTTAACTCACTTAATAGTTTACGGCAATAAATCGATTACCAAGGACAAATTCTACTTGATGCCAATGGTCATGTAGCGTGTGTATTCGATTTCTGGATCACGTAACTGCATGCTACCGTAATATAGGACTCGACTCAACGGATATTTGCGTTGTATATCTTGGGCACTGTGATATTCTACACCGGGATCTTGATCTCTGGCCTGCAAGGCCACAACAGTACCGGCTGGTATATGTTTAAACCACTCTTTTTCTGGCATTTCGGTCAGGCTGGTATTGACCACAACACCGGCACTACCTAACTGTCTGTAGTCTAGTTCGTTGGCGTCGGCCAACATCGATTTGACGTTTTTGGCACCAACGAGATCCAGGATATTTTGACTGGTATCTAGCATTTCTGTATCGGTTTCTACATTGATAATACGATCAACTCGGATTGTAGGTTGTAGAGTCATATACACTGCTAGGTTGCCATACCATGATCCTAAGATATACATGGTGGTATAATGCGGTTGTATTTGTTCTAGTTTGTCGAGCAACCAAACCTTGCTGGCTATGAGATCGCGAGTAAAGCTACCGGCTAGGCTGTAGCCACTAGACTCATCAAGATTAGACTGGTGCGTATGGAAGTCTTGGAGTATCACTGCCATCGTCCTCGGGGTATACTGGGTATTGGTTTTCGTCCATGCTATTACTTACCATCCACGTGTAGTTGACTACCATTGTTGAAGCTGGGACTAAATAGACTGTTTGCAACACGACCACCTTTGCTCTGACTCCACGCATAGCCAGCACGATGACCCGAACAGTCTTTGGTGCATGGGCTACCTAAGAATTCAAGTTCATTTAATTCATTCCGGAGCCAAGTCTCAGCAAAGGCTCGACATAGTTCTTGAATCTTAGGATTACGGGTAATTTCTAAGTGATATGTTTTATCACCGGCCGCAGTTTGTTGACTAGGATCTCTGTAACCGGCATAGACTTTATGCACTGGTGTTGAACTGATTAGGTCCTGACAACTCGATCCTACACGATCAGACATGGGTTCGGTGCAAGGACTACAAGTAGTTAGTATAATACTGCCTTCGGGGATCTCACCAAAACGATCATGGTAAGCATCTATGGCTGCACGTTCACCATGCACATCTCCTTGCTTGTTGCGATAATTTAATGCGGCTACACAGTTGTTGTTGGGATCCAATACGGCAGCGGCAACCATGCCATACTCTGTAGGATCCTTGCGTTGACCTTGGATTACCAGTTCGCAGAGACGCACTAGGATACCGTCTAGTTTATCATGATTGCGAATTTGAAAATCCGTGGCCCGCATTTAATTACCCGGTGGGTTTTGTATTGGCAAACTCACAGGATACTGAGCACAAGCCGCAGGATTGCCTTGACCAGCTTCAGTTAAGAATGTAGTTGCTGCGGCCACTTGTCCTGTAGGGCAAGAGCATACAGCAATGCCGTCAGCACCAATCTTACAGTTCCAACTAAAACAGTTACTGGCTTTGTCACCAAGATTTAAACTGGCATCACATTTTTGAACTGTGGCCTTCATGTCTTTGGGTTTGTTACTAAAGTTGCTGGCTTCTTGTGGATAGTATAACTTGGGAGCAAACAGGCTCCATACGTGTTGGCTGTCTGTGGGTGTGCATGATCCTGCCATATTGCCGGCTTTAGTATCAGCGATAGCACGACCTTTGAGGATGGGACAACGGCACTCTACTTCAGGATAAGCAACACCATTGTTGCCGGTGATCATTTTGTTTGTAGGCTTGCAAGTTGATGCCGCACACAATGCATATTGACCGTCACAAGTTGTCAGCCCCGATGTAGTTTTTGACTCAGCCTTGGTTGAGCTAGAATTTTTTATTGTTGAAAAAGCGTATATTGCCGCCGCAACTACTGCCACTCCGGCTACTGCTACCAATATCTTTTTCATTTAGGCCTCCACGCCAAGTATTTGTTTGACTTGATTGACATAAGCACTAACATCGCTAGTGCCAATTTCATCTACGTCGCCTACATTGTACGCAACTTCTTCTGCGGCCTGCATGACCTTGTCTGGACCAAACTTCATTAGTAAATCTGTGTGTGCTACCATGATACGATTAAGAATAGCACGTTCTACACCTGAAGTGTCTTGTTCTTCACTTAATTCTTCGTCCTCAAATGGCAGGTACCAGAACCAGTTTTGGAAACCACCTGGGTTGGTATCATAGTCCATGTGAGCACGGTTACGAGCACCACGCATCATACGGGTAAATTCTTCTCCAGCACCATGAGCATCAGCAATAGCTTCTAACTCATCATAGAGTTGTCCAGCAAGATAACTGTCTCGATTGCGTTCAATTTTGGGAGCTAGTTCACGATATTTTTCAGCCAGTTCGGCGTGTAAATCTTTCATAGCACCTTCGGTGATACCCTTAGCCTCGGCTTCTCGATCTAAATCTAGTCTACGTTGTAGAACAGCCTGTTGATCAACATCTTTGTTCATTCCCAAATCTTGTAAGGCTTGGCGTTTGGCCGCATAGTCGCCCGCAGGATCTCGTGGATTAAGTGCTGTCTCTGCCACTTCTTTGTTGTCTTTGACACGGTCAAAGTAAAACTCCGAACTGGCAAATCCTAAACCGTGTGTCTTGGCATAACTCTTGCCGGCGGTGTGTGTTTTGAAACGCTTTTTGATCTGCTTGGTCTCAG
>Ga0209500_10002310_pt1 | contig 13670 bp, 14 predicted proteins | sample S_140212_EF_Meta_FD_187323 | JGI IMG/M metagenome (GOLD analysis project Ga0209500, IMG submission 187323) | Freshwater microbial communities from Lake Simoncouche, Canada to study carbon cycling - S_140212_EF_MetaG (SPAdes) (version 2) | ecosystem: Environmental > Aquatic > Freshwater > Lake ... | reverse complement strand
AATCAGCTGGATGGATTCAATCAACAGTATTTTATGCCCACTGCCATGAGCATGATACCCACAGATACCAAAGTTTTAAAAATAGATCACACAGGCATTGTATTTCAATATGATAAATTTGTTAATTTAATCACAGAACATGATGTGCATGTGTTAGACAAGGAGATCCCAATCAATGTCTAAAGGTTTTTTATGGTTTGCACAGAACAATAGCACTACCGATTATGCTAAACTGAGTATAGAATTAGCAAAATCTATTAAAAAGTTTAATAGAGACAATAATGTTTGTGTAATAGTGGATAATAATACTGATCTTAAGAGTGAATATATAGATCAAGTTATTGTATTAAAAGATGATGCCAGTGCAAACGCTGAAACTAAGTTTGCCAATGAGCACAAGGCTTTTCGATTATCTCCATTTACTCACACTATAAAACTTGAAGCAGATATGTTGTTCACAGCCAACACTGACTGGTGGTGGCATCATTTATGTCAGCACGATCTTGTATTTGCAGTCAATTGTAGAAATTATAAAGATAAGATAATTAAAAATACACCTTACAGAAGATTATTTCAACTGAATCATCTATCAGATATCTACAACGGATTAACATATTTTAGACGCAGTCAACGAGCTATGAAATTTTTTGATATTTGTCAATCAATCACAGAAAATTGGAATGCTGTGCGAGAACAATTATTAATAAATTGTCATGATCTATACCCTACCACTGATGTGGTCTATGCTCTAGCATATAGAATAATAGATCCTTTGAATTCCAATTTAATAGATTATCCATGGTTTAAATTTATACATGGAAAACCTTCTGTGAATGAGATAACTGTAGCTGCCGATCAGTACAACTATCTTTATCCCATAAAGTTGGAAGACAGAATCTATCTTGGAGGCAAGAGGTTGGACAGAATTTGGCATTATCATGACAAAAAACTAATGGACACTATAAATGGATGAGATATTCAAAGCACTAAACAGTTTTAAATCAACGCCTGCTGCTGATAACTTTTATATTGAAGTTAGAAATAAGGAGATAATAGCTCTACACAGAGAATCAAAAGATAATACTGTTAAAATTTCACAACAGGACTATAAATTCCTATTAGATAAAGGCATAGAATATTTCATATATGATCATGGAATTGTAAAAAAACCCAAAAAGAAAACAGAAAGAGTTTTTGAAACATTAAAAAAGGATGTGCAAGGATACAATCTACAGGACAATGATCCTTATTGGCCCACAGAGATAGCGGAAGGAGGTTACACATGGCAAACACCATCCGAGTAACCGATTTAGATTTTGTTTTTATCAGCTATCGAGAGCCCAACGCTGATGAGAATTATGCTGATCTTTTGAATATAGTACCATGGGCAAAAAGAATACATGGAGTTCGAGGGTTTGACAATGCACACAAGGCTGCTGCTGAACTAGCAGAGACAGATTTTTTTATCAGCATCGATGGAGACAATAGAATAGATCCTGTCTTCCTATTACAAACACTGGATTGGACCAAAACTAATCCTGCTGCTGTGCATCGCTGGAGAGCAAAAAATATCATTAATGGATTGATATATGGCAATGGTGGTATTGTGGGATGGCCTAAAAAAACCTGTTTGAACATGCGTACTCACGAAAATGCTGTGGATGAAAAAGCGAAAATAGATTTTTGTTGGACTGTGCCACATGAGAATTTGCACAATGTATATTCTACAACACATATTAACCATACTCCTGAGCAGGCTTTTATTGCAGGATGGAGAGAAGGTGTTAAAATGAGTTTAGACAATGGAAAGAAAGTGGATCCCAGCCTGTTTATGCAGACAATCCCTCAAACCAATTTAAGAAATTTAGTCACATGGATGAGTGTAGGTGCTGATATAGAGAATGGTCGATGGGCTATGTTGGGTGCTCGATGTGGCTGTTATATGGCCACAATAGATTCAAACTACGATGTTACACTGGTTAGAGATTTAGAATTTATGAGTGACAAGTTTTCTCGCATGATGTATGACATAGAATCCGATATGTCAGCTCATGGCAACTCTTTGCGACAGCGATTAGGACTACCTGTGGCAGATTTTGATGCAGAACAGAGTCGATTTTATAAATTTTGTCAACAACCTTACAGAAACAAAGGAGTACAAGATCGTGAAAGCAAGTGATTACAAACACAATGCTGATCAAGCACAGAAAAAACTAGACACAATCAGTCCAAGTTTCTGCCTTGCGAAATGGAATCAGGTATCACTGCATCTTCCTACAGGACTGACCAACTCTTGCTATCATCCACCACTGCATGAGATAGATGCAGGAGCATTGGCTCAGAATCCTGCTGCTCTGCACAACACTGCACAGAAGATTTCTGAAAGACGACAGATGATTGCAGGACAACGACCCGAAGGATGCTCCTATTGTTGGAAACTCGAGGACACTGGAGAGATGAGTGATCGTCATTACAGGAGTGGAGAACCATGGGCCATGCAGGATTTTGACAACATAACGCAAGATCCTCTCAACACTCAGCACACACCTTCGTATGTGGAAGTGAATTTTAACAATGCTTGCAATCTAAAATGCAGTTATTGTTCACCTCAATTCTCTACCACGTGGGGCAAAGAGATAGATATCTATGGAGAATATCCTACCCATCCAGCACACAACGCACCCGAACACTTTGAGGGTCGTAGAAAACCCATACCTAACAGAGAAGACAATCCTTATGTGGAAGCATTTTGGCGTTGGTGGCCCGAATTGTATAAGAATTTAAAACATTTTCGCATGACCGGTGGCGAACCCATGATGGATAACAACACCTATAGAGTGTTTGATTATATTATATCACACCCAAAACCCGATCTACATTTAAATGTTACATCTAACATGTGTCCTCCCACAGACAAATTAAAGAATCAGTACTTTGATGCGGTTAAAAGAATGTGTTTGGATGAGAGCATCGAGCATTTCATGCAGTTTGTATCTGTGGATGCTCATGGTTCTCGTGCTGAGTACATACGACACGGTATGAATTACAATCGTTTAATGGATAATGTGGATGAATTCCTAACTCGCATACCTGGACGCAACAGTGTGAGCTTCATTATAACATATAATAATCTCAGTGTAACATCACTGGATCGATTACTAATGGATATTCGTCAACTGAGACAGAAACATTCTTCTACGTATCAAAGAATATGGTTCGACATACCTCTACTGCATCAGCCAGCATGGCAACAGATCACTCTGCTTCCGGAAAGTTATCAAAGTATACACGAGCAAAACATAGAGTATATGAGACAGTATCAGGAGAACACAGAGTTGGACAAAAAAAATTATGCTGTGTTCAAAGACTTTGAGATTCAAAAAATGCTGCGCAATCTTGCTTACTGGCGCAAACACGCAGAAACAAATAATACTCAAAAAAAGAATTTTTACGCATTTTTTGCAGAACACGATCGCAGAAGAGGCACTAATTTTGAGCAAACATTTCCTGAGATGCAGGAATTTTGGAAGGAGTGTAAGAGTTTATGAAAACAATAGGATTCTTTGGAGATAGTTTCTGTGCAGGCAGAGAACCTGAGAGCTGGTGCGTATTATTAGCAGAAAAATTAAATGCTCGAATAGTGCATTGGGGAGAACCTGGACGAAGTGTATGGACTACTTTTTTTAAATTTAATCAACTGAATAAAACAAATAGATTACCCGATATCTGTGTTTTATGTTATACAGAACCTTATAGATTATATCATTCATCTTTAATACTTTCTGCTAATACTGCTCCTATGAAAGGAGTAGATCCTAAAATTTATGAAGCTCTAGAACAATATTTTATACATCTACACAGCTATGACAAAGATGAATTGTGTTATGAATATGCTCTAAAATGGTTTGATCATGATGTTCTATCTAAAATAAAGAATAAAACAATTGTACAAACGTGGAGTTTTAGACCATTTGAACAATCAAAAAAAGATGCTGGTATAAAATTAAACAGTGGAATATTCATTGATGAGAGTATGTATGCTTTATCATTAAATCATGAATTAAATTTTTTACCTGGCAGAGGTGCTACTATGCCGTGGGGTAAAGGTATAATCAACCATATGAGTGCTGAACAAAATAAACTTTGGGCTGATAAAGTTTATACAGCAATTAAAAACAATGAATCCAGATCTTGAATATCGTAAACAAATATTAGATTCTTTATCTCCCAGTTTCTGTGGAGCCAAATGGTACAATGCTACTATATGGTTAGGATCTGGCATGACTACTAGTTGTCATCACCCGCCTGCACATCAAGTGGATGCAGAAAAATTAAAAGATAATCCTCGATTATTGCATAATACTCCTCAAAAGAAACAGGATCGTGCTAAAATGATTGCTGGTGAGAGACCTGCGGGTTGTGAATATTGCTGGAAGATAGAAGACATGGGCAGAGATGCTGTGAGTGATAGAGTTTACAAAAGTAAAATTTATCCAGATGCAGAGTTAGAAAGAGCATTCAATACTCCTATCACAGAAGACATTAATCTTAAAACTCTCGAGATTGCTTTTGATAGAACGTGTAATTTTGCTTGTTCTTATTGTAACCCTGCGTTTAGTACCACTTGGGTAAGAGATATAAAACAAAACGGCCCTTATAAAAATTTAATATCAGATGGTAGAAATCATTTTACTCATCCTCATGATGGTGCACAATTATACAAAGACACAGAAGAAAATCCCTATGTAGAAGCATTCTTTCGATGGTGGGAAACAGATTTACACAAAACTTTAGATGAATTAAGAATCACAGGTGGAGAACCTATGATGAGCCCTTCACTGTGGAGATTATTGGATTGGTTTGAAACTCAAGGAGAACGCATTAATCCTAATATGAGATTAGCTATTAATTCTAACCTAGTACCCAAGGCAGAATTATTTGAAAAGTTTATAGATAAATGTCGTAAAATAAAAAATTTACATATCTATACTTCCAATGAATCAACGTATGCTCATTCAGATTATATTAGAGATGGAATGAATTATACCAACTGGTATGTAAATTTTGCTAATGTAGTTAATCAAATAAGACCTGCAGGATTACACAATATGTGTACAGTAAATGCTCTGTGTCTAGAATCATTGCCTCAGTTTTTAGATATCATTATAAGAAATAAATTAGATGCTAAAAGAGTTTATGGAGTAGATGTAAATTTTACTTTAAACATACTGAGATTTCCTAGTTTTCAATCGCCTTTAGTGTTGCCAGATTATCTAAGAACAGAATTCAAAGACAATCTATCCCAATGGTTAGACGCAAATATAGATCATTGTGAGTTTATGGAAGTATCTCATGTGCAAAGATTAATAGATTATCTAGATGTGGTTAAAACACCTCATTCTGAAGCATTTGATTTACCAAGACTAAGGTCTGACTTTAAAAATTTCTATAAACAATATGATGCAAGAAGAGGCAAAGACTTTGTAAAAACATTCACAAGAATAGGAGAGTGGTACCGTGGCTTATGAGTATGGGGCTAAAGAGCCCGAAAAATTAAAAATTAAGGACATGACAGAACGTCAGAAAGAGCTGTTATTAGATAGTAAAACTTTCTGCATGTTGCCTTGGATGCATATACATTCGTATCCAGATGGCCGAGCGTATCCTTGTTGTTTTGCATTAGATTCTTATCCTATTGGTGATTTGAACAAGAGTTCTATGGAAGAAGTATTCAATGGTGAAGCAATGAAAGAGATGAGAGTAAACATGTTAGAAAATAAAACTTCTAAACAATGTGCAAAATGTTATGATCAAGAAAAAGCCGGTTTCTTTAGTATGAGATTGAGTTCAAATAAACATTTTGGACACAATATAGGATTAACAGATGCTACACAGCCAGATGGCACTGCTGATTTTATAATCAAATATTGGGATATAAGATTTAGTAATCTTTGTAATTTTGCTTGTAGAAGTTGTGGCACGTGGTTTAGTTCTAATTGGTATGAAGATCATAAAAAACTTACAGGAGCTCCTCCTCCACATGCAAAAATTATGCGAGTAGGCAGATCAGAGAATGATATATGGGAACAGTTATTACCACAAATAGATCATATGGAACAGATCTATTTTGCTGGAGGAGAACCGTTAATCATGGAAGAACATTATAGAATTTTAAAAGAATTAGATCGTAGAAAGTTATATCACGTGAGATTAACTTACAATACAAATTTTAGTAAATTAACTTTTAAAGATATGGATGTGTTAGAGTTATGGAACAAATTTCACACAGTATCAATAGGTGCTAGTTTAGATGCTGAAGGAGAAAGAGCCGAAGTTATAAGAAAAGGCACAGTATGGAAGGATATTGTAGAAAATAGAAAAAGAATGATAGAAGTTTGTCCAAAGGTAGATTTCTATATTAGTGCTACAGTTAGCATGATCAATGCATTACACATTCCAGACTTTCATAGAAGTTGGGTTGAACAAGGTCTTATTAAACCTCAAGATTTTAATTTTAATCTATTACAAATGCCAAAATGGCAAAGAATGGATAATTTACCCAAGGAATATAAAGAACGTATTGAAAAGAAATATCTTGCACATATAGAATGGTTAAAAGATAAAGATCATCTAACTAGAGCAACCAAAGGTTTTGAGAGTGCATTAAAATGGATGAACATGACCGACAATACAAAAAATTTACCTATGTTTTTTGAATTATCAAAAAAATATGATAGTATCAGAGGAGAAAGTTTAGTAAAAACATTTCCAGAACTGACAGAATTATTCGAAAAATATGAAAAAAATTAAACCTACAGAAGGCAACAAAACATTTTGTATGGCGCCTTGGACGCATACCTATCTCTCTCCGCAAACAGAGAGAAGAATGTGTTGTGCTTCTAGAGAAACAGCTCAAAGTTTTCGTCAATATATCGACAGAGAAGGTGATTTAAAAGAGTATAATCCTGAAACACTGGAACAGCATTGGAACAATGAGCATATGAAGAGTGTGCGAAAAAGAATGATGGCTGGAGAAACTCTGCCGGAATGTCAGGTATGTAATAATAAATTGCTCAATACCGATGTTTATAGAGATTACTTTAATAATCTTTTCCGTCATAAGATAGATGATGCTTTTAAAAAGACCGATGATACAGGACATACTGAGATGAAAACTGTAAGTTTTGATTATCGTTTCAATAATCTTTGCAATTTTAAATGTCGTCAATGCGGAGATATGCTGAGTTCCAGCTGGGAATCAGAACAAAGAAATCATAACATGTGGTCTCCAGAACGTCAACCTTGGATGGCATCTCCACTGAGACAACAGATTTCTTTCTTTCAAGACAGCACAGTGGTTATGGAATTTATGAATGCTATAGAAGAAAAACGTATGGAAGAGATTTATTGGGTAGGCGGAGAACCTTTAATGTGGGATATACATTGGAATGCTATGGCTAGAATCATTGATTTAAAATTTAGCGATAGAGTTTATGCGAGATACAATACCAATTTAAGTCGTACAGAATTTAAAGGTAAAAAACTCTTTGAATTATTAAGACAATTCCGCGATTGGCAAGTGTGTGCTTCTTTAGATGGTACAGGAGAAATTGGAGAATACATTAGAACAGGATTGAACTACAAAAAATTTGTAGAAAACTTTCGAGAAGGATTAGCTGTGGCTCGCAATAAAAGACAGATGCAGTTAGACTTTACAATTACAATGCCTGGCCTACAAGAAATTCGTAATATGTTTGATCTATCTCAACAATTAAATGCTAAACTTTTAACCAAAGTTACATTTGCATTTGATTCTCAGCAAATAATGTCGCCAATGTGTTTGCCAAAAACTTTATTAAATGAAATTATCGATGAAAATTTAGCTTATATTCGACCTAGAGCAACTCCTCTACAACAGAGTTTAATAGATGTATTAGAGAATATGAAAACTCGTCTTACATTTTGGGAAGAATATCCCAAAGCAGAAATAGGTATTCGCAGTGGCAAAACAAGATGTGAACGAATTGATGCTATCAGAGGCACAGATATTAAAAAAATATTAATAGATGAAAGATTATTGGAATGGTGGAAAAATATATAAAATCTAATATGTGTGTACTGCCATGGACGCATCTAGAAGTAGATGTTAATGGTTCTGCATCTCCTTGCTGTCTTTATAAAGGAGAAATAGGAGATTATAAAGTTTATCGAGATAATCTTGATGTTATACAGAATTCAGAATATATGAATGAGTTAAGAGATCAATTTCGCCGAGGTGAACGTCCTGCAGGTTGTAGTAATTGCTGGCAGGAAGAAGACGCTGGCAAAACCAGCAAAAGAATGAATTCTATCTATAAAATGAAAAATAGTTTACAAAATTGGACGCCTGAAACAAAACCCACTTTAAAATTTATTGATTTTAAACTGGGCAATGTTTGTAATTTAAAATGTCGTATATGCGGTAGTTGGAGCAGTTCTAAATGGGCTCAGGAAGAGATTGCTTACGGACCAAATCCTCTAGCAAAGAAACAATTAGATGAAGGACAATGGCCCAAACGTAATCCCGCTTTCTTTGAAGATATTAAACCTGTATTAAAAGATGTAGAATATTTTGAGTTCACAGGCGGTGAACCTTTTATGATAGAAAATCATTTTAAAATATTAGAACACTGTGTGGAACAAGGTTATGCTCGTAATCAAGATATACATTATAATACCAATGGCACACAATTGCCTGATCGAAGAGTGTTTTGGTTATGGAGCCAATTTAAACATGTAGAGATTGCATTCAGCATAGATGACACAGGAGCAGCATTTGAATATCAACGTCATCCTGCTCGATGGGATCAAGTTAAAGAGAATTTAAAAGAATTTAATATGAGATCTACACTTACAGGCAATACTGATTTTCAAATCTGTTCCACAATTAATATCTTTAATATATTAAATTTAGGCACTTTAGTCGAATGGGTAAAAGAGTTCAATCCTAAATTCCTATATATTAATACTCTATTTGATCCTGAATATTTTAATGTACAAACTCTACCTATGGAATTAAAAAAAATAGTGACTGAAAAATATAAAAATATAAAAGAATTAGATTCTATAATCAGTTATATGAATAGTGCAGATCGATGCTCTGATGCTGTACACGAACAAAGAAAGAAAAGGATACTGCAAGCAGATCAGTACAGAGAAGAAAATTTTGCCAAAGTTTTTCCAGAGTTAAATAATTTTTTAAAGATATATGAGTAACATTTTCTTATCAGGAGGTTGCAGTTTTACATATGGACACGAGTTGTCTGATGATAAAAACGGAAAAATACCTTCGCAAAAGACTTGGGCAGCACTATTAGCTAAAAATATTCAAGCAGATTATAAAACAGTGGCTTGGGCAGGCTCGGGTAATGCAGGCATAGCAAGGAGAGTATTTGAATATATTTCACAAAATAAAGGACAAGATATATTTGTTTCTATTATGTGGACTTTTGTTTCACGATATGATTGGGCCATGCCTAGAAATGCAGTGTTAGAAAAAACAAGATGGGCTACAATTACTCCATGGGACACATCGGATAATCAAGCAGAAGTACAGAAAACATTGGCTGCTAGCCAACCACAATTAGAAATATGGAAAACAAGAAGAGAAAATCTAAGAGATACAGGTGTAGGACCATTTGCTGATGCTCTTTATAGACATGCAGCTAATCAATATCATGAAGCTTATCTCAGTTGGAAAAGTATCGTTTGGTTACAAAATATACTAGAAAAAAAGAAAATAAAATATATGTTTACTCTAGCTGATAATACTCTGTTTTACAATGAGCTTGAACCATTGAATCGAGTTGATCCTTTATTAAATGCCTTGTATAATGAAATAGATTTCAGCCGATGGTTTGTATTTGGAGAAAGACAAATGGGATTTAATCAATGGGCATTGTTGAATGATTATCCTCGTGGTACTACACATCCTTTGGATGAAGCACATAGAGATGCAGCAAAATTAATGAAAGATAAATTTTTTGAAATTTATACTAAAAAACAGGAGACACTATGATACAATGGATAAAAAATCTAATAAACAAAGTAAAATTAGAGTTGCAATATCGTAAAAGATTGAAAGAGTTAAAAAAGAAAGATCCTTTCATCTACAAATAAAATGAGAATATTAGGAATTAATTGTCTAAACCACGATGCTGCTATGGCTGTAGTTGAAGACGGAGAAATTCTATGGGCGGCACATGCAGAAAGATACAGCAAAGATAAGAATGATCATTATCTCAATTGGCAAATAGTAAATGAAGCTAGAGAATACGGACCATGGGACAAAGTGATCTATTATGAGCGACCTTTATTAAAAAAGACTCGACAAGCCTATGCTGGACAATGGTCAGAAGTTTTTTCTCAAACAAACATACCACAAAATTATTTAAATGCTTTTGGAATACGAATAGATGAATATGTGAGTCATCATGAATCGCATGCTGCTGCAGGATTTTTTACATCTCCGTTCCATGATGCAATGGTACTGACAGTGGATGCTATAGGAGAATGGGATACCACTTCAATATGGCAAGCTCGAGGTAATCAATTAGATCTATGCTACAAAATACAATATCCTCATTCATTAGGTGTGTTGTATTCTGCTTTTACTCAAAGAGTAGGACTTAAACCTGCTGAAGAAGAATATATTTTAATGGGTATGGCAGCATACGGAGAACCTCGATATGTGTACGAAATTTATAGAGACCTTGTGGATAAAGATGGAGATTTTACATTAAAGAAAAATTTACATCAAGGATTAGGCAATTGGTTACCTGAAGCCGATCCTATGGACCTAGCAGCCAGTATACAACAAGTGACTGAGAGAGAGTTAGAAAAATTGTGGCGTAAGACTCGACAGTATATACCCGCTGGCCAAATAGGAGTCAGTCGTTACAGCAATAAAAGAAATCTAGTGTATGGAGGAGGAGTAGCTCTAAATTGCGTAGCCAATACTAAATTAGCCAATCTAGGATTGTTTGATAACATATGGATCATGCCCAATCCAGGTGATGCTGGCAGTTCTATCGGTTGTATTGCTGCTGCTGAAAGAAGACATATTAACTGGCGACATCCTTTCTTAGGACACAACATAGAAGGTGAATATCCTGTGGATCAGTTAATAAAAGAATTAGAAACTAATCGCATGGTAGGAGTAGCCAATGGCAGAGCTGAATTTGGACCACGAGCACTTGGTAATAGGTCACTACTGGCAGATCCTAGAGGCACAGATATCAAAGATTTGGTAAATCGTATCAAGCAAAGACAGGAATTTCGTCCATTTGCACCCGCTATACTAGAGGAGGATTTACATGAGTATTTTGAGGTGCCTAAGTGCGTTGTAAACACCCCTTATATGCAATTTATAGGCATTTGTAAGCATGGTAAAGACTTTCCTGCCATTGTGCATCATGACGGTACAAGTCGTGTGCAAACAGTGAATAAAACGCAGAATCCAGGCTTTTACCAACTGTTAAAAACATGGAAGGAAAAGACCGGATGCCCCATGCTATTGAACACATCTCTAAACATTAAAGGTGAACCCATAGTGAATGACATCAAGGATGCAGAACGATTCCAAACCAAGTATAATGTAAGAGTATGTTAAAAATATTGGTAACAGGTGGTGAAGGGTTTATAGGCAGTTGGATTGTGGAAAAATTGTCTCAGATGGGGCATAGAGTTACCACACTAGACTCCCAAGAAACCTACGATGTTATTGAAAGAGAATCTCTAGATAAGATATATCAATGGAGACAGAGGAATTGGAAACGAGTTACAAAAATATCTGGCAATGTAATCATGCCATTGGATCGTCAATGGCTTAAAGGACAAGACATAGTGATACATCTAGCGTCCTATCCTAGAGCTAGAATAGTGCATGATCATCCGGAAATGGGTGTGGAAAATATTGTGGTAGGAACCACAGGCATGTTACAAGATTGTGTGGAGTATGGTGTAAAAAGATTTGTTTATGTTTCTTCCAGTATGATATACGGAGATTTTGCAGATGGTGCAGATGAAAAAACTGTACCAAATCCCATCAATATCTATGGAGAAGCCAAATTAACAGGAGAAAGATTAACGCAACAATTTAATAGAGCATTTGGATTAGAGTATGCAATAGCACGACCCAGCGGAGTATATGGAGCAGGTGATATTCCAGATAGAGTATTAAGTAAATTTTTTGATGCTGCCATGAATAATCGAGATATCACAGTGCATGGCACTGACAATCGAGTGGATTTTACCTACGTAGAAGATGCAGCAGATGGTATTATTCGTTGTGCTCTAGAAAAACAAGCAGCCAATAAGATTTTTAATATCACAGCAGGCAGTGCAAACAGTTTAGGAGAAGCAGCCAAAAAAATTATTCAATTAACAGGTAGTAAGAGTCAGATTAAAGACACAGGAAAAAATAAATTATATCCCAATAGAGGCACATTAGATGTATCTCAAGCACAACAATTATTAGGATATAGGCCTCAACACAGTTTTGATCAAGGTATTGCAAAGTATTATGAGTGGTTACAAAATAAAATTTAACGGATTAGATAGAATCTATTCTCACTATAAAGCAGAGCTGGATGCAGCAGCCAAAGAAGTGTGGCGTACAGGCAATGTGTTAATAGGTAGAAAAAAAGAAGATTCTGAATTGGGTATATTTGAAGATTTAATAGCCAACTATGTCGGCAGAGAATATGCGGTGGGAGTACAGAGCTGTACAGATGCTCTTTATTTTGCTCTAAGAGCTCATGACATAGGACCAGGTAAAACAGTGATATGTCCAGCATTGTCTTTCTTGAGCACAGCAACAGCCATTAAACGTACAGGTGCTGCAGTTGAGTTTGTTGATGTTGGAAAAGATGGGCAGATTGGAGATATTGGCAATATCAAAGCCGATGCTCTAGTGTATGTAAATCTGTATGGTAATCTAGCCGACTATGATAGATTGAAGCAGCATTGTCGTAAAAATAAAATATTATTGATAGAAGATGCTGCTCAATCGTTGGGAGCATATTATAAAAAGTCACAATCTGGCAATCTAGGAGATATCAGTGTGTTAAGTTTTTCTCCTGTAAAAAATCTACCAGCATTCGGCAATGGAGGAATGATACTAACAGATGATAAAAAAATAGCAGAAAAATGTCTAGCTCTAAGATACCATGGAGTAAATGGTGAAGATATAGCGTATGGGTATAATTCTGTGATGTCAGAAAGTCAATCTGCACAATTGAATGTATTAATGATGGATTTTAATACTCTGCAAGACCGAAGACAGCAGGTTAGAGATCAATATAATCAGCATTTAAAAAGATTATTAAATGTTAAAACTATCGATACACAAACAAACACAATAGGTTCTAATCACAAATTAGTAATATTATGCAAAGATAGAGATAGTTTAAAAGAATTTCTTGCCAACAAAGGCATAGAAACACAAATACATTATAATGAAATATTGCCTCACACAAAATACTTCGATAATAAAAGTTCTTTCCCTAATGCTGAAAGAATTTCAAAAGAATGTTTGAGTCTTCCAATCTATCCACATTTAAAAAAGAACGAGATCAAATATATTTGTGATATGATAGGAGAATTTTATGGCTTTTGATTGTATCTGTATA
>Ga0209500_10002308_pt1 | contig 13677 bp, 26 predicted proteins | sample S_140212_EF_Meta_FD_187323 | JGI IMG/M metagenome (GOLD analysis project Ga0209500, IMG submission 187323) | Freshwater microbial communities from Lake Simoncouche, Canada to study carbon cycling - S_140212_EF_MetaG (SPAdes) (version 2) | ecosystem: Environmental > Aquatic > Freshwater > Lake ... | reverse complement strand
AATGGAAGATAAACAATTTGTAGAAGGAAAAGACTACTATTTAGAAGATGGGAGAGTTGTGTTTACTAAAGAATATCTTAAAGAAAGAGGTCCATGTTGTGGTGGAAAGTGTGCTCACTGCCCATACAATGAACGTATAAAAGGAAATACCACTCTAAGGGTGGATTGATTAAATTTCTGTTCTGTTTTTTAATTGCTGGAAAGGCCCTAGAGAAATCTGGGGCTTTTTTAACCTCAATTAATTACCAATCATGGATAAATAAACCCTAAAAATTGGGGTCTATCTTACCACAAAAGGTTAGGAAATAACAAAAAAAATTAGTAACTTTAAACAATAATTAAAACAATTAAAATGGCAAAGAAAGCAGAAAAAAAAGAAGCTGAAAGCAAATGTCTAGCAGCAATCGAAAGTTTAAACAAGAAGTATGGTGTTGGTTCAATTCTAGCACTAGACTCTAAAGCAGGAGGAGATTATGATGTTATCAGTACAGGGAGTATTGGTTTTGATCACATCACTCTAGGCGTTGGAGGGTTTGTAAAAGGTAAGCTATATGAGCTTATGGGATGGGAAGGTACAGGTAAATCTACAATCTGTGGGCATGCTGCAGCAGAATGTCAGAAACTAGGAGGTACTGTATTGTATATCGATGGTGAGCATGCTGTTGATAAGAACTACTTCAAGAAATTAGGAGTGGACACAACCAAAATGTTGATTGCTCAACCATCATGTGGTGAAGAGGGTTTCAACATTGCTATGGAAATGATTAACACAGGAGAGATTGATCTTGTAATCATAGATTCAGATAGCTCATTGATTCCTAAGAAGATGCTTGATGGTGATGTAGGAGACTCTACAATAGGTAGAAAAGCTTTATTGAACAGTAATGCTTATCCAAAACTAAAAGGTGCTCTATCACAGCATAACACATGTGTTATCGTAATATCCCAATATAGAGAGAAGATAGGTGTTATGTTTGGTAATCCTACAACAACTCAAGGTGGTCATGCATTGAAATTCTATGCAGATGTTCGTATAGAAGTGTCTAGAACATTGGCTAAAGAGGGTGATGTAAACTATGGTAACATTACCAAGTTGAAAGCTATCAAGAACAAAATGTCTCCTCCATATAGAAAATCAGAGTTTGAGATTGTGTATGGTAAGGGTATAGATATCCTTGATGAGATGATGAGTCTTCTTAATGAGTTTGAGATAGGTAGGAAGTATGGTAAGACAATGACTATTGATGGAACTAAGTATGACTTAGATGAATTCAAACAGCTTGTTGTAGACAATCCAGAATTCTATGATGAACTAAGAGAGAAGATTATTGCTAAGATTAATGAAGCTGATCTTCCTATTGAGGAAATAGAAGTAGAGGATGAAGAATTAGTTGCTCCTACACCACCAACTGACTTATTTGATTTGTAATGGAACCAAGAACATATAAAAACAGGTATGGTGATGTGTTCACCTTTACAAGAGATGAAAATCACGACATTTTGTGGGAAGGTAATTTTGAATATTGCAGATTTGGTATGCCAAATGATTACACAAAAGCATACAATGCATATATAAATGATGTAGATACCCCAATGGTATTTGAAGAGTTTAAGGAAGCAGTACATAAATGGGATGATGAAACTCTTACATATGATTATCCTGAATATAATAGAATGGTTGAATCACTAACTGATGAGATTGATATGATCGATCCAAGTGGTGGTCCTTATATTACTAGAGGTATGCCAATGGACAGCTTTGGATTCAAGAAGTATGTAGTGAAAGACTTTAAACGTATTGATACAGGATACAAAATCATTACAGAGAAATGTGCCTATTGCAATCAAGCAGGTGGAGTACACAAAATGGGATGTGAAACACGTAAAATACAAATAAACATATGAGAAGTTACAATGAATTAGAAGCCCTTGTTATAACATGGGCACATCAGAAAGGTATCCTAGATAATGGGACACCAAGAGCACAAGCTGGTAAGACAGTTGAAGAGGTGCAAGAACTAATTGCAGCTATTGATATCAATAACAAAGCAGAAATAGAAGATGCTCTAGGTGACATATTAGTCACCATAATCATCCAAGCAGAGATGCAAGGATTGGAGTTAGTTAAATGTTTAGAGAGTGCATATAATGTAATCTCTAAGCGTACAGGTAAGATGGTTGATGGACAGTTTGTAAAAGATCTTGATCCAACAGGCGTACAAACAGTAACCAGTCATGTAAAGTTTGCTATAACAAGTCAATCACGTACATAGTGAAATGTAAAACATGTGGAAAGAATGCAGACAGTGAATACTGTTTTGCTCATAAAGCTAGAAAACCCTTATCATCTGGTAAGGGTTTAACTAGTAAAATGTCTGTTATTTCAAGCATTAAAGCCAAAAATGTCCATAATGCTGGACATAACCAACAAAGAGATATGTTTATGGATATATGGAAAAAGAGAAAACATTATTCAGAAGTGAGTGGTGCCTATCTAGGTAAAGAACCTATGTCCACATACTTCCATCATATACTTCCTAAAGAAAAATACCCTGACGCTTGTCTAGATGAAGAAAATATTATACTTTTGACGCTAGAGGAGCATTCTAATGTCGAAAATGACATGTATAGATATGAAGAGGTGAATAAAAGACGTAATTATTTATTGACCAAATATGAAAGAAGCTAACAGGGAAAGAAAGAGTGAGATTAAATACAATGTCACACTTAACGAAGAACAAAAGCTTGCCAAACAGCTTATAATAGACAATCAGATTGTTATTGTAACAGGTAGAGCAGGAAGTGGTAAGTCTTTAGTGTGTGCACAAGCAGCTCTAGATTTCTTAATGAAGAAGCAATGTAATCATATATACATTACAAGAGCTACAATTGAGGTGGGTGGATCATTAGGGTTTTTGCCAGGTGATCTTGAAGATAAGTTCAATCCTTACTTAGAAGCTTTTCAGGAAAACCTTGAGAAGTGTTATGATAAGTTAAAGATACAAGAGCTTGTTAAGAATAAGAGAGTGCTTGCATATCCTATACAGTTCATTAGAGGTAAAACAATAGATGATGTTCTTGTTGTAGAAGAAGCACAGAATCTAACTAAATCTGAGATGCTTGCAATTCTAACAAGACTTGGTAAGACAGGTAAGATTATCATCAATGGTGATAACGAACAAAAAGACATAAAGGAATCATACACTGGACTGTCTTATGCTATAGAACTCTCTAAGAAAATAGAGGGAATAGAGTGGATCAAACTTAAAGCAAACCACAGAAGTGACTTAGTAGGACGTATACTTGATGTTGAGTATAATTAATTTTTTTACATTATGATAGGATACATTTATAAAATAGAGAATCCAAGTGGTAAAATTTATATTGGTAAAACAACTGATATGAATACTAGAATGAATAAGTATAGATATCTAAATTGTAATAACCAAAAAAGATTACACTCATCTCTTTTGAAATATGGTTGGAATGCACATACTGTAGATGTTATTGATACTGTATTAATATTTGATGATAATTTGGACATTTTAGAAAGATATTACATAAATCATTACGATAGCTATCATAAAGGATTAAACTGTACATTAGGTGGAGAAGGTGTTTTAGGTATATTGATATCAGAAGAGACTAGAAATAAGATGAGATCTTCTGCCACTGGTAAAAAACAATCTGCAGAAACTATAGAGAAGAGAGTAAATTCTCTAAGAGGTCAGAAAAGATCTCAAGAATTTAGAGAGTTACGTAGACAGTATCGTACTGGTGTAGTTATGTCAGATGAAACTAAAGAGAAATTGAGACAATGTAATCTTGGTAAACCTTCTCCAAATAGAGTACAATGTAGATTAATAAATTTACAAACAAATGAAATATGGGAGGCTGATTCTATGATAGAATTAGCTACAATATCTCCACTATCTATATCCACTTTAGTTAGACTCAAAGCTGGTAGAACAGGTAAAAAAGTAAAGAGTATTTATAATTTAGAATATAATTAACATGAGTGTAGAAGTATTAAAATTCAGTGCCACATGGTGTGGCCCATGTAGAGTGTTAGCTCAAACATTAAAAGATGTTGAAGGAATAACTAACATTGATATAGAAAAAGATCAAGAAACTGCAAGAAAGTATGGAATCAGAAGTGTTCCTACAATAGTGTTTCTAAAAGATGGAGTGGAAGTACATAGAAAATCAGGTAATATGCCATTGAGTATGTACAATCAAATCTTAGATGAGATAAAAGTTAACAAATAAAATCAGTAATATGAAAAACCAATTTTTTTACACAGCTATTATTGGCGATAAGGAGTATATAGCTTCTTTAAATGTCAACAAGGTGATTAGAACCTTAGAGAATGATGAGGCAGGCCTTATTGTTATTCTAGATGATTTCAATGAACGTGTTACACAACAACCAGATATTGACATCAAGACTAACAAGATGAAAGGATTTAAAAGTGTACGTGAGACTGTTCAATCAGAAATCACATTGAATGCAGAAGATGCAAAAAGATTTATTAACCTATTTGAATTAAAATAATGGCACAGTTATTAGGAAATCGCATCTATTTAGAGATGCCAAAGAAAGAAGAAAGCAAAATTGTTGTAGATGAGAATACAAAAGAAGCTTTACAAAAAGAATTCTTGAAAAAGATGAATAGATTAAAGATACACTCTGTAGGAGATGCAATCATGAATCCCAACTTAGTAGTGGGAGCTGAAGTGCTAGTAGATCCATCTGCTCTTAGAGATAAAGCTCTTGTGATTCCTTTATCAGAGGAAGAAGATGTATTGTTGGTTTCCATCTTTGACATAGTACACATCTGGTAATATGGAATATCCTTTCATCAGTTGCAAATGCATCACTTATGGAAGAGTAGATACTCTGGAGGAAGCTATACAAAGTTTCCTCCAACAAGAGTATCCAGGTAAGAAAGAACTAATCATAGTTAATGACTACCCTCTTCAAAAGTTAGTGTACGATCATCCAGAAATCAAAATCTATAATATGGATGAGACATTCCCTACTATCGGGGATAAAGAAAACTATGCTATAGAGCGTTGTTCTGGAGAACTAATTGCTGTATGGGACGATGATGATGTAGCATTAAGCAATCATCTCTCTAACATAGCTAAGTTTTGGAGACCTGATGCTAACATATTACATTGGGAGAATGGTGTGTTCTATAATGAACCTAATATAACAAAGCTAATGGGCCTTGGTAACTCAGGTATTGTATATAGCAAGAAAGCTTGGGAAGCAATTGGAAAAAGTCCAATACAGAATGCTGGTGGAGACATGACATTAGTTATAGCTCTACAAAATCTAGGAAGGAAAGGAATGGTTTTAGCTAGCCCTCCTAATAAAGAGTGTTCTTGGTTCTATATGTGGGGTGGTCGTGGTTATCATCAATCTGGACAAGGTACAGACACTGCAGATAGACCTAACATCATACAAAGACACAGTGAATATATTGAATCTCTAAGACAAAAAGGTATTATACCTACAGGAAATATTCAGTTAGTTCCTCATTGGAACAAAGACTATGCACAAATGCTAAAAGATTATATAAACAAATAATGGGAAATTTAATTCAAACTATTCCTGGAGAAAACTATTCCAGAGTTGACGATAGAGCATTTGCTCATGATGGTTGTATAATAGATTTAGGCTGTGTTCATTGGAACTGGTCAGAAATATTCATTGGAAAGAAAAGAGTGATTGGAGCTGATCCATTTGAGAATGAAGTTCCAAATGGTGCTGAGTTGTTCAAAGGAGTAGTTGGTAGTTTTGATGGTTTAATCAAAATGACATACCAAAAAGATGCATCACATATATCAAGTGGTAGTTCTGATTCTGATGAATGGATTCCTTCTACTAGCTGGAAAAGCTTCTGTGCTAAATACAACATCACAGACATTTCTATATTGAAAATGAATATAGAGGGTGCAGAGTTTCCATTATTACATTCAATGGATAGTGAAGACTTCTCAAAAATCGATCAGATAATTGTGAGCTTTCATGATTGGATGAATCCAAATTGGAAGTCTTTAACAGATGCATCTATGTTCCTACTTCAGCAACATGGTTTTAAAATACAGAACATTGGTCCATATGGTTGGTACATGGGACTTAAATAATTATTATGATTAGAGTATTAGTTAGCACAGCTTTATTTGGTGGAGAATTATATTCTAAATGGGTAGATCAAGTATCTGATAGATATGAGATTGTATTCAATAGAATAGATGATAAAATAGAATCTCCAAGAACAAAAGCTATGTCACCTAGACTACGTGGTAAAATACCTAAGATGGTAGTTTGGGAAGATCATCCAGGATATGACTATTACATATGGATGGATGCTGGATTCTCCATATTAGATGCATCAGCTATAGAAAAAATGGTTGACCAATGTCTAAATGGTGTAGATATTTGTTTATTTAGACATTCATCTAGACATTCTGTTAGACAAGAACTAGACTTTGTTGTTAGTTTAATGCATACAGGTAATCAATATCTTGTAGACAGATATGAGGGAGAAAGAATGATAGAGCAGGTACAGAGTTATTCAAAAGACACTACGTGGGTAGACAATGTTCTATTTGAGTGTGGTACATTCATATATTCTAAAGACATTGTATCTAATAGAGAACACAATGTAATGAAGGAATGGTTTTACCACAATTGTATATGGTCTGTTCAAGACCAACTTAGTCTTCCATACTTATTACATAAGTTTGGTATAAGATATAAGTTATTAGAAGGTAATGTATATTCAAATCAATACACATCATAAAAAAAAGCCCCAATCAAGGGGCTTTATTATTTTGATAAACTTTTCTTTTTCATTGGTTGTTGAGCTGAGGTTCTTTTGATTTTATCATCCATAGCTTTATTCTGAGAGAAGGGTTTGTCCTTCTTAGGTATAGGAACTTTAGGAGCCATTCTTGGTGCTCCACTCTTCTTAGCTTTACCAAATGTTTGTTTAGTTGCAGCCATACTTACATTTTGCCATTTTACCACCATTCTTTAAATCATTTACTCTAGGAGCACCAGTTATAAATCCTTGTAATGTTCTACGAGTTTTAGTAGTAGAATTCTTTGAATTAGGTTTGTTTGTAGTCACTTTTTTTGTAACATAATTACCATCTGGAGAACGTACTTTTGTTTTTGTTTTTACCATAGGTCCTGCTCTTTCAGCTAATCCTGGTATATAATCACCATCTTGTGCTTTTTTAACAGCACCACCCATTTTCATAGGAACCATAGAAGCAGCTTTACCACCATACTGTGCTTTCTTAATTGTAGCACCTTTCTTAGCTATAACACCACGTCCTTTAAGGATGTCTGCTTTTGTAATCTTTCCATCTTTGTTAAGATCAGGAAATGATTTACCATTTTTAGCTTTACTAACAGTTTTACCCATTTTACCTCTTGGTAAGCCTGTCATTTTCTTTTTATATTCCATTTCTTTTCTAGTAAAAGGAGGAGTTGTTCCTTCTCCACCACCAATAGTAGCATTTCCTCTTGCATCTTTCATTGAAGGATAACTATCAGCAGGATTAGTTGATTTCTTTTTTACTGCTTTTTTAACTTTAGGTTGTAACATGATTATATATTTTTTAGATTGTTAACAGTTCCATTTACGAAGAGCAAGAGTTTTTCTTGTTGGTTCACCATTTGGTTTCTTAGCAGGACCTTTCACTCCTGACATACGAGCACAAAATGATTTTCTTCTTTCAGCATCTTTACTACCAGCTTTAAGTTTAGAAGGCTTGGTAGTAACAGCCATCTTTAATTTGCTTCCAGGATTTTGCTTTCTATATGAAGCCACTCCTTTAGCATTTAATCCACCTGAAGGATTCTTTCCTTCTTTCTTTTGCCATGCTGCTGTTGCCATTATAAATATGTATTAAATTGTGTTGTAAGATTTGTCCAAGCTCCTGAATCCCAAAGCCATAATTCTTTAAAATCAATACAAGGAGCCCACCCATCGTCAGTATTAATAAATGTAGCAGTTAGGAAATATAAATTTTTTTGTCCTGCAAGAACAGGGATCAAAGTATTTTTTAAATCAGTAAAACTTTTTGCTCTAATATATTCTGTAGCTAATTTAACACCAGCACTGTATTTAGTAGCATCTAAAACAAAATTGTAAGGAGCAGAACACAATGTAGCTCTATCAGCATAAAGTATTGTAGCAAGAGTAAAATATTGATCATTATTAGCAAATACACCTGCACCTCTTACTGGAGCAGAACCACCTGCTAAATTAGTCATTACCCATTGAGCAGCTGTAACAACAGCTCCACATGTATTATCTGCTGTAGCAGAAGTTTTTCCTCTTCTTAACATTCTACCCACATTATCATTACTAGCAACAAGATCAGCTTGTTGTGTAACACCTATGTGAGGCATATTAATTAATAATAAAGGCCCATCAATAGGAGTATCTGTTGTAGCATGACTTTGCCAAGCTTGTAATCCTAAAGCACCTGTATGAGGATAACCAGCTAATCCACCACCCATAAATGGTCCAAGAAATTCATTTAATGCTGGAGGAGTTTGACCTATATTAAATATGTTAGCAAACTCAGGAGCATTAACATCATCTGAACATGAAGTGTAATTTAAAACTGTATTGTTAGCATAAATTCCTCTATCAGAAAGAAATTGTTCTAACTTAATAGCAACAGTGTTAGCTAATTTAGCATCTGGATATGTAGCTTGTACTATATCAAGATAATGTTGAGAAGTTTTATTAAAATATTCTATAGGTTGTACTTCTTTCCAGTTTCCAACTTTAGGTTTTGTTAATCTTAAAACAAGACTTCCTGAAACAAGTGTGTTTGTTCCATCAATTCTAGCATATGCTTTTAGCTTAGAATTACAATTTTTACAATTTGCCATTATTTTTTAGATTTAGCTTTTATTTTCTTTTCTTGCACTAACATTTGCTTTGTAGGCTTCTTTCCAGATCCTTTATTAGCTCTTATGTTATCCCAAAGTCCTCTTCTAGACATAGAACCATCAGCACGTTTAATAAGACCACCATTCTTTGCCATTGGTTTCATACCTGGCATTCCAAGAGCAGCACTACCTAACTTACCACGAAGTGCAGTAGTCTTTTTATATATAGGATTATTTTTTCCTCCAGCCATTCCCATCATTGTACCTAATAGAGCTTTTTTTACAGGGCCACCATTCTTTCTTCTAGCTTCTTGTCTAACTCTTCTCTCACTAGCTCTTTGTGATCCAGAACATCCTTGATTGTCTTTACCAATACATCTCAATTGACCACTGTCATCCACTTCACTTTTTTTCTTACGTTCTTGTTCTGTATATACAGAATCATTTTTAGCAAGTTGCTGTTCTGTTAGTCCTGTAGATTTTACTCTTTGCTTTGTGGAAAAGTTTGATAATAAACCTTTAAGAGAATCTTTTTCACGTATTAATTCAGGAGTCAATGGTTTACTACCAACTTTTTTCTGAAAATCTTTAAGATTTTGTCTTAGTCTAGATTGTTCTTTTATATTTGCTACTAGACTATCTCTTTTAGTCATTGCAACACCAGTCTGTGCTTTCTTTATAGTACCACCAGTCTTTAATGTACTTCCTTTAAAAGGACCCTTCTTTTTAATAAGAGGACCATTAGGAACAGGTGTTATCTTACCACCTTTACGTAGTACACCAGGGCCTACATAGGCTGATGCTTTTTGAGGATTTAACTTAGACATTATTTCTTCTTATTAGATTTAGCAATCTTCTTGAATGTTTTAGCAAGAGCTTTGGCTCTACCAGTACAACCAGGTTTAGTGATAGGTGTACATTTACCAGCAGTACCACGCTTCTTGATAGATGCTGCAGCTTTCTGCATCCATTTCTTATCAGTAGCCATGATTATTTCTTCTTCATCTTGGTAGCACCAAGTTGTTTATTTTTAACAAGCTTAGCTTTACCTTTAGCACCAGCTAATGTTTTCTCTTGTACCTTTGTGAATGCTCCTTTAGGATCAACAGGACCAACTCTTTTGTTGGATGCTTTAAGTCCAGATAGACTTCCACCTTTTGTTTTATTTGCCATAGCGTTTAAATGTTATATTGGGTTTAACGATTATATCTTTGTGGCAATATTGCCATAATTCACCTGTAGTGTTTATTATAATTGTATAGATGGTATCTGTCTCATGACCATAATCAGTCACTAGCCATATCATCCCATCTCCCTTGGGGGTTGTAACATCTATTCTGTTCTTTGGTTCGTATATTCTCATAGAGAAGTGCTTAGATTATCTACGTCTGGTTCTTAATCACCCAACCAGAACTGTTTTTTAAAGATCTTTAGAAGAAACTTCCTCTATAGGAGCTTCCACCTCTTTAATGATGTCAGCTTCCACACCTTGGATCATTAACTCTTCAATCACTTGATTAGTTTGAACCATCAATTGGAAACGTGCTGCTTCTTCTGATGATAAATAAGATCTAACTGTGTTTAGAATTAATCCAAACTGTTGTCCTGTTAACGTGAATTTGTCTTCAGGAGTCCATGTGTACCTTTTTGCAGGATCATACTGTGCCATAATTTAATTGGTTTTAAAATTAACAGTAAAAGTATATAATGTTTTTTAACTATGCAAATTTATTTCAAATGTTATTACACTTGATGTTTTGATTGATTTGCTCATGTCCACTCTTATCTTGAACATGTTACAGAACTTAAGAATCTCTTCTATAAGCATATTGTTATACATTGGATGACTGGCTGCTATTCTGAATCTATATGCATCTGGAGTTTTTGTTATCTCAAGACTACATAGTTCATCAACAGAAGAGATAACACCTTCTAAGTGTGCAAGAAAGACTTCATCGTTATCTTGCATCACTTTAGGAAAATGTTTTCTGTTTACCTCCATTATGACAATGTTAATAGGTATTTAGTTTTAGCTGCTTCTCCTGATAGAGAATCTGCTAGATTACATACATCATGATAACCATTCTTCTCACCATATGCTTTCAAAGCTGATGCAAAAGATAGAAGATTATTAACACATTCACCAGCTGTACAGTTTGTAAGAGGTTCTATTTTATATGGAGCAGGTCTTTTACCTGTATATCCCATAATCTTTTCAACCAATCCATCTTTGAAGTCATGTACATAATCGTACAATGCTCCTGTAGCTTGATGCTCTGCATAACTAGTTGTTTGCCAGTGAGTCAGATGCAATTGCTCATGGAAGTAAGTAAGCTTAGCAGCTATGCTTTCTAACGTTAAGCCTTCAGATGCTGATGATTTCATCATATCATCTGGAAATATAGATTTCATTGCCATAATTAAGGAGCTGGTGTTGTCGTACTAGTGGTGGTTGGTGCTACAGTAGTAGTACTAGTTGTAGTAGGGGCAGCAGTCGTTGATGTTGTAGTGGTTGTATAGTTGCAACACTCTTTAGCATCTATCTCTACATAGTTACCTACAGCAGGTTTAAATGCTTGTACAATTAAACTACTTGGTATAATACGTCCTGAACCATCAAAACGTACAAAAGCTTTTAGCTTGTTATTGTTATTACTTCTTGCCATGATTATCCAGGTGATGTTGTTGTTGTAGTTGTTGTAGGAGCTACTGTAGTACTAGTTGTTGTTGTTGGTGCTGCAGTTGTTGTACTAGTGGTAGTAGGAGCTACTGTAGTGGTTGTAGTGGTAGTAAGAAAACAGCACTCATATGCTTGTATTTCTTTCCACTTACCCACCTTTGGCTTATTTTTTCTAAGGATTAAGCTTCCTGCAACTATTCTGCCAGATCCATCGAATCTAACAAAAGCCTTTAAAGGTCTTGAATTAATGCTTCCCATTGTTTAAAATTTAGGGTTAATAGTCTAGGTTATATTTGTTTTTGATTTCGTTTAGTTTAGTGGCATAAAACCACGTGCAATATTTCTTTGATTGTTCGTTCTCAAGAATCATATCTAAGTTAGGATCTTTTGTTGGATCTGTCCCCATGTGATATTTTCCTTTATAGAAAGCTGGATAACCATTACCTGTCTCAGAAACTATTCCTGCATTATGAAAGATAGTATGGGTATCAAGTTTTGTGATAGGATCTGTTGCCCAAGCAAATGCTAGTTCAGGTACAACCCTTGTTTCTTTTTCTCTCACCCATATATTCCAAAGGACAGCCCACATATCTGCACACCAACTTTGGAATCCACTGTTCTCATCTTTAAAGAATTCTCTATTCACTTGCTGTAAATAGGTTCTTATAAGAATACAATCATTCATCACCTTACTCCAGAAATCAGCATCTACATTCTTTAATAGATATTGAGCTCCTCCTGAATGATCATTATTAGCCTCAGCTATTTCTCTGCTTATTCCAACAACACTTGCTATTTCAGCAAGAACATCTCTCCCTTTATACTCTTCTAGTTTCTCTGGTAACACTTGATTCACCTTACTATCAAAATACTTAGCATTAATGTAGCTGTTTGTATCTGATAAGTAGTTAACATCATCTTCCAAAAACTGATCCACATTGAAATCTTTCATGAAAAGAATATCTGAATCACAATAGAATATAGCACAATCGCTTAGTTCTGGATGTAGTTTGAAATGTCTCCAAAGAACATATGGTCTTAATACAGGAATGTATATTCCTATTAGTTTATTCAATCCATCTTCATCTTCATAGAAGTGGAACTCTGCTTCTGGATATAGATCTTCTATCTGTTTCCATTTGTCTCTATTCTCTCTTCCTTTAGGTGTAAAGATTAGATTGATTGCTTTGTCAGAGTGTCCTATTTCTTTAAGACTCTCCATCCAAAGATTCACTTGCCATGTGTAATAAATGTCACTAGGACAAGCTTGGATAAATTTTAATTCTTTCATAATGTAGTTGGTTTTATTTTGGTTTTATTTTAAACTGTTGTTATTGTTACTGTATTATTTAAAACTAAATATCTTATGTCACCATCAGGACTTCCAAAAATATTACAAGTCATTAATGCTACAGGAACGCTAAGGTTTATTGCATTTCCTATTATATTTATAAACACTAGATCATCACCCACTGTGCCTCCTAAATTTAAACAAGCATCTAGATTTATTTCTCGTAACATTAGACAGCCAGAAAAAGTGGTAGGAGCTATAATTTGTGCAAATGGTAATTTAGCTATTTCTAATATATCATCTCCTTTAAAACAATCAGGGGCAGTTCTAAAAATTACATTTTTTGTTATATCTGAAACTTCTTGTAGATATTTGTTCCTATTAAGCATATTCTGTAATGTTATTCCACTTCCTCCTATAAGAGTAATTTCATTATCTGAAGGACCTGCAACACTTACATCGTAAAATGGAACTCCATTTGCAGGTAAATTAAAAAATGTATTCCAATCAGAAACATGATATGGATTTGAAACTGGTACATTAGCACCATCATCAAATCTAAGGAAAAATTGAGTTTGTGGACAAACATTAATATTAACAACTACTCCACCAAATAAATAGAAATAATCACCATTACCATATTGATAATACCCATTAGCTGCATTAGTTGTAGCAGCCTCATCAGCGTATAAAGGACAACCAACTATTAAAGGCACACATTCTATTGTAGTAAAATATTCTAAAAATCCTGTTTCTCTCAAAGGATCACAAGGCGTA
>Ga0209500_10002307_pt1 | contig 13685 bp, 23 predicted proteins | sample S_140212_EF_Meta_FD_187323 | JGI IMG/M metagenome (GOLD analysis project Ga0209500, IMG submission 187323) | Freshwater microbial communities from Lake Simoncouche, Canada to study carbon cycling - S_140212_EF_MetaG (SPAdes) (version 2) | ecosystem: Environmental > Aquatic > Freshwater > Lake ... | reverse complement strand
TAGGCGTAATTGGGATTACCAGCAATGTAATCGTTTTCACCAATTTTTCCAAAAACTAATGGGCTAAAAACTCGATGTCTAGTTGGTCGTTCGTTTTCATTTATTAGCCAATTTTTAAAGTTCATAGGTTATTTATTATTATTGTGATATTTTTAGTTCATTTTACCGACCTAAAAAACCTCGGACAAGATTTCCGAAAAAACTCTTCTTTGGTTTCAGTTTTGGTTTTGGAGCAGGATCAGTATCTGAGTAAATTGATCTTTGGTAATTTGCAGGATTATCAGAATCATTTTCTTTACCTTTAAACAAGGTGTCGTAAGTGCTTCCTGTTGTTTCAATATTAGCTTTAAGGTCTTGAATTAGTTTATAAAATCTTTTTTGATATAGTCTAAACAAAGTTGGCTTAGATCTTGCATGTACAAAATCCATGCGATAACTTGAAAGAACTTTTGGCAATGGTTGATCTTTACTATTAATAGTAAAATAATTTTTAAGCCAAGTTTCTAATTCTTTTATAAATTCTTGTTTATCTTTAATTGTTCGCAATGCTTTAAAATATTCCGTAACATGATTTTGCATGCTTAAACCTTCGGCATCTACTTCGATTGGTTCAACATAGTGTATACGCTCAGAATCTGCATCTGGTAAAGACGATCTTTTTGTGATATAATTATCATATTTATCAGATACTTTATGGTTTGAAAAAGTTTTTAATTTTAAATCAATTGCATGTCCAAGTTCATGAGTTAAAGTATTATATAATGTCTTTACATCGAAATATTGAATATATTTCCATGAAAAATAAATACCTTGAGTCTCGAGAGAACTATGAGAATAATAAGCCGTTGTTCGATGATTGTAAAAATCTATATAAACTTTTATTCGCAAATCTTCTAAATTAGGAATAATAAAATCACCAACTTTAAATGTGGGATCATATGGAATTGTTCCAATTTCTTTGTCTTTCAAAGAGTCTGGAGTTCTTGTTTCCCAACCATATTGATATGCTGTCATTGCAAAGTCAGCACCTTTTAAATTGTTTAATTTTTGAGCAATATCTAGAACAGCTTTTTTTTGTTCATCATTTATTTTGAAGAAACTGCTTTCAGATAGTATTAACCATTGTTTAAAGTTCATAAAGGTATTTATCAATCAGCTTTTTAATTTCTGAATTTTTCTTTGTGTGATATTTGTTTATGATTAGAGCCATTTTTTGTCTGTTTGTTGCATAATCAAGCAATTCTTTAATATTATAATCATTAAGTTTGCTTATATTATATGCTCCTAACCGTTCTGATATTTTATCTTTGTCGTTTGTACGACTAAGAATTTGATAAACATTATCACTAGAAAGTTCTGGTTTTTTGTTTATAATTAGTTTTGCAATTTCATATTTGTTGATTGAGGCAACAATTAAATACAAAATATCGTAATCATAAAGTTCTGGTTTGTTTTCAATAATTAGTTCTGCCATTTCGTCTTTGTTGGTTGCCTTATGAAGCAATTCTTGAACATGTTGGGTTGCATCTTGCCCTGTAAGGTTCCTTATGTTTTCTTTAATTTTTTCTTGTTGTTCAATTTCTTTTTGTTTGATTTCTTGAATGGTTCTTGGAATGAATTCTTTGAAGTTTTTTTTGCCTAGCTCTTTAGCTAATGATATGGCAAATTCTTCTTCATTTCCTTTTAGTGTTGCGTGTTTTACTAGCATTTTGACTATTGGATTTTCTAGTAATTCTTTTGATAATTTTATGCCTTCTAATGGTCTGCTATTCAATATTCCATTCTCCTTACCAAGATCACTTAGTATCATTATTACATTTTGGGTCCATGTGGCATTTTTTAGAATATTTTTAACTTGTGTGTCTGTAATATTTTTTGGATCAATTAAAATGTTTTGAAATTCATCAATTAACCCTGCGTCTTTAAGTGCGTAATAGTTTGGAGTTCCGTGGTATGGGCTTCGTCCAGTTTTTAGGTCTTTGGTGACTGGATGTTCTTCTACAGGAATATCATAAAACTTTTCCCAATTTTTATTTGTTTTAAAAAGGAATGGTTCTAGGTTATTTGATGGAATTTTGCCTTCATATGCTAAAGTGGACATTACATCTATGGATGCTTGTGCTGTTGTAGCACCTGAATCTTCATCTGGTTGTAGTTTGTTTGGATCTAGTCCTTTGGTGTCGATACGGATGATGAGTTGTTTTCCACCATGGTTTTCTGATGCTTGTTTTGCAGCGGATCTTGTAGAGGCATCTGGGTCTGTAGATAGATAGACAAGGTTGTCGTAGCTTAATGCTGAGATATTTTGAGCGCCGAACGATCCTGAAGATCCTGTGATGTTTCTAGGTACAAGACCTTTTTGTTTGATGCCTTCGTACCAAAGATTTGTCGAAGTACCGTGGTAAAGATATTTTGGCATTTTATTAGCTAATCTAATTTCTGGTCTTGATAGCCAATATCCTACTGTTCTTGAAAATTTGTTGGCAGGTTCAAATTTGCTCACTTGGACTTCCCAATCTTCTATGTCTTGATATTTAGATTTAAGGGCTTTTATTATTCTGTGGAATTTTGTTGACTGTGGGCTTAGTCTTTGATGGCTAGATCCCGATGTGATAGATTTTTTTTTTGGGTCTATGGTAATATATGATTTTTCATTAGAATGATTGTGTGGGATTACATTTCCTTGGTCATCCAAGTCAAGATCGAATCTATCAACACCTGTGCCGTTTTTAGATGGTTTAATTATGTTAGGATCAAATTTAGCTTCAGAAAATAACAACCAATTTTTAAAGTTCATAATTTATTTATGTAATTTTAAATTTAAATTACATAAATAATCTATTACATAAAGGTATTATTATGAATAAAAAACAATTACTTTATTTGTCTGGCGTTATAAGTGCAGATAAACTACTTAAAGAAGAAACTGAAAATTATATGTTCTTCCAAAATTTAAAAGTCATGAAATCATGTATAGATGAACTACTTGATATGAACGAAAGCGACATTGACTCTATGCTTTCAAAAGGTCACGATTGGGCCAATGATCATGTATCTGGTGCTAAAACTTCTCTCGAACAAGTCTGTAACTGGATCAAAAACTCAAGTAATAAAAATGAATCTATTAACAATTGGAATGATATTAATTTGAAATTCGAAAATGTTCCAAAGGAAAACCTGCCGAAACTTAAACGTTTTCTTAAATCCATAAATGCTCATATTGAGACCACTCCAACACATGGCAATCGATCTTGTGTCGATGGTGTAATTACTAAGATTACACCCGGAATGGAAGGTGGAGAAAAAACAAAAGAAATTTTACAGTCTATAAAAGACGCTATAGCTCAAGCTAAAAAATGGGAAAAATCATGAAAAGTTTTAAAGAATGGCGAATGATAAAAGAAAGTATTTCTAATTATTCTGGAGATGGATCGGACGAACATGTACATGATTTCGCCAAAGAAAAACATGACCAAACAGGTAAAAAAAGAAAACTATCTGGACTTCCTTATTTCACACATCCAAACAATGTTGCGAATCTATTGAGAACCGCAGGTGCAAGCCCAGAAGTGGTAATGGCTGGATACCTACATGACACAACAGAAGACGCAGGAGTCGATCTACAGGAAATTGAAGCCCAATTTGGACCAAGAGTGGCACAATTAGTAGCTGGATCTTCAGAGCCAGATAAAGGAGCCAGCTGGGATGAACGAAAACAACACACTATGGATTATTTAAGTTCAATTGACGATCCAGAAATATTACAAGTTGTAGTCGCTGATAAACTTGATAATGTAACAGATACACATATTAATGGCGGAGAAGGTATCTGGTCTAAATTCAACGCACCATACGAAAAACAAAAATGGTACTACTCTACATTAGCTGATATATTCATGGATAAAATACCAGAATTTAGCCTTTCAAGAAGATATAAAAATATGGTCGCTAAGGTTTTTACAAATGAATAAACATACTATCGAATTTAAAGTGTTTGGTAAAATAATATTCTTACTAACTTCTTTCCTTGTAATGTATCTTACATTGAAGTTCTTATTGGCAGATTTAGTTAATTGTACTTGCTTGGAACACTAAACTTGAAAAGGTAAAATATGAATAAATTATGTACATTTGATGAATGGCTATTAAATAAATCTGAAACAAGTCACCATGATCATCCTGAAATAAATCATAATTGGGAAGTAACTAAAATTTACAAAGACATTATAGTAACCAGATATAGCTTTGTTGGTGATCCTACAAAGCCAAATCAAACAATTGAAAAAGGAAAATTTTTATTCGCTTGGCTTAATGATCCAGCGGAATCTAAGAATAGAAATAATCGAGAATTCGCTGAAGAATACATAAAAAACGGAGCAACAAGATATATTCTTCACATCAAATATGGAGAACAAGTTTCAGACGATGCTGTAGTTTTCTTGCCAAAAGATGTTGTCGAGTATCATAAAATATAAATCTTACTGATATTTCTCAAAGCTAATTATAGCCTCTTTAGGTATTCTATATTCTTCTTCCCCAACATGATATGACCTAACCTTCGACATATCGATCTTAGCTTTAATTACACCTATTTCATTAATGTTGGTTCTCGAAAACATATCGAAATTGTGAAAGCCAAACCAAGGATCATATCTTAAACCTTTTTCATCTCTTCTTAAATTAGCTAATCTAAATAATTCAAATGCTATCCTCTTGTCATCTTTGTAGTCTATCTTTGATCCTTCAATGTCCTTATCAGTAATTAAATTTAACCTTTTGTATCTTTTTATTATATCTTCAGAAGATGTCTCGCCTTTTGCTATTTTAACCGCTTGCTTCAATGCGGAAACAATCGTTTTGGCAATACTCGGATTTGAAGTAAATGATATTACATCAGTTTCGCCACCTCCCAATCCAGTAGGAGAATCTAATTCTTTTTGGTATTTAAACCCTTGACTTAAAATAGCAGACAAATTCGAAGTGGCATGGTACAAGTATTCCATATCTTGATGAGGAGGAAAATCACTTCTGTCTTTTAAATCAGAAGCTCCACCTTTGGCATACCTTTTATAATAAACATAACATCTTAATTTGTGCTTCTCTGTAACAACTTTAGTGTTGTTCATATATTCCACAAAATCATCTATAAGTTTTTTTACCGTATTTATAATTGGTATTACTTCTTCATACCGCTCTTCGCCACAATTGCCTCTGTAACTTGTTTGACTTTCGAAGTCATTTAAACTTTCTTCGTAATTATTTTTGTAATATGCATCGTCTTTAAGATACTTGAATGCACTGCCGTATTTTTCTATGTTTTCACTTATTTCGCCACATTTAGATTCTGCAAGTCTCTCCATTTGATTGGATGCTGTTCCCCACCAATTTTCAAAATTTCTACCAATTTGATCCACATAACTTCCAGCATATGAAAGTAAGTTTTTTTCTCTATCGCCACAATAATCTTCTTCCAGTTTTTCAATGTCCGCTTTTAATCTCTTGAAGAAATCTTGAGTGTACTTCTCTTCAAATTTCTTAAACTTATTTGTCATTTGTCGATGAAACTTCAGCCAATTCTCTGGTTGATATTCTATAGCTTCACTTTTAACTAACCATTCCTTAAAGTTTATATTGTTTATCATTTTAATCAACTTTCCTCGTAGCTGTAGCTATTTTTTTTGTGTAATTCAATGCGGAAAATGGTTTGTAAACAGCTTTTTCTTTTATCTTATCATGAAGTGCTGGATCTACATCATATTCGTATTTTTTACCGCCTACAATAACTCTTATTTTACCCGCACCAGAATACATGGTAAATATAGGACTGTCTGGCCTTTTGTTCTCTAAAAATTGATTAAATGTTATCACTATATCCCTCTCGGTTTTTATTTATCTTATTTATGTTGACTATATGGTATATTTGAAAAAAATTGCTGGCGGAATTTTTTAAACCACCCCAAGTTAATTATTTTTAACCCCTATTCCACATTTAAATCAATTAAAGGTTCTTTTTTTTGCAAAAAAGCAACTCATCCACAACTCTGGGCGAATTAAAAGCAATTAAAAGAAGATAAAGGGCGTAATGGCTGCGGGTAGGGGTGGGGGCGGTGGACTTTTTTATAACTTTTTACATATTAATTATTTTATTATTATCTTTGTAAAAATATATTCATACTACTTTTATCTCTTATTATTTAGAATAAAAAAAAGTTTATATAGTACACAAGTTGGTGGCACTGTATAAAAAAAATGAGGGCTGCGCAGCTGCGCAACCCCTAAGTCTAACCCCCGCAATTGGTGCAGGGGTTGTTGTTTATAACATCCCCGTAGCATTCGGGGTTTCCACAATTACCAACAATGTCTGTGTTGGTCTTAGACTTCTCATTAAACATGAGAAGTTTCTTCAAGTATATTAATTCTTGTATGTTAACTAACATCTGTTCCAACTCTTGCAAGGACTTATCCATATCAATCCTCCCTTAAGTTTACAACCTTGTCGCTAGTCACTCTCTAGCAACACCTACTACTATAGTACACAAGTTGGTGTACCATAGTTTAAAAAAAGGTAGGGATAGCGCAACTTGCGCTATCCCTACCTAGAGTTTAGCATATCACAACCCCCGAATCTATACCACTAGTAGTTGCTTTTAAGGCAACGACGGCAATAATTTGCCCCTTGTCGTTGCGGATAGCCCCGTCTTTTGGCCCCGTGGCAGGACTGAAAACGTCGCCACGGTAAACAACCCCCGCAACCAACCCCGATACAATATATGCGAACCCTTCTACGGGTTCAGGTAAATCGACAACCTGCCCGAATACCGTACGGGAGAGGATTTTAACCCCCCCCATTTCGCCAACAACCGTTGTTGGCATTTCGTCGACTCGGGCAACTTTGCCCGAAGGTGGGAAGGTAACATCAGTACCATCAGCCAACCGAACAACAATCGCATGAGGCGTAAGATTTACAAAATTCATATCAATCCCCTTAATTAAGTATTCGAACCTTGTCGCTAGTCACTTGCTAGCAACACCTACCACTATAGTACACAAGTTGGCGTACTATGTTTCAAAAAAAGCAAGGGTAGCGCAACTTGCGATCCCCTTGCCTAGATTTTACCCAGCGATTACATTTCGCTGGTAATGGGCTTGCAATGCAGCCCGTTGAAAATCTTGCCCCGATTCAAGGGGGGAAATTTTCCCCGTGATTTTCACGGTTCGTCGATTTTTCTTTTTGTAACAAGGATCACAAAAACGATTCCCGTTTGATCGGGAATTAAATCCTTGATCACAACCTAAGCAAACACGAATACCTTCCATATCACACCCCTATTCCTTGAGAACAAAGTAGTCAACACCTTGTCAACGACAACACCTACCAATATAGTACACAAGTTGGTACTGTATAAACAATAAGGTAAGGGCATTGCGATTAGCAATGCCCTATTAAACTACTTAAATTAGGTTTTCGATTCTGATTTTTAATTCATATGTTAAATCGATGTTTACATCAATATTTTTTATTTGATTTCGCAAACAATTAAACTTTGCGTCTTTATCTTCCTGAGAGATTTTAGGATTATCATTAATCGACTCAATTAATGAATAATAGTTGTGTCTCGTTTCTTTCATGCATTTCAATCGGTATTCGATTGAATGAATTAAAGTAAATCGTTCTTCAAAGTTTTTAATTTCTAACATCATTGCAAGGCCCCTTAATAATAATTACCAACCTTGTCACCAATCTCACTCGCTGGCAACACCTACCAATACAGTACACAAGTTGGCAGTACTGTATTTAAAAATAATATAGGCAGCGTGTTGACGCTGCCTGAACCTAGATTTTGTAATATTACAACCCTGTTGTTATTAGGGTTGTAATTTAAATCAGTTAGATGTTTTCATCCAACCTTTAAATGAACATCCCTTTTCTTCACCATCATCAGGAACGGATATTTCAATCCTTACACAAGAATCAAAATACTTATTTTTGACGATAGTTCTGCCTGTAACCTTTATGTTGCAGGCGTATTGGGTTATTGATCCACACCCAGAAACGGTGTGGTAAAATTGTGCTTTATCCCAATCCGATTCAATCAGCAAAGACGCTGATTTCCATTTATCCCCTTGAATCGCCATTCCAATGGCAGGTTTAATCATGCAGTTCATATTGTTCCCCTTAATTTTAAAACTCGTTACCAATCTCAATTGCTGGCAACACCTACCAATACAGTACACAAGTTGGCGTGTACTGTATCTCGAAAGAGATGTTATGTAACATCTCTTTCGTTAAGTTTGTGGTTTGGAGCGTCCTCAAGGTAGCGCTTTCCTAATCGCCTGTTGAGGCGGGAATGTTCCTTTTTCAAGTCCGCCTTGGAATTTCTGGCGGAATTCTTTGAACGCCAGTTCCAAGCCTTGCTAAAGCCAGTACGATTAGCCATTTAAACCCCTTCACAAAATAAAAAATGCTAATTGTTACAAGTCACTTGCTTGCAACACCTACCAATATAGTACACAAGTTGGTGCTGATATATTAGCGTGGATATATCAGCACCATGCGTTGATATATCAGCGTGGATATATCAACACTTGCGTGGGTTATTTAATCCGCCAAGGCATTACGCCTTTGATCGGATCGGGTTCGCAACCGATTAGGGCGGTTGTCGTGTATACCATTGCCCCCACGATGGTTTTTATGCCCAGTTGACACCTTCGTTATGTCAATTTTGAAGGTTGCGGAATCTGCCTTGCCATTGATCCACTTTTTTACTGAAGCGTTCATATTAGCCCCCTTCACAAAATAAAAGATATCAATTGTTACAAGTCACTCGCTTGTAACAATTGACAATACAGTACACAAGTTGGTGCTGATATATCAGCATGGATATATCAGCGTGGATTATTCAGCGGGAATTATTTCATCGATTAGCCTGCAATAATTCCTTGCTGACTTTATGGCTTCTTCTTCGTTTTTGAAAGTATGATTAACAGCGAAACAGCAATTCCAATTGGTGTAATAGTGTACTTCGTATTGTATAACATTGAAATCGGTTATGTCGAACCAATTTTTGTTTATGAGCGTTTTGACTACACGGAATTCTTTCTTTACTTCCGCAGCTTCACCGTTTGATTCATTTTTGAAAAGCATAGTAAACCCCTTAGTTTTATAACTCGTTACCAGTCTCACTCGCTGGGAACGACTACCAATACAGTACACAAGTTGACGCTGATATATCAGCGTGGATATATCAGCGTCTTAATTTAAGGTTTACCATTCTTCCTCGTATGAGGAAGAATCAGCTTCAAGCTGCCTTTTGGCTTGAATGGTGGCGAACCATTCTCGGTATACCTTGCCAACTTCTTCAGTGGCCATTTCCCAATTAGCCCATTTAAATCGTTCCCCTTCAGGAACGGTGGCGGTAACTACCACTTCATACCCGCCCCAATGGGCGGTTCCAGCGTAACGATCACCGCCAAGACACATGAAGTTAACTACAGCAGTGGAATCAAAATTAGTCATAGTAAACCCCCTAGTTTTATACCTCGTTACCAGTCTCATTCGCTGGGAACAATTGACAATACAGTACACAAGTTGGCAGACTTTAAACAAAAAAAAATAGCCATAGCATAGACTGTTCTATGCTATGGCTATCAGGGGGGATCAGTTAGCATCAAGAATCCTGTGAATTTCAATCATTCTTGATGGTTTTGTTTGCGTCTTGTATCGACCATCAAAGGCCGTTATCAGTTCGGTTTCTTCTTCGGTTATTTTTCCCTTTTTGAATAGATCGAAAACATTCATAAGAATATCAATTTTTCTATGTGCCAAATCTTTTTGCTCTTCGAGTTGTTCAAGCCTTTCCTCGACTAAACTAGAAATTGAATTAGGATCTCTTTTAATCTTCATGTTAAGCCCCTTTAAGTTGCACATCGTTACCAGTCTCACTCGCTGGTAACGATAGCCAATACAGTACACAAGTTGGTGCTGATGTATCAGCGTGGATATATCAGCACCATGAGTGGGTTATTCCTTGGAAGTTTGATCTTCCATGACTATGTTTGCCATTAGCATGAAAATTATTTCGCCTAGCAAGCCAATGCCAGCTAGAAATACCGCAAGGCTAATATCAACTGAACTGGCATTTGCAGCAGCGATTGCCCCAGCGAAGCCAGAAAAAATCGAAGCACAAAACAAAAATGCAGCCATGTCAAACCCCTTATAAAAGTTGAATCTTGTTGCCAGCAACATACTGGCAACACCCTCCAATACAGTACACAAGTTGGCACTGTATTTTAATTAAGGTAAGGGCGTTGCGATTAGCAACACCCTTACCTAGATAAACTAGCAATCACAAGGTGGGGCTTCATCACAATCAAAGATGCATTCGCACCCTCGATTTTTTCGCTTTACTATTTCTTTTTCATCCGCAAAGCAATCGACCGAACACCTGTGGGGCTTTGGTTCAAAGTACCCATCGCCACCACCAAGGTTCAAAAATGTAATCGTCATTGGCTTGGTATTTTCATTTTGATTCGCCATGTTCAATCTCCCCTTAACTTCGTTACCAGTCTCATTCGCTGGGAACACCTTCCAATACAGTACACAAGTTGGCACTGTATTTTAAGTAAGGTAAGTGCATTGCGATTAGCAATACACTTACCTAGAGTTTAGCTGGAGCAAAAAAAGCCTAGGTTTAGGAGTTTATCGAATCTTATAGCCAAGGGTTCTTTTTACCCCTCTGAATGTCACTAGGTCATAAAAACCCCCTTTGAACTTGAACTTACAATTTTCGACCATTTTCTCCCTTGTCACTGATACCCAACCATAGCTTATGGTGGCAATTCCGTTGCCATCAGCATCAAGCTGGAAACCGTCTACTTGTCCACGGCCATAATGCCGGTTGATTTTTTGCAATGTTTCTAATAGACACCCTTCAATAAGAGCATTCGTCATCTTCAACCCCCTTGATAAAATTTATAAAGTGTTGCCAGCAACATACTGGCAACACTACCCGATACAGTACACAAGTTGACTAGACTTTCTCGAATCGACTTTTGGCATTGTCTTTCCTGTAAGCTATTTTATTTTTTAAATCAAAAAACAGGCACTCTTTTTGATAATAAATTATAGAAATATCCTTTAATTTTTCATCTTGAACCCAAGGCTTTTCGTTCCGTACCAATTCAAATTGAATCTGATACAACGACTTGATTTCATTGTATTCGTTTTTTGCTTTTTCAAACTTTTGTTGTAGCGTTAGCGTTTCCATTTTTCATCTCCTTTAACCTTGTTACCAGTCTCATTCGCTGGGAACACCTTCCAATACAGTACACAAGTTGAAGGCTTAAAATTTAAAAAAAAATATCCATAGCGCAGATTGTTCTACGCTATGGATATCAGGGGGGTACTAAGCTACGTCAACATTAAACAAGTCTAAATCTACTGTAAAAACTTGTTTAATGCTGGAAAGTTTATAGGTTCGCCAAATTACTGGCTTATCAATCCCCGCAACTTCTTGCGTATGGGGTTTAACAGGCTTGTTTGGCGTAAATTTATGGACTTCATTCTTATCTAAGATAAAGCCCTTATCATCTTCATAATGATAATCAAGGCTATCCAGCACCATGCAAACAAGGTATTCAGTACCATTTGCATGAATGGCGAATGGTGTACCCGCAATTCGATTCACACCATTCACGGGGGTTTGTGCTTTAAAATCTACTGGTTTACCTTCCCGAATTTGCTGAAACTTCACTTCATTGGAGTAATCTAGATCAGTACCTAACTTAACCCTAATTTTTGAGACTTTCCAGCAATTCCCGTACATGGGATTGTTAGTCTTACGAAACCCGCTTGGTTCGGTTCGGGTTTCAATAGTAAATTCTTGTTCCTTGGCCAAGGTAGCCAAGGTAGCTTTTAACTGGGCAGTGTTCACATTGATCTTCATTCTAAACCCCTTATAAAAAGTTACAAACTTGTTACCAGCAACATACTGGCAACACCCTTCAATACAGTACACAAGTTGGTTACCCGAATATGAATCGTAGCGTTTCGATCATTGCTATGAAAAATACTCCAAAGGCAAAAAAAAAGCCGATTACAATCGTAAAAAATGTCATGCCGTCTTTGTCCATTTTAAATCCCCTTTTGTTAGTTCGTTGCCAGCAACATACTGGCAACACTACCCGATACAGTACACAAGTTGAAGCATCTACGGCCTTCTAAGCCTGCTACCCGATAAAGAACGATATAAAAATGATATTTGATTTTCTATAACCCCATTATTACTGAAAAGATTATTTATCTTTTCATCGTTTATTCCGTTGACATTGTTTTTTATAAGATTGTTTATTTTCTTGTTATTTCTTGCCAACATATTGTTTAAACTGGAAACACTATAGTAATTATTCATATAAAACCCCTTATAAAAAGTAACAAGTGTTACAAGTCACTCGCTTGTAACACTTGCCAATACAGTACACAAGTTGAAGGTTAAAAATCTTCAAGTCTTGCAACTTTGTATTCTGGCCTTGATAACGATGGCAATCGTTTTATTTGATTTAATATATCGGCTACTTCATTGAAGTCTAAGTACCCGATAGCATCAAAATCAAATTCGGCCATCTTGGTGAAATTTAAATTTCTATCCAGTACCCCTATTTCAAATAATCCTTCTCTGCCCCCGTATGAATTTTCATTGCTAATGATAGAAGCGCTGTACCCGTTTTCAAATGTAACTACTTTTCTGTAAACATTTCCCATTTTATAACCCCTTATAAAGTGAAGTGTTACAAGTCACTCGCTTGTAACACTTGCCAATACAGTACACAAGTTGGCGGTTGAATTTTAAAAAAAATACAAGGGTAGCTTTTAGACTACCCTTGTATTGAAAGTTTACCCAGCGACAACATTTCTATAGAAATGCGCTGCCAATGCAGCTTTTTGGCGATCTGCCGATATCTCGGCCTGAGACTTCAATTCTGGCTTGAACCTTTTACGGTTCTTTTTGGTTTTACAAGAGTTACAGATACGATTTGCGGAATGGCCACTGGCAAACGATTTGCCACAATCCAAGCCCAAGCAAGTCCTAATAGCTTTCATAATTTAACCCCTTATCCTTGAGAACAGTTGTCAACACCTTGTTAACAACAACACTCTTCAATACAGTACACAAGTTGGCGGTTAAACTTACTCAAGCCTTGCCCTTTCGAGGTTCGGACTTGGCAAATTTTCTATATACTTCAATGTTTCTATCACTCCATCGAAGTCTAAATAGCCAACAACATCACCGAAACCGGAGGGATAGGTTAGCTTCATATCACTATCAAGAAGCCCTATTTCAAACAATCCTTGTCTACCCCCGTAAGTAAATTCACTACTTACTATAGAAGCACTGTACCCGTTTCGGAATGTTACTACTTTTCTGTACCCGCCAAGTGCTGATTGCATTTCGTTTAACATTTTATAACCCCTTTCACAAAGATAAGTAACAGGTGTTGACACGCTGCCAACACCTTCCAATACAGTACACAAGTTGATCCCTATTTTCTTACTAGGGTTCGATCCTGAAAGAAAGTAGAATATTCACCATTGTTTACCCAATCGTTGAAAGTTCCAATCGCACCGATTGATTCTAATGCGTTCCTGAGATGGGCAAAGTAAATTCTAGCATCTTCCGCCCTTTGCC
>Ga0209500_10002303_pt1 | contig 13707 bp, 8 predicted proteins | sample S_140212_EF_Meta_FD_187323 | JGI IMG/M metagenome (GOLD analysis project Ga0209500, IMG submission 187323) | Freshwater microbial communities from Lake Simoncouche, Canada to study carbon cycling - S_140212_EF_MetaG (SPAdes) (version 2) | ecosystem: Environmental > Aquatic > Freshwater > Lake ... | reverse complement strand
GGTCACCCACAGATCCTCGCGGCGGCAGACCCCGGCAGCGAGGCTCGAGCGGATCCCCACACCGGCCTCGACCTCGTTGCCGTAGTCGCAGGCCGAATCGAGGTGCCGGTAGCCGACCCGCAGCGCTTCCTCGACCATTCCGGCGGTGTCGGCCCGGTCGATTTTCCACAGCCCGAGCCCCACCGCCGGGGGCGAGCTCTCGGGGGTTACGGGGAGCTTGGGAACGGCAGACGGCATGACGACCTCGGCGGGCGTGGGGAGAGAATGGGCCTCCACGATAGCAGGCCGGGGGCGCGACGCGCGGGGAGCCGGCACCGCCGGAAGTCAGTCGGCGCGGGGGCCGGGGGGGAGCGGAGGTGGTGGCACCGGCTTGATCCGGCCCCGCCATCGTTCTGAGCTGGCGGGGCGTTTGCCGCCACGCGGTGGCGCCCGGAGGACCATCAGCCCGGCCAGGAGGGAAAGCCCGAGGACGATCCAGGAGCGGAGTGGCATGGAGTGGCGGCAGCGGGGCGGGGATGCCCCGGTCCGGGTGTGCAAATTGCGGAGTACACACCCGGACCGTTGGGGCACCCTTCTGGGGCTCGTGGCGACGGGAGCCTTCTCCCGCAGCGCGTCTTGAATCGACCGGGCCCGCCTCCCGGACTGGCAATCACTGCCTCCTGATCAGGTCAGGTGGTAGGCCGACTCCCCGTGTTCGGCGTAATCGATCCCTTCGGCCTGAGCCTGATGGCTGACCGTGAAGCCGATCGTCTTGTGGATCAAGAACCCGAGGACGAGCGTGCAGAGGAAGGCGTAGCCGCCGGCCCAGAGCAGGCCCTGCGCCTGGATCAGGACTTGGTCCATGCCTCCCACGGCCGGCCGGATGCAGAACAGGCCGACGAGGAGGGCGCCGAGGGCACCACCCACGCCGTGGACGCCGACGACGTCGAGCGAGTCGTCATAGCCGATGAGCGGCTTGGCCTGAACGGCGAGGAAGCAAACGACACCGCCGATGAGCCCAATGAGCAGGGCGCTGAACGGGCTGACGTGCCCGGCACACGGCGTGATCGCCACGAGTCCCGCCACCATGCCAGAGGCGAAGCCGAGGGACGACGGCTTGCCGACCTTGAGCCACTCAGCCAACACCCACGCCCCGGAGGCAGCGCTGCCGGCGATCGCGGTCGTCGCGAAGGCGAGCACCGCGACACCGCCAGCCACCGGAAGAAAGTCCTTGCCGACAGCGATCGCCGATCCGGCATTGAAGCCGAACCAGCCGACCATGAGCATGGCGGCGCCCATGAGCGTCCAGCCGACACTGTGGGGCACGAAGTGGCCGCCCGGATAGCCACGCCGCTTCGGCACGATGAGCAGCAGCGCCAGCGCCGACACGCCCGCGAGGACGTGGACGACGGTGCCGCCGGCGAAGTCGAGCACCCCCTTCTGGAACAGCCAGCCGTTGACGTTCCAGACCCAGTGACAGACCGGGTTGTAAACGATCGTTGCCCACAGAACCGTGAACAGACACCAGGCACTGAACTTCACCCGTTCGGCGATCGCTCCGACGATGAGGGCCGGCGTGATGATCGCGAACATCATCTGATAGATGGCGAAGAGAAGCTCCGGCACGCCGTTGGGCGCCGCTTCGACCGTATCGCCGCTGGTCACGATCCGCTCGTAGGCGTTCGCGCCGTCGACGCTGAGCTCGGCGAACGAGCTCAGGAAGACGAGCCCCGGATCCCAGCCGAGATAGCTGTGCTTGGGAAGTTCCTTGCCGTCGGGGCCGACACCGGCATCGAGGGCGATGGCCGAGGGAACGGCGAAGGCCATGTTGTAGCCGTAGGCCACCCACTCGATGGCGACGATCGGGACGCAGATCATCACGAGCATGAACATGTTGAGGACGTTCTTGGCCTGCACCATGCCACCGTAGAAGAGGGCAAGGCCGGGCATCATGAAGAACACCAGCGCCGCGCTGACAAGGATCCAGGCGGTCGACCCGGTGTCGTAGGTGCCCCTCAGATGGGCCGCGGCATGGGGCTGGGCGTCGGCACCCGCGACGGCGTCGGCGGGTGCCGAAACGGCGACGGCCACGGGCGGCTCCTCGACGGCGGCTTGTGCCCAGGCACCTGGACAACTCAAGTACAAACAGACGGTCGCGATGACCGCCGCAAGCGACAGACGAAACATGAAAACTCCTCTCGAGTGAAGGCCCCGACGCCCGAAGGCGGTGCGGGGCTGGACAGGGGCCGATGCGAAGGTCAGGAAACGATCGCACGTCCCCCGCAACGCGGGAGAGGGAACGCAACAGCGCCGTGGGGCGCTGCCAGACTCGGATCACACATCGCTCGACACCAGAAGGGTGAACTAGGGCGCCGCGGGGACCACCTCCGGAGTGGCCTGAATCCACGGCAGCCGGTTTTCGAACCGGCCGAAGAGCTAGCGATGCAACCTCCGTGCCACAACGCAACCGATCCGGAAAGTCCGGGCGTCAGTCGAGAAAGAACAGCTTTTTCCCCGGATTCAATCGGTTTTAGCCGCCCGCGTTCCCGGGGGCCGGATGGCCTGTGGGTCCGAGGGCCGCCCGGTTTGTCGGCATGGCGTGCCGCGCGCGCGGGCAGCGGTCAGTGGCCATCCGCGTCGAAGACGAAACGGCACCGGGCCGGATGTCAGAGGAACTTCGCGTAGGGGTGGAAGCGGAAGCGGTTCTCGGGGTCGACGCGTTTCTTCTCCGCGCGGACCATCTCCGCCATCGCCTCCGAGCCGAAGATCAGCGCGGGGGAGACGGCGGAGCCCGGATCGTCGGGCTGGGAGTGCGTCCCGCTGAAGTCGACCGCCAGCCCCTCCACGCCCCGGGCCTTCTCGACGACGCTCCGGGTCATGTCGGCGATCTCCCGCCGCTCGGCCGGCGTCTTCTCCTTGGCGTCGTACATCGTGATCAGATCGACGAAGAAACGGTGTCGGCAGTTGCCGCTCGGGAGGGGCTTCTTCGCCATCGCCGCCCCGCCGAGCGTACGGATCTCCACGATCGAGAAGGTCGCCTCGTCAAGCGGTGCTTCCGCGACGACCGTGTCGCAGACAAACCTAAGGATCGCGTCTGTCGGTGGGCCTTCGGTGCCCATGCAATGTTGCAGCATCGCCAGCGGGCTCCCCTTCATGGCGTTGATCACCGGCCAGAGGGCAGCTGCCGTTTCGTACCAAGAACTCAAATGCGACGAGGCTACGACCGGGAGCTCGAGCCGCTGGGCGAGCGCCTCGAGCGGCGCGACGAGCTCCGCCATGCTCCCCCGGAAGGTGTCGTAGAACACGAACGTCGCCACGAGGGCCTTCGTGCCGGTGACGACCAATTCCATCGCCACGCCTTCGTCGGGGAGGACGTGGTCAGCTTGGAAGCGGAGCGCCTCACGCGCGAAGGCCACTGCCTGGTCCCGGCTCTCGAAGGCGATGACCCGCTGCTCGGCCCCGCGGACGACGCTCTCTGGCTCCATCTCGAGCGTCAAATCGACGACGATTCCCAGGGCGCTGCCGGCCCCGAGCATCGCCGTAAAGAGCTCGTCGTCGGGGGTGAGCACGCGGATCTCGCCCGCAGCCGTCACCACCGTGAGCCTCGTCACGCGCTGCCCAAGCAGCCCGAGCCGGCGCGAGAAATAGCCACTCAAGCCGCCGTTGACGACATAGCCGACGACCCCGACACCGGGCCCCGTGCCCACTGGCAGAGCGCCCTTGCGCTCCTTCACCGCCTCGACAAGCTCGCGAAACACGACGCCGCCGCCGACGGTGACGAGCGACCGCCCGCCCTCCTCGTGGAACTCGATCGCCTTCAGATGCGCCATGTCGAAGATCACCGCGCCGTCGCTGGCGACGGCGGCGGCGTTGGATGACTCGTGCCCTCCGCACACGCTTGCGATCGGCGTTTCTGCCGGCAGGAAACGGACGACGTCGGCGATCTCCTGGGCCGAGCGGGGCAGGAAGATCTCCCGGGCCTTGGTCATGACCGGCCCGGCGCTGTCGGGCCCCAGGAGCCTGTTGCCACTGACGCACGACGCGCGCTCGGCGAGCCAGGTGGCCTTCTCGGTAACCTGCTCGATCGCAGCGCAGGCCCGTTCGCTCCCGGAGCCGGTGACGACTGTTCCAGCCACCAGCCCGATGCCGCCGATGGCCGCCTGCTTCAAGACCGATCGACGGGATAGATCGTCCTGGTTTTCTGCCGACACGGGTACGCACTCCTCGAAGGGGATCAGTCCTGGCAACGAATGGAGCCTCTGTCATACACGCGGCCCCCCGCCGGCTCCTACGGCGGTGTCGGCGGGAGGCGCGGTCAGCCGCTGCCCCCTGGGAGTGGCGGAAGGCAGGGAAGACGAAGTGACTGCAGATCGTGATAATGGCCATCCGGCTTGGCTCAAGTCCGCTTCTCACGCCTCCGTTCTGGGGGCACTTTTTCAGCGGCGGACGTTTTCACTGACCTGACAAGACATCCAGAAGGAGCACCATGTACGACCTGGTCGGTGACATCCACGGCCACGCCGCGGAGCTGGAGCAGATCCTTCGTGAGCTGGGCTATGCCCGACGCAACGGGGCGCACCAGCGAACAGACCGGAAGGTCGTGTTTCTCGGGGACTTCATCGACCGCGGACCTCAGATCCGCGAGACCCTGGAGATCGTTCGCCCCATGGTGGACGGAGGCCACGCTCTGGCCGTGATGGGGAACCACGAGTTCAACGCCATCGCCTACGCCACGCCCGATCCCCGCAAGAATGGCACCTTCATCCGGCCCCACAGCGAAAAGAACCAGCGGCAGCATAGGGAAACCTTGCGCCAGATGGTCGGCCATGAAGCGGATTGGCATTCGTATCTTGGTTGGTTCCGGAGCCTGCCGATGTGGCTCGATCTCGGTGGCGTGAGGGCCGTGCACGCGTGCTGGGACGAGACCAGGATGGCCGTTATCGGTAACGCAACTGGCCCAATCGACGGGGCATTTCTCGAGCGATTCAGTGCCGACAGCAGCTTCGGACGGGCCGTCGATGTGATTCTCAAGGGCAAGGAGATGAAGCTGCCAGCCGGCTGCTGCTTCCTCGACAAGGACGGCCACGAGCGAACCGAGACTCGGACGAGGTGGTTTGAGCCAGCCGACGGTCGCAGCTACCGGGAGTACGCGCTGATTGGTGAGGACCGGGAGAATCCAGCCGCAATCCAGGGCGACCGTTGGCACGAACCCGTGAGCCCAGACATCGTCAATGATGCTGTGCCGTACCCTGCGGATCAGATCCCAGTCTTCATCGGGCACTACTGGCTGGATGGGAAGACCCCGCGCAGGCAGACCGCGAACGTGGCATGCCTCGACTGGAGCGTTGCCAAGGGGGGCTTTCTCTGTGGCTACGAATGGAACGGAGAGGCTACGGTCTCCGACGCGGCCTTCCGAATGGTGGCGGCGGCAGGCAGCAAGGCCTGACAGGCCCGCGTGGGACAAGCCTGTTGTTGAACCCGGCGCGAGAAGCACACGGCGGGTCTGGCAGAGAGGGAACAGGGGACCGGAGCGCTTTTCGCCGGTTTCAGACTGGCCCGGGTGCCCCTGCCTCGCGACGGGCGATCGCCGCCTGGCGGACCTGGAGGACGCCGAAGACGAGCGTCGTCAGACCGGTGACAAACAAGGACGGCCAGGGACCGCCGACCGCGCCGCCTGCCTTGGCAATGACGGCCCAGGGTGTCACCTCCCAGAGGAAGTTGCCGGTCCAGCCGTCGAGGCCCGAGGCTGACCAGGCCGCTGCCAGTGGCAGCGGCAACACCCAAATCAGGAACAACGTGAGGTTGCAGAGCAGGTCGCCCTGCGACCCATCGCGGAGCCGGTAGTACTGTCTGGCGAAGCCGTGCGTCGCAATCACGAGCAGCCCGATCGAGAAGGGCCACGCCCACGCCTGCCAGTCGGCCGCCAGCCGCAGCCCGAGAATAGCGGCGGCCGCGACCGCGACGAGGCACAGCCCCGCGACGGCAACGCCGCTCGCCGCGGCATCGTCGAGTGGCGGCGCCGCCGACCGGCCGAGCCGCCGCGCCCGGCGCACCCCCTTGAGGTATTCCCCGGTCGTCACGGCGACCGGCATGCCACAGAACACACCGGTGGCGACGACCACGGTGAGCAGTGCCACCAGGGCGATCGTGGGCTCCGCCGTCCACAGGCTCCCCACCGCCAGCGTCGCCACCGTCGTCAGGCAGGCCAGTGCCTGCCACTTCGACAACAGGGCCGCCCGCTGGTCGCGCATCTGCCGCGTCGCCGCCACGAGCAGGAAGATCGTCGCAGCGACCGTATGGAGCCCGACAAACAGGGCCCTCGGCAGGGGCAATCCGAAGTAGGTCGGAGCGGAGATGCTAGCGACCGATCCGTCCCGCATGGCCGACGCACCGAATCCCAGCGCCAGGAACACGAGGAGGAGAATCCCGCGAGTTGAGGCGCGGGGTCGGCGCGACACGAGGGCCGCCAGCAGTTGCCAGGCGTGGACGAGCAAGGCAACGAACACGACGGTCGCCACGAGATCGAAGAGCGACGTCCAGGGTATCCCCGCGAGGATCGCTGTGGCGGCGAGGAAGGGGACCAGGAGGGCGGCGTAGCAGGCCTCGCGGATGGGAGCCCCGAGGAAGAACCCGAGGGCGACCTCGGCGGGGGGCAGGGGGGAGATGCGGTGGAAGTCGAGGATCCCTGTCTCGCGGGCCACGCTCACCGCCGTCGCCACCTGCTCCGATCCGAGCACCACCAACACCAGCGCCAGCAGGCACAACAGCAGGCCAAACACGAAACCGCCGCCCTGCCCGTCGGCAGGTTGGCTCGCGAAGGCCAGCCAGGTGAGCGTGGCGGCTAGGCAGAAGAGCGCGACCGCCCCCGGCATCGCCTGCGCGGGCCGCAGCCGGGCACGGATGTGCTTGATGATGATCGGATTGTCGATGAGGAGAGCCATCGTGTCGCCTAGGAGAGTTCCCGGGCCCCAACCTTGAGGAAGATCTCCTCGAGTCCCGATTCGCGGGGGCCGAAGGCGGCCACACGGACGCCCGCTTGGACGAGCCTGGTCAGCAGGTCGGCCGCATCCGCCGTCGTGCCCGCGTAGGCGAAGCGGACGCCATCCGCTTCCTCGGCAGGGACCCCCGCCCGGCCGTCCGACTCGAGGAGCCGGAGGAACGTCTCGCCACCGGCGAGAATCCGGGCCGTGTAGACCGTCGTGCCCATGACGTGACGGGAGACGTCGCCGACCGGTCCGCTGACCACCATCCGGCCCCGCTCCATGATCGCGACGGACGTTCACATCTCTTGAAGCTCGGTGAGGATGTGCGAGGAAACGAGCACGGCTCGTCCGCGCCTGGCGAGCTCGCGAACCATGTTCTTGAGGTCGCTGCGCCCCTGCGGGTCGATCCCGCTGGCCGGTTCGTCGAGGATGATCACCTCGGGATCGGGCAGCAGGGTCTTGGCGATCATGAGCCGCTGCCGCATGCCTCGGGAGAGCTCGATGGTCAGCGTGTTGGCCTTTGCCGAGAGTCCCACCCGCTCCAGTGCCGCGTGGCACGCGCCGTCGCGGCTGGCCGACGGCACGCCGTAGCTGGCAGCGAAGAGATCGAGGAATTCCCAGCAGGTCAAATCGTCGTAGAGCGGCGGTTGGTCGGGCATGAATCCGATGTGGCGAAACCCGTCGCGGGGCCTTTCCCTCATGTCGACGCCGGCGACCGTGATCGATCCGTAGGTCGGTTCCACGAGGCCGAGGATCGCCCGCATGACGGTGGTCTTGCCGGCGCCGTTGGGGCCGATGAGTCCGCAGACCTCCCCGGGGGCGACCGAGAGCGTCAGATCCTGGACGGCACAGAGCCGGTCGTAATCGACGCGCAGATCCCGGATGTCGATCATCGATGGCCATCCTCAAGAGTGACCGATACCACTTTAATAGGGTAGCCATCCCCCTTTAGGCTAACAAGCCTCCGTGCCCCTTGCCCCGGCTTGAGCCGAAAGAGAAGCAACCAATGCCGCGCGCAGAAAAAGAATCGCCTGAGCAGCTCTTCCCCAAACCCGGAGAGGTCGAGGCAAAGTCGCCGCCCATCGCGATCCTGGTCAATGGCGCGAGTTCTTCCGGGAAAACGACGTTCTGTCGATCCTTGCAGGAGCGACTCACGCACCTCGCGGATGGCAACCACGAGAGGGCATTCGCCCGTGTCGCGTTCGACGACGTCGTTCTCCTGATGTCAGACTATCTCTACCCGATCAGTTTTGTGAAACTTCAAGGCGGAGATCTCTCCCGGCTCGTGTCCCGTGCACCCCATGACGGCCGGGCGGGCTGGGAATACGTCGATGAGAGCGGTGCTGGAGGAAATCATGGGGGCAGCCCTCGCCTCCGGTTGGTCCTCAATCCCCACGGCCACCGACTGCTCTCGGGAGTTCACAGAAGCTGGGGCGCGCATCTCGGGCTCGGTACCAACCTGATCATCGACCACTTCCTTCAGGATGCGGCTTGGGCCGATGATGTGCTCGACGTTTTGCAGCGAGCCGGTGCGACGGTCTTCTGCGTTGGCGTCTTCTGCTCGCTCGAGGAATTGGAGCGGCGGGAGTCTTCGCGGGGCGATGGCGGGCTCGAGGGAAGGCCGCTCGGACTGGCCCGTCGAAGTGACGAGCTCTGCCATTCCCACGGCCTGAAGTACGACGTCACCGTGCGGACGGACACGCACACCGCCGCGGAGTCCGTCGACGCGATCGTCGCGGCCCTTCGTGCCGCCGGGTGTCTGCCGTGGTTGGCCTCCTCTTAGGCCTTCTCCCTCACTGGCCTTGGGTCATGACAAATCCTGCGTCAGCACGACTCGATAGCGTGCCTTGCCAGAGCGAAGATGGTCAATCGCCTGATTGGCCTTGCTCATCGGAAAGGTCTCGCAGACGGCGTTGATGTCATGGCGTGCGCAGAACTCAAGCATGTCGGCGGTGGTCGCCGGGCTGCCCAAGGGGGAGCCGGAGACGGTCTTCTGCCCCACCATCAGCGGGAAGGCCCCGATCTCGAGTGGCTCGAGGACGGCACCGACAAAGTGGAGGTGCCCGCGGGGCCGGAGGGCGCCGAGATAGGCCTGCCAGTTGAGCTTCACGTTGGCCGTCACGAGGATGAAGTCGAGCGTGCCGGCAATGTTTCCCAGCTGGGCGTCGTCGGTGCTGCTCAGGGTGTTGTGCGCACCGAGATGCTTGGCCTCAGCCGCCTTCGATTCGGAGCTGGTAAACGCCGTCACCTCGCAGCCCCACTTGTTCAAAAACTGCAGCGCCATGTGCCCGAGGCCACCAATCCCGATCACACCGACACGGTCGGTGGGCTTGATGCCAAGCTGGATCATCGGATTGAACACGGTAATGCCGCCGCAGAACAGCGGCCCCGACCGCGTCAAGTCGAGCGCGTCGGGCAGGGGTATGGCCCATGACCAGTGCGAGCGAACACGCTGCGCGAAGCCGCCGTGCCTGCCGACGATCGTCTGCTCGATGCCGCTGCAGAGGTTGTGATCGCCGTGCATGCAGTTGCGACAGAACATGCACGAACCGCTGAACCATCCCAGGCCCACGCGCTGGCCCACCTTGAGCCCCTTGGCCTGCGGTCCAAGGGCCGCCACCGTGCCGACGACCTCATGGCCCGGCACGAGGGGGTACTGGCTCATGCCCCAGTCGTTGTCGAGCATCGACAGATCGCTGTGGCAAATCCCGCACGAGGCCACGTCGATCTCAACGTGCTCATCGCCGAGGGGACCGAGATCGATCCCCACCTTGGCAAGCTTGCCCCTTGGCTCTGTGGCTGCAAGTGCGATGGTCGACACAGGAAAGGCTCCGGGGAGGGAAGGGCGATTCATGAAGATAGCAGGCTGTGGATCAAGTGCCCCCTCGGGTCGGTCGGGGATGCCTTTTCCACTGGCAGCGAAGCAAGATCCCCTCGCTTGCAAATCCCGCCGGCGTCGGTCGTCACCGTGCTTCGCCGTCGATCCAAGACTCGACGAAGGTCATGACACTCGCCGCCGACCTCAGGAATCTGGCCTCCATCTCTGAGCGGGCTGCGCCGAAAGGAGCGGCGATGGACAGACCAGCCACTCGCGCGTCCTCCGCCTGCCGAACTTTTGTTACGGCGTGGCTCGATCAGTGACGCGTGCCGCAGAAAACGAAAAAACCCGCGGCCACCACTTGGGGTTACCGCGGGTTCAATCGATTTGTGAGGCGGCTTTTCAGGCGTGCAGCCGAGCCGGACGCTCGGCACACCCAGCCTGAAAAGGCCACGGATGGCTTTTCAGGCGTGAACAGTGGGCGATATAGGACTCGAACCTATGACCCCTAGCTTGTCGAGCTAGTGCTCTAACCAACTGAGCTAATCGCCCGCGTCGAACCCTTGGAGTGTGGATCCTGAAAACCGTGCCGTCAAGCAAGCCCGGTCGAGCGGCCCGCCGGCAGGGATCGGCCGCCCCTCACCCCCCGGCACCACCGGCACAACCTGCCAGCCAGTCGAGCATCCGCTCCCGGGCAGCCGGCGGGATCGCATGCCCCCCACGGTGATTGAAGAGCCCTAGCCGGGGCCGATCCCGCTCCAGCCGGCCGACTTCGATCCCCCGGGAGACATGCCCCCAGGAACGGTCGCCATCAGCCGCCCCCGGGCCAGTCTCCCCCCCGAGGATCAGCATCCCGTGGGGCAGAGTGAGGGCGAGGAGCTGGGCGTGGTTGAGCTGGAAGTCCGCCGCGCGGATCGCGTCGCCGAGGTACCAGGGATCGTGCCAGTTGGAGAACCCCAGGCCGATCCCCCCCTCGCTGAACACACTGCCGGTGACGCGATCGTCGAAGGCCGCCAGATAGAGCGCCTCCTTGGCGCCGAGCGAATGGCCGGCAGCGACGATCGCGGTCGGATCGACATCGTCGATCGTGAGGAGCATGTCGACTGCGCGGATTCCGTCATGGAGGAGCTTCCGCATCCCGCGGGCGCCGGGATGGCGGGCCGCGAGCCGGGCCACCGCGCCGGGGAGATCGAGGCGGTGGGCCGGGGACGTGTTCCAGAGGTGACAGCGCGGGCAGAGGACGACAAAGCCGCGCTGACAGAGCCAGGTGCCGATGGCGACGGCATCATCGGCAGCAGTGCCGGCTGGTTCGTCGATCGTCCGGTCGGTCGTCGAGTGGAAGACGACGGCGCCGGGCCAGCCGCGCTTCGGCCGCGCTGCTTCGTCGGCGGGAAGGAGCAGCCAGGCGTCGACCTCTTCGTCCGGCTCGGTGGCGTAGCGGATCAAGCGCCGCCGGCAGCCCGCTGCCAGCGCTTCGGCGAGGAGCCGATGATGGTTGCCGGGCTCCTCCACCTCCCAGGGGCCAAGGAAATCGAGCCACGCGGTGCGGATCCGCTCCCGTTGGGCCAGCCACATCTCTCCAGTGGCGATCGGTGCGCCATCAGCATTGATGAGGAGCGACGGAGGCCAGTCGTCGGTCGGGCCGGCCGGCGCCGTCTGGACCTCGGCGAGGAATGGCAGGGCTTCGTCAGGGGGCCCGGCCCAGGGATCGCGCCCGATCGCGCCGCCGAGGAGCGCGGCGGCAGCGGCGAGGCAGCGACGACGCGTCGGCATCGGAGGGCTCCCGGAGAGGATGGCCGTGGCGGCGCTATCGGACAGGCGCCGCGGCGTCGGCAGGGGCCGCGGCGGTCCGCGGCGACACCTTGTCGTGGAGGGCCGTCGCCACCACCTTGCCGAGCGTCGCTTCCCACCAGCGATCGAGGCTCTCGGGGAGGGATGCGGTCGCCGCGGCTTCCGAGGGCTGCGCCCGTTGGTCGTGGACGAGCGGCAGAAGGAATCCCGGGTCGCCGATTGCCATCTCGCCGAGGAGCTGGGCATCGGCGTCGGTGAGCGTGCGGAGGATGACGACCAGGCTGCGATCGAGCCCCCAACCATGGAGGAGCGCCAGCGGCGCGGCGCAGTCGGCGTGGAAGGCCGCCGTCGAGAGCTTCTCCTCACCGCGCCGGGCGAACGACGCCGCCATGAGTGGAATCGGCACGCCGGCGGCGGCCGTGAGGTAGGCGATCGGGCCCGCTTGGTCAGATTGCGTGAACGTGCCGAGCTCCTCCAGCGTGGCCGGGTCGCGGGCGGCACCGAGGGCAGCCATCCGCGTCAGGCTGGCCGGCCACGAGTCGCGGCTGCACGTCCCTTCGACGGCCCGCCAAGCCGTTGTCGCAACCACCTTCCCCGCCTTCATGAGCAGATCGCCGCCGCTCGCCTGTTCGTGCGGAATCAACAGCGGCTCTTGGCCCCCCTCGGCGTACACCGAGGCGATGAGCGTGTCGGCCGCTGCCAAGCCCCCCGCGGCGCCGATCCTGCGGAGGATGTCGACGACCCGTGCAAACCGATCGGGGAAACTGGTCTCGGCTGCCATCACCTTGGCGATCACCTCCTCGGCCGCGGCCCCGCGCCCCGACATCCCAGCGCCATGGAGCCAGGCGGCGAAGTGCTCGAAGCGCTCACGCGGCGAGCTTCGCCCCGGCGCCAGACCGCTGGCGGCGAAGGTCGCGTCGACCGCAGCGGCGGTGCCGGGGGCGGTGAAGAAGTCGATCCCCGATGTCAGGAGGGCGTCGCTCTGGGCCCGGTCCTCGCCGGCAGCGGCGCGGAGCGCTGCCAGCGATCTGGCCACGTCGCCGGCGGCGGTGCGGAGCGAGAGCCTGTGGCCGTCAGGAGTCTGGACGAGAAGCAGTCGGCCGGAGGGGCCTTCGAAGCGGGCCTCGAGGTCGGTTGACGTGACGATCAGCGTCTCCCCTTCCCACCGGGTCGTAGCCTTTCCCTCGTGGACGAGAGCGAGGCAGGCGGCCGGTTCGATGCGGGCCGTGATCGCAAACGGCGCGGCGGTCGCGCGTGGTCGGGATTCAAACCCGACCCCGAGGGTCAGCTGCCGTTTGAAGCCGGCCGTCGCGTTCTCGCCGGCAGCTAGCGACAGGGCGAGCTGCGCAGTCAGACGCCCCGGGGATGGCAGCGGGACTTCGAATCGGCCCGCCTGACCGGGGAGGAAGCAGCCGATCCCATCGGCCGTGATCGCCGCGCCGCAGGCCTTGTCGGTCCCCGGCAGGACCGACACGAGCAGGCCGTCGTTGGACGAAAGAACGAGCTCGCCCGTGGGCTGCCCCACCGTGATCAAGGCGCCCGGGGTCGGCGCCCGCTCCCAGGTGGCAGCGATATCCTCGCCGCCGGAGAGGATGGCAACGAGCCACTCCCGGAAGCGGAGCATCACCTCTTCCTCGCGCGACAGTGCTGTCCCCAGCGGCGCGACCGGGTCGTAGTCTTCGAGGTCGAAAACGGCGATGACGCCGTTGGCCCCGTGGGCGCCATCGGTAGACGGCTCGAAGGTCACCTCCTCACGGAGAAAGCGCCCCGACATCCGCAGCCGCTGTTTCCACGCCAGTCGGTCAGGTTCTGTCACCGGGGCTCCGGGGACGATCCCCAGCGCCGCCAGGAGCGCTTCCCGGGTGGTCCTCGTGCCGGCCGGCAGACGGACATCCTCGAGCACCGCCGGCGGAGGGAGATCGGTGATGGTGATCGAGAGCACGGCGCCGGCCGAGCCCGGCTTGACGGCGACCTCGACCGCCGTGCCGGCGGCCGCGCCGTGGAGGCGGGCGGCGGCGGCGAGATTCGAGAGCCCGGCGAGGAGGCCTGCCGGCTTGCGCTCCTCCACGAGCGCCGCGGCACTGAAGCGCCCCTGGTCGCGGAGAAACCGGCCGATCGCGGTGCGGATCTGCTTGA
>Ga0209500_10002302_pt1 | contig 13709 bp, 25 predicted proteins | sample S_140212_EF_Meta_FD_187323 | JGI IMG/M metagenome (GOLD analysis project Ga0209500, IMG submission 187323) | Freshwater microbial communities from Lake Simoncouche, Canada to study carbon cycling - S_140212_EF_MetaG (SPAdes) (version 2) | ecosystem: Environmental > Aquatic > Freshwater > Lake ... | reverse complement strand
TTAACATTCCACGAATCTTTAACCTTGTTCTGATTGAACCGGGTAAGAGTTTTGTCAGGGTAATACAGAGTATCGGGCGTGGAATTCGTAAAGCCGAAGATAAGGATCACGTGGAAATTTGGGATATAACAAGTAGCTGTAAATTTGCTAAACGACATCTTACCCAACGAAAAACATTTTACCGTGAAGCCAATTACCCGTTTGATGTTGAAAAACTTACATATAAATGATATAATAAATAATGAACATACTTCTTTTAGACAACATAAAATATAACTTAGAAAACCTACCCGAAGAAGTGGATGATTTTAGATTTGCTATACTAGACAATTCAAACCCTTCAAACGTGGATTATCATTATATCCCATTAATCTTTTTAGAAAGTTTTAATGCTCCGGCACTTGTATTAAAGATTGGTAAGCATACAATTAAGATGCCAGTGGACTGGCAGATATTGATTGGTGAAAAAGAGCATGGTGATTTAGAAACATTGCCCTTAACAAGTATCAATGATAGAGGATTTAATGCATTTGAGTTTAATCCCTTAACTAGTTTTAGTCCTACATTTCTACCCATTGAGATTGTAGATATCTATCACGATGTAACATGGTATGCTCCGCGATTGCGTAATGGACAATTCTTATGTGTACCACTGAATGATGGTCCTAAACCCGAATGTGTTTATTTTGTAAAAGAGATTAGTCGTAATTGTGAGATAGTGGATTACGGGCAAAGTTTTTAATTATGGCAACAAGAAAAGCAGCAGTCCCGGTTGATGAAAAGTTTGACAAACAAGATTTAGACTTGTTTGAGGTCCTTGCAGCATTGGATAAAAAAGACTATGATTTCTTTGACAGATTATCACCTGAACAACAAAAGAAGTTTGTGCCTTTCACAATGATCCAATGGTTAAGTGCTATTAAAGGCGGTGAAGGATTGAGCAGATACTATGTAATGAGTACAGCAGAGTATGCAAACAAGTATCTATTCAACGAGAATGTGCAGAAGCACCCAAAATTACAATGGTTAATGATGTGTGCAAGTAGCCCGGGAGTAGGTAAACAATATCATCAGTGGATACCTAACATTAGTCCTAAGGTAAGTAAATTACAAACACCAGCTAAACTAAAAGATATCAAAGAGTATTACAAGAAGATATATCCCAAAGCAAATGGTGATGATATTGATGCGGTTAGTGAAGCGTTTGTATCTGGACAAAAGCGCAAACTTAAATTAGCAGAATTGTTTCCTAATATGAAACTGTGTGATATTGAGGCATTAAATGAAACTATTAGTGATGAGCAACTTAAGCAATATGAAAGAGACCTCGGCAATTGATAAGCCAGTGAAGTATGGCTGCGAATTTTGTAAGAGAGAATTTCTCAAAGAGTCAACCACGCTTAGGCATATATGCGAACCAAAGCGTAGATGGTTAGACAAAGATAATCACGGTAATAGAATTGCATTCCAATGTTGGTTAGATTTTTATAAAAAGAACTCAGCAGGTAGAAAGAATCGCACACAAGAAGAATTTATTCGTAGTGCATATTATGTAGCTTTTGTTAAGTTTGGTAACTATTGTGTTAGTATTAATGCAATTAATATTCCACAATACATTGATTGGCTATTGAAGAATCAGATTAAGATTGACAATTGGTGCAGTGACAGCACTTACACCAAGTATCTGATAGAGTATTTAAGGCATGAGGATCCATTTGATGCGATACACCGTAGTGTAGAGAATTGTATCAGCATGGCTCAAGATGCAAACATACAACCGCATGATATGTTGCGTTATGGAAATGCAAACAAAATATGTTATGCCATCACAACTGGTAAGATTAGCCCGTGGCTGTTGTATCAAAGTGCCAGTGGTACCCGATTTTTAGATACATTAAATGAAGGACATGTTAAAATGATTATTGATTATATCAACCCAGAACAATGGGCAATTAAGTTTAAACGAGATATAGATGTTACAAAACGAGTCAACACCACTCTTAAAGATGCAGGGTACTAGAGTTCGTATATCATGGACTGTAAGTAGCGGCATCCCTACTTGGAACGACACTTGTGCTTGGGCAATAGAAAAGTTTGGATTGCCCGGTGATAATTTTAACACACATTGTACAGAAGATTATATGGATTTCATATTCAAAGATGAGAAAGACGCAATACATTTTGCGTTGAGATGGGCATGAGCAAGCGTGAAATCCTCGGTATCTATTGGTTTCCTAGAACAGGTTGGATGCCGTGTGGTCTCAACATCAAAGACAAACTTTGGTGGAGATTTATGCCAGGTGCAGTTATCAATGTGGCATGGCCCAAAGGTCAAGTAAAAGTTGGTCCAAGCCATAGAGACGGATATTCTGGATATGGTCCAGAGTTTGAGTATGTTGATAGTGCTGACCCCAACGATCACTACCGCCCTTGGTTGGAAGAACATGTAGGCAAACAGGGGTGGGATTGGAACTGGGGTATGGCCAATACGGATGCTACTAAGAATCGTTTAACCATAAAGATTAGACGCAAGCATGCCAAGTATGCTACAATAGCAGCATTGAGGTGGTCATGAGTAAATTCGTACACAGAACAGAACGCTATTTCGGTAGCAAAGTTAATATACATACTGTTTCTTGGAAGGGACAAGAAGATATTGACACCAAAGAAATAAAGAAGTGGTGTAAAAAGAACTATGGCAATTCGGGATATGATGATGAAACCGAAAGTAATCGTTGGATAGATAACATTAAACAATGTGAGATAATGCTTACTCGTGATGAAGATTTAACATTGTTTTTGTTGAGGTGGGAATGAAAACTATAGTTATCCAACACAAGAGTGCAATTGAAATTATAAATATAGTGCATGAGATGAAACGGTATGGTTGGACTGATGGAGTAGATTTTGATTGGGCATATCATCGTTCTTCCACACATGATACAAGAGACCGCCGCGCTGTGTTTAATTTCTATAAAGAAGAATATAGTACATATTTTGCATTGAGATGGTTATGACAAATATAACAAAATCATTTCAAGATTATGATGACGATGATCCAAACATTAATTTCAGAAAGAATCGTTGGAGATATTGGAGTTTACTCAAGTTAGTAAGAGTAGAATTCATGGAAGATAAGTCAAATTTTGATGTTAATCTTTTTGATGATTATATTCAAACTAAATACGGAATCAAACTGTATATTGTTGGTGGTAACATTACCGACGGTTATCAAGTAGTAGATGAAAAAAAATACTTAATATTTTTGTTAAAATTCCAATGACAGAAAGACATTGGAAAGATATTAGACCGGGCTGGCATGAACTAGTTATTGAACTTAATGAAGTAGATTATTTGGACCAAATGAAAGAGATAATAGATTGGATACTAACAAACATACAAAAATCAAATAGACATTGTTTGTATATTTGGAGCCATGCTGAATTTAAAATTAAATTTAGATATGAGCGTGATTACATTCTTGCAAGATTACGATGGTAAAATTACCTTTTATCGCACACTTATATGGTGCAGATTATGTATCTGTGTTACTGTGGTTACAACGGCATATTGGAAAAATGACCGAGAGTAAACCAATAATTTGGTGGGAAGGAAAAAATTGGTATATGAGATTAGTGCAGGGTAAATTTGGAGATTCATATTGTGAAATACATTTTCTAAATAAAAAACATTTAACAATCTTTGAAAAAGAATGGGTTGACAACTAGTATGGCAATTCTAAAAACCATATCATATTCTCCTGCATATCCTAGTGCAAAAAATCATTTGTGCAAGGATGCAAAATATAAATCAGGTGTCAAAACAGTATACAACAGAGATTGCTGGTATCATAAAGAAGATCCTTCTGTTATAGTAAAATGGATGAGAAGAAATTTCGGTGAAAGACATCATGGTTGGGACTTCTCCTTAGTTGGAGGATGTGTTACAATAGAGTTGTGGGATGATAAATTTATAACAATGTATGAAATGTGGCATATGTGATACTCAAACATAGAGAGAAAATAAAATGGATATTATGATAGATATTGAAAGTTTGAACACGACACCAGATTGTGTGATTCTTACAATTGGTGCAGTGTTGTTTGACCCGCGTGGTCAGGGAATTGTTAGCAAGATTGAAATTAGACCTACGATTGAAGATCAAACAGATATTTACAATCGTAGTGTCAATGATGCAACTTTAAACTGGTGGAGTGAACAAAGCCCAGAAGCGATTGAAGAAGCTCTAGGTGATCAAGATCGTGTACCATTTAGGGAGGCAATGAAAAAACTGCATAACTTTTGTTGGAATCATGGTAAGCCATGGAGTCATGGCGCTCCATTTGACATTGTAGTTATGGAACATGCTTGGCGACAGCTTGGTGAAATACCACCTTGGTCTTTCGGTAATGTCAGAGATACAAGAACATTGTTTGATATCACTGGTGTTAGTCTTAGAGACGGTAATCATGTTACGACACACAAGGCAGTAGAAGATGCTGAACGACAAGCTATTGTGGTGCAGCAGGCGTACATGAAGTTAATGAAAGCAGGATTGGTTAAACCACGATGAGAATAGATAGTGACATTGACATTGATTTTGGTTCAAGAAATAAATTGCTTGAACTGATTAAGCATACTAGTGCAGCAATGCGTAATGTTAATCCTATTCGCAAACATGCGACCGGTGTATATGTTACCCCTATTCCCTATGACCCTATCAATGACATAGCAAGTATTGATTATACAGTAGCAGAAAAGCGTGGATACTTTAAACTAGACTTATTGAATGTTCATGTCTATGAGAATGTCAGAGATGAACAACATCTCAATGAATTGATGATTGAGCCTGATTGGAGTAAACTTAAGGATAAATCTTTTGTTGAGAAACTAATCCACTTGAATAATCAGTATTACAACTTAGTGAAGATGCCAGAACCCATAGATAGCATCCCAAGATTAGCAATGTTTCTAGCAGTTATTCGTCCTGGCAAAAAGCATTTAATCGGATTGCCCTGGAAAGAAGTAGCAAAAACAGTATGGGATAAGGGAACTGACGGTTACAGCTTTAAACAAGCGCATGGTATAGCTTATTCGCAGCTAGTCGTGGTGCATATGAATTTATTAGGACAATCGCTTGACTAGAGTTATGCTACGCCTTTTTGAGCGGCGTTTACCTAAATCACCCATACTGCATATTGGTCCATGAACCACGATTAGACTTTTGTTATTAAAAGTCCTAATATAGGGTTTAAAAGGCATCCAATCTTCCTTTAAAAACAGATTGATGGGTATAAGTCTATTACTTTCCCACCACCAAATTTCTCCTAGAGCTAGAAACTTTTCTTTTATAATGCTATCTGTAATAGCGCCGTAATCATATATAGTGGTAACCATATCATCACGGTTCTGAACAATTCCAACGTAATCTTGACTGGCATAGGAGCAAACGGTGATAAACGGGTGTAGTTCTGTAAGTCTTCTGAAGAATTCGTTTTGAATCATTATTTTATTTAACTGTTTATTTATCGGGTAACCAAACTTAATTAAATTAATATATATAGACTAAATACTTGATAGGAGCCTACATTTGTGTATTCAACATCAGTATTTTATTACCTTCAGCGCAACATTGTTGTGCTATTGTCAGGCTATTCACCGAGGAAATATATGCCACAGTACGCAAAACCATTAACTTTACATAAGGGTGTGGATAATCAAATCCAGTTTCAGTTCATAAATCAAGAGCAAAAACCTATAGACATTACAGGAAAAAATATAACTTGTAGGATTCTAAACTATGAGGGAAATACTATTCTGATACAAAAGTCATTAACCTTACAGTTTGCTCCTACTGGAATATGTGCTTTATTTTTAAATGCCGCAGACCTTGAGAATATTGAAGCTCAAAAATGTTACTATACACTAGAAATTCCAGTCAATGAGTTTGACTTTCCTGTATTTGTAGATCAAAATGCTGGTGCAAGGGGTGTAATGAATATTGTTAACTCAGTATTACCTAACTTTGTCCCATCATACAGTATCACTATTCCAACTGGACAGGCATTCCCTAATAGTCCAAATGCCAACGGAAGTAGTATCACATACACTACAAGCGTATTAAGTACTAATAACAACCCAATACTAACTATCCAAACTGAATACATTGAGTTTTACGGAAACACAACCATTCAAGGTAGCAGTATCGTAGATAATGATTGGTATGACATTCAAACAACAGCAGAAGTTTCCAATGTTACTCAAACGGTTGGGTATGTGATACAAGGATTCCATCCTTATGTCCGTATGCAATTCACTAGCAATGCGGGTGCAGTAACCAATATATTGACCAGATAATTTGCTTTAACATTTCTATTGTGTTACACTCAATAGATGTTTGATATCCTGTCTATATTACCTGGTAAAAAGAAACAAACAAGTTCTGGTTGGACTAGCTTTAATGCTGTTTGTTGTACCCACTTTGGTCATAGACAAGACAAACGTATGCGAGGTGGTATCAAATTTGATGGTACTAACTGGTCAATGCATTGCTTCAACTGTGGGTTCAAATGTTACTTTGTATTAGGCCGTTCAATAAATGCTAAAACTCGCAATCTATTAGTTTGGTGTGGTGTTGATGACCAACAAGTTAAACGATGGAGTTTAGAAAGTCTACAACACAAAGATTTATTGGATTTCACACAACAAAACAAAACAAAAGAAGATATAAGATTTCATAAGGTTGATTTACCTGAAGATAGTGAAAAATTAAATCTTGATAATCCTAGACATTTTAGATATATTGAATATTTAGAAAAGCGTAGAATACATTACGATAGTTACCCATTTGTAGTTACACCTAATGGGACAGGAAGATATGGTAGTAGAAAAGAACATAGGATTATAATCCCGTATTTTTATAAAAATAAAATCGTAGGAAATACTAGTAGATTTTTAGATAACAAATCGCCTAAATATCTTAATGTTCAACAACCTGGATACGTGTTTAATATTGATATGCAAAAATCTGATTGGAGTGTATGTATAGTTACAGAAGGCATATTTGATGCACTAAGTATCGATGGTGTTGCATTAATGCATGATGATATAAGTAGCGATCAATCATTGCTGTTAAGCACACTAAACAAGCAAATTATAGTAGTGCCTGACAGAGACAAGACAGGACTAGCGTTATGCGACAAAGCGTTAGAATTAGGATACAGTGTTAGCTTACCTGATTGGGATGCAGATGTAAAAGATGTGAATGATGCTGTAGTTAAATATGGCAAGCTACCGACGTTGTTAAGTATACTACGTAGTGCAACAAATAGTAAAATTAAAATAGAAATGCAAAGGAAGAAAATTGTCAAAGCAGGAAACTAAAAAGCAGTTGGATTATACACCTGATGTTCAGAAATTATTTTTGAGGATGATGATAACAAATGCGGAGTTATATACCCGTGTGATGAATATTATGAATAGTGAGAACTTTGATCGTTCTCTACGGCCAGTGGCTGAGTTGTATAAAACACATACAGACAAGTATAGGGTATTACCGGATACAACACAAATCAAAGCAACAACTGGTATAGATATTGATCCTATTCCAGAATTAAATGATGGACATTTTGAATGGTTCTTTGATGAGTTTGAATCATTCACTAAGAGGCAAGAACTAGAACGTGCGATTCTTAAGGCAGCAGACTTATTAGAGAAAGGTGAGTTTGAACCAGTTGAGAAACTAATCAAAGATGCGGTGCAGATTAGTTTACAAAAAGACATGGGTACTGATTACTTTGCTGATCCTAAAGGTCGTATAAATAAGTATTTTAATTCAGGTGGGCAAGTATCTACTGGTTGGCCACAGATGGATAGGATACTATATGGTGGCATGAGTCGTGGAGAATTAAATATTTTTGCAGGTGGATCAGGATCAGGTAAATCATTAGTGATGATGAATATTGCACTAAATTGGTTGCTAGCTGGTATGAGTGGGGTCTATATTACACTAGAATTGAGTGAGTTATTAACATCATTGCGTACTGATGCAATGTTGACTATGATGGGCACAAAAGCAATTCGTAAAGATATTGATACAACAGAATTGCGTGTTAAGATAGCGGGTAAGAAGTCTGGTAAGTATCGTGTTAAAAATTTACCTGCTCAGAGTAATGTCAATGCTATTCGTGCTTATTTAAAAGAAGTACAGATTCAGACTGGCATTAAGATTGACTTTGTAATGGTTGATTATCTTGACTTAGTTATGCCAGTAAGTATTAATGTTAGCCCAACTGATCAGTTTATCAAAGACAAGTATGTAGCAGAAGAATTGCGTAATCTAGCAACGGAACTTGGTGTCTTGTTAGTTACTGCAAGTCAGTTGAATCGTAGTGCTGTTGACGAACAAGAATTTGATCATAGTCATATTGCAGGTGGTATCAGTAAGATTAACACAGCAGATAACGTGTTTGGTATTTTCACAAGTCGCAGTATGCGTGAACGTGGCAAGTATCAGATTCAATGCATGAAAAGTCGTAGTTCAACTGGGGTAGGAATGAAGATTGATTTAGAATACGATGTTGAAACTATGCGTATTAGTGATACAGGTGGTGAAGGTGAATCAAGTTACACACCAAAACCAAGTGCAAATGACATTATGAGTACATTGAAACCCCAATCTACTGTAACCGACTATACTATTGATCAAACTACTGGCGAGATAATGATGGAGCCATTGACTAGGACAGTTCATGCTGATGCACAGGGTGCAAAGTTAAAATCGTTATTGAACTCACTAAAGAAATAATTATTCGGTAATCGCATAAATACATGTAAGATAATTATATGCAAAAACAAACCCGATCTCTCTTGCAAGAATTAGAAGAACTAGGCAATAATCGTGACACCAGTCACATTATTGAGAGTAGAGCCCATAATATCATAACCAGTGCTATTAATCTACTTGAGTTAATTAATAAGCATTACCCTGAGGAACAGGCGCAGATATTAGAGCGAAAGCTATTAAGTGCTATAAAGAGCAAGGATCAGCAGAGATTTACCAAATCATTAAGGAAAAAGCCGTGAAATTAAATGAGTTAAAGGAAGCTCTTGCCAGAGATGATATGATTGCTGACCGAGCAAAAACCAATTTTATTGAAAAAGTAGTAACTGAACTAGGTAAAATAGCAGACAAATCAGCTATATCCAATCCTGTAACACAGCAATCTACAAGCACACCTGCACAACCGTCATCTACTCAACAAGCTACACCGCCGAATAATGTAGCCCAACAAGCAGCACAAATTAGACAACAAAAACTCAAAGCAGGAGGACAAGCAGCACAAACTCAGATGGCACAAAATTCTGTTACGCCACCAAATAATGTAGCCCAACAAGCAGCACAAACTAGACAACAAAAACTAGCAATAGCAGCTAATACAGCACAGGCAGGTATGACTGCTAAACCAAACCCGGCAGCAGCAGAACAAACACCGGCGCAAGTACGACAACAAAAACTAGCAATAGCAGCTAATACAGCACAGGCAGGTATGACTCCCGTACGAAAACCGGTAGTTTGGAAGTCGGGAAGAAATCCAACTGCCCCTGCAGTAGCTAGAGAAAATACAACATTTGATATCTTAAATAAGATTTTTGAAAGTATTTTGTATGTTGATGAAGATACTTCACAACCAGGACAACCACCAAGTAATGGAACTATAAGTGACCTAGTATCATATTATTTTGTTAAACTGATGAATAGTAATATTTTTAGTAATGATGAATCAAAAAATAAAATTAGTCAATTTGCCAAAGAAGTAGAACAATCATATCCAACCGATAAGGGCAGAGCAGCATTACAACAAATGGGTGAATGGGCTTGGGAGACATTTGAAAATAATAAACAACAACGTAATGTATCTAGATTGGGCAGACAGTCAAATGTGCAATCTACACAACAAACTAATCCAGCAGCAGGTCAACAAACTAATCCAGCAGTAGACCGGCAGTCTACGGTAGGAGTGAGACAGATTAATAAAATTATACCTACATTACGTAAGCGTGACTTACTAAGTGTTAAGAAAAATGTTGATAATACCTTAGCAAAGCGGGGTGGCGCATCTACAGCCCCCGTAGCAACATCATCTACTGCACCCGCTAAAGACAATATAATAACTATGCCAAAAGGTAAAGCAGGACAAGTAAGAGCATCCAGGGAAGGTGGAGTAACCCCCGAAGAACAAGCAAAGTTTGATGAAAAAGTTAAACAAGCAATGGCCAGTCAAAAATAACAACCCAAAACCGTGTTTTTTTGTTACCAATGATAAATACTATCATGCAACAGTAGGTTGCAACTTATTAAAAGGCATTTCAAAATGGCACAATTTACAAAAACAAACGGTGACTTTCTACCGGTAATCAACTTTGATTCACCAGCATACACAAATAGTGGTGCAAATGCAGTTAGTTCTGCGGCTACAGTTCAACCTCAAGGTCCTAAACTAGACTACTTCACAGTTACAGCAGCATCTTCTGGTGCATTGACAGGTACTCAAGTTTCTTTAGCTATCCAAGCTACACAGCAATTAGCTACAGTTTATATCTATGAGTTCACAACTGCAGGCCCTGATACATTGGCAATGGCTGTGTATCCAACAGCAGCATGGACTACAGCGACATTGCAAGCAGCAGTTCGTGCAGGCTTAACAGCCGGCGGTGCTGCAAATGCAGTAGTTGTTTCAGCTTCAGCTACATTCACAGGTTAATCAACATCTGTCTAAAAGAACCCTAGATTTTCTAGGGTTTTTTTACCTCTGTTAAATACTAGTATGAGTTACACAATCACCTGTTATACCTTATTTGATATTACACAGACCAATGTACTCAACCGTCACCGTCCTGATATGGACAACGAATTTCGCTATAAACGCAATACTCAAAGCAATTTTGACACAGTACAGCAAGCAATTTCATTGCGTAGCCAACCAGAAATTGTGCGTATTCCAGAAAAAACTGTAATAAGATTTGACAAATTTACTGAATTTGGATTCTTATTTGAACAAGAAGAAAATGAAACATATCCATGCTGGTCTTTTGATTTTAATGTACAGCACCCGAGTGTTTTCTATAATGGTGTCAACGAATTAGGTGCATTGTATAATGATTGTGACCGTGTTCCTATGATTAAATGCCATACTGAATGGGATAAACTTCCAACTTTCTTAGATGGTAGTGATGAATTAAGAAACATATATTTTAAAGTATTAACAAATGATTAGTGATAAACTATTACGCAAATTAGAAAAAACAGTATCCAAAACAGATATGGCTAGGTTGAGCGAAATATCTATTATGCAGGGACAAGATGGTTCTTATTTTCTGTTCAACAAATATACAATTAGAAAAAATAACGATTGTTATATAGTGATAAAAGATTATGTTGCTGAAATCAAATCCTTCAATATATTAAAAAATGCCGTAGCTTGGTGTACATTTGATCAACAAAACTTGATATATGAATCTAATCGTATATCTACACTAGATAACAACTTGGCTAGTGTGGATAGTGAGATTCAAATACATCAAAATTTAGCAAAAAAGGCTAAAAAATTAGAAGAAAAATTAATTTATCTAGCCAAAATGGGAGAAGAAAAGATGGAAAGAAAGCAAATCACTGAAGAATTAGCCGGATATGTTACAAGTTCTAAGATTTGGCAAAATAAAAGGTTGAACAAATCCATACAATAAAGAAAGAAAAGATAAATATATTATATATTTCTCTGGAATACAAATATGAAACTAACTGAACTAAACAACAATCGCCGCTCTTACTCTACTAGAGTATTAAAAGAACAATATGAAATGCCGTTCAATGTAGATAAGATGTCCATGTCATCTACACGAACCATGCTTACAAAAGTTCGTGGTTTGATAAATGAATCAAAACAAACTTCTGACTACCAAAACAGTCAATCATCAAGTTCATATATGAAACTTGTGTTCATGGAACAAGCACTTAGTGACCATTATAACGAATTACGTTCACAACCTCAAGCAAGAATCATGGTTGAGAACGAAGAAGTTGAAAAGTCACAAGTTGTATTAGCAGCACAGGACATGGTAGACCAAGTACAAAAAATGCTTGAAGATGTAGGTCAAATGCAAGTTAAAGAATTGCCTGCATTAGTATCAAGCATTGAATCTGAAATTGGTGTTAACGAAAGTCAAACATACAATGACTCAGTTTCTAGTCAATTAGATGCGTTGTCTGCTTCATTAAAAGAATCATCAACTGCGTTGAAGAATGCATTGAATGGCCTTACTGGTCAAGCCGTAGATGCAGCATTTGATGCTGGTGCTGACTTAGGTGCAGATGTTGGTATGGATGCAGGATTAGATGCTGGTATGGACGCAGATATGGGTGACGAGGAATCTGAAATTCCTCCACCAACCAACGAACCAGACATGCCCCCATCAGGTGGTGTAGGTAGAGCAAAGAGATAATATGTTTCTATTTGAACTTGATGGTACCGACCCGTTAAGTACTAAACTCATTGTTCTTGTTAATCAGCTTAAATCTGAGATTGAGACTGGTAAGATTGATCCTAGTAGTTATACAACGGAAGAGTTTTTAACGTATTTACAAGACAACGGTAATATTGTTTTAGATGTTACTGACTTGTATGATATGATAAAGAACCCTCCGTTAAACACTATTATTAAAAATATCCAAGGGGATAAAGTTATCTTCAAAGGACATGATGATACACAACAAGCACCAGACCAAACACAAAATCAACAAGTTGTTCAACAAATGGCACAAAGTGCTATGCCAACACAATGATAACTGTTACAGATAAAGCAACAACCAAAGTAAAGCAAACTCTTGCGAAAAGAGGCAAGGGATTAGGAATCAGAATAGGTGTCAAAACGACAGGCTGTTCTGGTTTAGCCTATGTGCTTGAATATGTTGATACCCCATTGACAGGCGATGTAAAAATTGATTGTGATGGATGTGCATTGTATATTGATCCAAAAAGTTCTGCTTATCTGCAAGGGATGACAATAGATTATGTCCGCAATGGACTTAATGAGGGTTTTGAGTTTTTGAATCCAAACGTTCGTGATAAATGTGGATGCGGAGAAAGTTTTAGGGTATAACCAAACAGTTTGCTATTTGGACTATAATTGACTATAATTGACTATAATCATGTATAATCCAAACAAATATAAATACGAACCAATTAAACGCATAGATACCCCTGAAGGTCGTAGATATGCAACACCGGACGGTGAAAAGCTACCAAGTGTTACTACAATACTAGACGCAACAAAATCAGAAGAAAGTAAACAAGCATTACAAAATTGGCGTAGATCAGTTGGAATTCAAAAAGCACAAGAAATTACTACTGAGGCTGCAAGTCGTGGAACACGAATGCACAAGTTTTTAGAAGATTATATCAAGACCGGTATAATCACTGAATCTGGATCAAATCCCTATAGTATTCAAAGTCACACTATGGCTAAAAGTATTATTGCACAGGGATTAGTCAAGTGTACTGAATACTGGGGAACAGAAGTTCCGTTATACTATCCAAAAATCTATGCAGGTACTACTGACTTGTGTGGGGTACATGATGGTTCAGATGCAATTATGGACCACAAGCAATCTAACAAACTCAAAAAGCGTGAGTGGATTGATGACTACTTTG
>Ga0209500_10002301_pt1 | contig 13710 bp, 24 predicted proteins | sample S_140212_EF_Meta_FD_187323 | JGI IMG/M metagenome (GOLD analysis project Ga0209500, IMG submission 187323) | Freshwater microbial communities from Lake Simoncouche, Canada to study carbon cycling - S_140212_EF_MetaG (SPAdes) (version 2) | ecosystem: Environmental > Aquatic > Freshwater > Lake ... | reverse complement strand
GATCCGTGATGCTCGAACGGGCGAACGTATCTCTAAGTTTCGGGCACGCAAGCGGGCTGACGTTACCAGATACCTGGAGATGGCACGGATTGGGCTTAAGCGTCCGATAGAAGATTTTGAAGCTGTATTCATTACAGAATGGGAATAAAAAATTAAATAGTGGCCTGGTGCCTAAAATTGCGCCAAAAGGCTGACGGGCATGATATAATAGTACCAATGGACTTACTAAGCCTTGGAGCATAAGGGTATCCCACGGGGACACTACTCCCGACAAGCTGACGGTTACCGCAGGGTAACTTGACTTAGGAAAGAGACAGAGCGATACAGTCTTAGGGAAGTTCGGAGTAAAATCTGATAGCACGATCTACATCAGATAATGCGCAAAAAGTGAGGCGCGACTCAGGCCCTTTGTGAGTGAACTGTCTCGTCCATTATCCTTGAGCTGGCTATGTGTACTCCAATCCATGTAGCCAGCTTTCTTCATATATTTTACTTTATAATAGATTCATGTTATAATTAACCTAACAACGACGGAAGGATTCAAATGAACACCTGGCTTATCCAAACTCAAAGCCGCTCCCTTGAGGCTGCGGTCAACACAGGATCCGAATGGACCTTGGCTGAAGCTCGTCAACTCGAGATTATGAAAGCATCTGGCAAGTCTATAAAGGAAATCGCAAAAGCCTTAGGACGCTCATACTACTCGGTCTCAACAAAGCTCGTCAACATCGGTGCGGTAAACCACCACAAGCATTCAAACAAACCTCTTACCCCAGCTCCGGTAATCTGCGGAACCTGTTTCACAACACCATCAAAGTCCGGGGTCTGCCTCTGCTGAGGCAGCCCTGTACTTCTTCCCCACTACCTGTTATAATTAAACCATACACAACGACGGAAGGAAGAAAAAATGGCAATTCTCAGTGGATGGCAAGTATTACTTCTAGTGGCAAGCACAACTTACATATTCGTATATCTAACAGATGGATGGTGGAAATAATATGGAAGACTACGGCGATTACACCGCGTTGGTCGGTTATCTAATTCAGCAGGACATCAAGGCAGAAAAACTATCTGAGGGAGCAAAATAATGTGCGGTTGCGTCGGGGAATTCTTTATCTATATCTGCAAATTGCATAGGGAGGCAAATAATGGCAAGTAACTATCCGCCAGGAGTCTCCGGTTTCGAGCCAGAGATTGCCGGAAGCAACGAGGTTGAAGGAGACAGAGATCTTGAGTGCGGCAATGAAGAATGTCTATATGAGCAGTCGGTAGTTTCGTTTGAAGAGTACTCGCATGGCGAGGTAACTTGGAACGCCGAGTGGGTGTGCAACAAGTGCGGTGAAGAAAATTCACGCGAAGGTTGGTATGACCCGAACAATAACTCTTAAACTGAGTATTATTAACCTACGAACTAAGGAGTAGACGTGGAGTCGACCATTACTGAAGATGTAGTTGAAGAGACACCTGCCAAATCCTACGGTTGGGTCCCTTGCGATTCATGCCGGACAGCTCAGGCAATCTGGAAGGTTGTCGGTCTCTCCGGCGAGTTATTCTTTTGCGGCCATCACAAGAACAAGATGGAAGCCGGCCTCACAGGCTGGGCAAAAGAATTCATCGAGATAGTGTACTTCGACAAGTAACCATGATATAATAGTACCAACAACGACGAAAGGACAAGAAAATGCAGGACGTTACAAATGGAACTTCTTTGCAAGGCCACGTCACCACTACGATGAGAGAGCTCATCTCGGTGTTTGATGAACCAACTTTTTATTACCCAGGAGACAAAGTAACTGTCGAGTGGACCCACACTTTTTCAGATGGATCTGTTGTAACAATCTATGATTGGAAGCGCTACGATTTAGGTGCTCCTGACATGGATGAAGTTATGGAATACAACATCGGTGGATTTAATAAAGATGCGGCAGAAAAAGTAAAGATGGCTGTACTTCTAGGAACAAATAAGATATAATTAACCTACAACGACGGAAGGAATAAAATGAACATTGAACTTAACGATAAAGACATCGAGCTAATTCTTCGTGCGCTTGGCAAGGAAAAGAAGTTCTGCCAGGACTCAGGATTCCATCACCTCTCTCACATGGTCTCAGACTTACAGTCTCGCATTAAAGACCAGTTGCCGTTGGGCGTGTAATGTTAGAAGAATACTGTGGGACATGCGGTAACCTTGAGTCTAACCACCAAGCTAACCAATCAGACAGCCTGCGAGCTGTTTCTCTTGCTCAGGAAGTGATAGCGTCACTTCCATATGACGAGTACGTTACCGTGCTTGAACAAATTCTGTATGACTGGCGCGCACACACACTTCCACAGTGTGACCCTCTATCTATAAGCTAAGGAGCACAAATGACAAAGAGAACTATGATTAAGAAGCAGGTTACGGTAATACAGCATCAGACACTACCGGCTGCCACTACCGTCGCACTTAACCTCATCGAGGATAAGGACATACGCGCTGCATACATCTATGCTCTACGACTTAAAGGCTGGACTCTTCAAGCTGTTGCGGATGCTCTTGGACTTACACGCGAGCGCATTCGTCAAATTGAGACAAAGGCTTCACCTTCGCTAGCTCTGCACATACTTGCAGATCCAGGATCTTTCCCTATCCCAGAGCTTGAGACTATTGAGATTGAAGTTTTAGGTCCTCCTGTCTACATTGAGCCGGCGCCTGAGACTCTAGCTCGTCTACTCGAGCTTCAACCTCTTGCACAAAAGGTTCGCTATGATTCTCCTAAGTATCGCACGGAGGCTGAAGAGTATTCCGCACTAGTCTGGCATGCGTACTCCGTTGAGGGTGTAACCTTGTATCGTCTCGCAAAGGCGCTTGGCGTGACGCACGGAGCTCTTAGATTTCGTCTTTCACGTTACGGTTACATGAGTCCTACTACAGGAAAAAGTAGATGTTATACTCCGGTTAAACAAAAGAATCGTGCGGTGACACAATGAGTTCACTGTATAATTTAGTAAATGTTTTTGATGAGCAGGGAGTCTGGCTCGGTGAATTCATTGAGGAAGAAGTTGCAAAGGACTGGCTCAAGAAAAAAGGTCTAGATGTTAGTAAGCATGAGATTTCAAAGAGACGACCAGAGATAAAGAGGAACCGATGAACGCAAGTATGCTAGAAATTGTAGACATGGACACTCACCGAAACGGAATTGGTGGGATGCCGTTCACTGTAGCTCTCGTTGATGACCCTGAACAGTCAGACACGAAGCTCATCATCATGTTTAAGGCTGAGGGTCATACCGCTGTCCTATCACTCAACAAGCTTATGGAGGAGGACATCTCGTTTGGATCTAATTCCTGGCGCGGTGACCAATATGAATTTGCCCTTCGCCCAGAGATGTGGCCGGATAGCTTAGAGTTGGACGATGAGTAATATATGTGCTAAGTCCGGATGCGACTTCCTAGTAGACCTTGATGGTCAGGTGACCTGTTCCTCGTGCGGCTCAAGAGACGATGACATGCCTAATCCGGTAGCAGTACCGCCGCCCTTAAAGTATGGGCCGCTAAGAGAAAAGTATTGAGGAGTATGTTACCGACGAGTAAGGTATACATGCTCCTATCTTCCTGATATAATAGTACTATCATCGGAAACGGTGAAAACGACAAAACGACGGAAGGAACAAAATGACAAAGAAATGGTGTCTCCTAAAATCCAGCGATGGCCAACGTGGAGCAAACGGAAAGCGCAAGATCTACGAAATAACCGTAGACGGTCCAGTAGTTCGCACCAGCTGGGGAATGGCAGAAAAGCCAGTCCGCCAGAACGAGGTAAAGAACTATCGCGACGACTTCTATGCACGCCAAGTTGCGGTCATGAAGGTTCAGGAAAAACTGAATAAAGGTTATGAACTAGCTTACGCCGTATAAAGTAGATTTCTGTAGCGTACTCCAATCCGCTACAGGAGACCTGGGTACGTCATAAAACTGCCCACCTAACAATGTCGAAAGGACATCATGATAGTAGCAACCCTACATAAAAGCAAAGCCCCTAACGCTGCCTGGCTGGTTGAGGTCAAAGATCTCGCAACCGGTGAAGCACGCCGCGGAGCTTTCAAGTCTCTCGGACCTGCCAAAAAAGAGGCAGTCCTTTACGCTAGTTCTTTCCTAGACACCGAGCGCAAGCGTCTACCTTGGGTAGAAGACTTAGCTCAAACTGCCGAAGGTATCGGTTATTTCCGTGCAGAGGTTGATGCATAATGACTTGGATTAACCAATTAGCTGAGCAGACAAGGGCTGTGGAAGAACTATCCACGTCTCCTTGCCAGTGCTTAATTTATCATCCTAAGGCTTCTTCCAACGAGTGGAAGAGAGTCTACAAGGACTGGACTGATACGGGTAAGACCAGTATGCAGATGTCTGCTCAGTTATTTGGGTATTGCCCTGACCAAGCAGCTATTGTACTTTCCTGACCAAACCTGATATAATTAAACTATAACAACGATGGAAGGAAAATACATGAATATGGAACAACTCGTATCTGACATCGAGTCAGGCACATTTGATTTATCCTTGACAAAAATCAAGGAAGCGGTAGACGAACGTCTAAAGGCACTTCGTGTTTCTCGCACAATGTCGGATTATCACGTCGGTGACACGGTAGTCTTCAATGATCTAACTGGGACTCGCTACATGGTTGGCCGCAAGGCAACCGTGACAGGGATGAAACAGAAGAAGGTTGTTGTAAGACTGGAGACACCCGTCGGAAGATTCGAAAAAATTAACCCGGCGACAGGAAAGTCAGAATCAGCAGATATTGTGGTTCCTGTGGCTATAATTGATCTCGTAAAGTAAGACGCTATCCAGGCGCTTAGGATACAGTTTGCCTAGCGCCTGGTAGGCGTTTTACCTGGAGAGGAATACCGTGACTACACTTGTGGCGATTCAAGGTGATGGCTGGTCCGTCATCGGCTGCGATTCACGTTCGTCAGACGAAACTGGTCGTTACCTAGAGATGGCTACACATAAAGTTGTAGAGAACAACGGTATTTTAATTGCGGGTTCCGGTGCAGGACGCGGCTCAAACATACTTCAATTTGGTTGGAGAGCTCCTAGACCTAAAGCTGGACAAAACCTAGATGTATTTATGACAAAAGTATTTATACCGTCAATGCGTAAGGTTTTTATCGAGTCTGGTTATGACATGAAGGCCGATGGCGAAGCTGCGGCTCATGATTCAGAGTTTATTGTTTCGATACACGGAGTTCTTTACCCGGTGTACGAAGATTACTCTTGGGACAGAGAAGAACGAAACGTCTATCACTCAGGTAGCGGTTCAGACTTAGCTCTCGGTGTTCTTGAAGCTCTTAACTATCAAAAGTGTAAGACTGCAAAGGAAGCTGAGAAGATTGTTTACCGAGCTGTAGAAATCGCTATCAAGCATGACATCTACTCCGGCGGTAGCATTCACACGTTTATCCAAGAAGAGTAAGTTACTGACAGGTAACTTATCCTGATATAATAGTATTATTAAATGACAAAATGACAAAAGGAGAAATACACAATGGCAAAGCTCATTGAAACAAACGAAGGATACGCACCGGTTCATCAAATTGATGACTGGGACTTTCCTCTGCACAGCGAGATCCTGCCAGGTTTATGGGTAGGTGGCACAGATGACTTCGATACAATTGAACAGTCTTCAAACCTAAATCTCCCTAAGGCAATTACAAAGGAAAACTTTGATGCGGTAGTAACTCTCTACGCATGGGCAAATCCAGTTGACTGGTTAGTTGAGGAACTACGCTTTGGTTTTTATGATTCAGATGTAGAGCACATCGACAAGGAAGCTTTAGATAGTGCGGTAAGCTTTGCACTTAGCAAGTGGCAAGCTGGCAAGAGAGTTTTGATTCGTTGCCAAGCTGGGTTAAACCGCTCCGGTCTAACTGCAGCTCTTGTTCTTATTGAAGCTGGCTACACGGCTGATGAGGCTATCACTCTTCTTCGCACTAAAAGAACTAAGTATGTTCTATTCAACGATGAGTTTGAAGTATACGTTCGAACGTTGGACAAGACAAATGAGTAAGCTACACGTCGCATACGACGATATATATCTTGATTGGCAGCTAGGCAGCGGTGATGGCAGTCACCCAACTAATCCAGTTCGTGCTAAGCTTGCTGTAGAGTTTCTTGAAAACTTAGATCCAATAGTGGTTAAGCCATCTGCATCTGAGTTTGACAGGGACTTGCTAAGTCATGTTCACTCCGGTGAGTACATCTCTAAAATTCTAGACGAAGGCCATAGCGGTGAGTGGTATCCTGACCAACCACATCTAGGAGCCGTAGCTCTTGAAATGGCTGCGGGAACTATTCGCCTGTATGAAAAGATTCTTAGCGGCGAAGCTCAGGTAGCTTTTAATCCGCAGGGAGCTAAGCACCATGCGCAGTATGACCATAGCTCTGGTTTTTGTGTGTTCAATGACATGGCACTAGTTGCTAAGCTGTTTATGGCTGCGGGGCTAAAGCCTATGTATATTGATTGGGATGCACATCACGGTGATGGCGTTGAAAATCTTCTGCTAGCTTACCCAGACATAGTTACGGCAAGTATTCACCAAGGTGGAATCTTTCCCGGCACCGGTCTTGCAAGTAAGCCAGAAAATGGAGCTTACAACTTCCCGTTGAGTGGCGGAGACGGAGACATAGAATTTCTAGATGCAATGCAGGAGATTGAGCTGCTTGCAGATAAGATTCAGCCAGATGTTATTCTTCTAGCTACCGGAGCTGATGCACATCATTCAGATCCACTATCTAGTCTTAACTTTGATTATCCCGGATATCGAGCTGCGGCTCAAATCGTGGGTAACATTGCTAACAAGCATGCAAAGGGTAGAGTCCTTATCGGAGGAGCCGGTGGGTATCAACCACTTACACATACTCCCCAGGTATGGGCACAGGTAGTAGCTCAGGTGTATTCAACTGTTAGTCAAGTAGCCGTATAACATTTCCTTTTATAAGGTACTATAGTACACATGGCTAAAAGTCTTGCACAAATTATTGCCGCTATGTCTGACGAAGAGCGTATTGAAGTTCTAGCAGGTTTAGATCCAGACGCTCTTCAATGGGACTGGAGTTTCTGGGGACGTCCTGAACAGCAACGTCCTGCCGGCGATGAATGGAATATCTGGATGTACCTTGCTGGTCGCGGTGCTGGTAAGACTCGCACTGCAGCAGAGTGGGTGCGTGAAGAAGCTAAGTACACAACTACCGGTCAACGTCGTTTCGCACTCGTAGCTCGTACCGCAGCTGATGTTCGTGACGTTATCGTTGAGGGTGAATCAGGAATTATTAACGTAACACCTCCAAGTGAGCGTCCGTTATACGAACCATCTAAGCGAAGACTAACTTGGCCTAACGGTAATACCGCAACATGCTTCACGGCAGATGAGCCAGACTCTCTTCGTGGTCCCCAATTTACACATGCCTGGGGAGATGAGGTTGCAGCTTGGCGTCAGACTCCAGATGGAGCTGGGCTTACGGCATTTGAAAACTTACGTATCGGTACTCGTCTTGGGAAAAATCCTAAGATTATGATTACCACAACTCCAAAACGTGTGCCGCTGTTGTATGAGCTTCTTCGTGAGGCCGATACAAATCCTAGCAAGGTTATCATTACTAAAGGCTCAACCATGGACAACAGCGGAAACCTTTCTGCGGCCTACATGGACGGTATCCTTGGAGTATACGAAGGAACTCGTTTAGCTGCACAGGAACTTTACGGTGAGATGCTTTCAGATGTTGAGGGTGCGCTCTGGACTGTAGAACTTATCGATAAGACACGAGAGCTTGTTATGCCGCAAGGCGCTCCGCTTCGCTGCATAGGTGTTGACCCATCAGTAGCTGAAAATCCAAGAGATGAGTGCGGCATCGTTGTTGTAGCTTCAACTGGCGATAGAGATCTTTACAAACGTCAGAGCTGGGTACTTGAGGATGCTTCAATCTTAGGTTCACCTGATGTATGGGCAAACAAGGTAGTAGCTATGGCTCGCAAGTGGGGTTGCCCTGTTATCGCGGAGGTAAACCAAGGCGGTGCACTCGTTCGCAGCGCCATTAACACAATTGACCCATCTGTAAAGGTCCTCGAGGTTCACTCCAAATACGGCAAAGCTCTTAGAGCTGAGCCAATCACACTAGCTTACGAGCAGAATCGTGTTCACCACATTGGCTACCTAGCGGACCTTGAGTCCCAGATGACCTCGTGGATTCCAGGCGAAGGTAAATCACCTGACCGCGTTGATGCCTTGGTTCACGCCCTTACGGCTCTACTCATAAAACCACCGGCGGGATTCGTTGGTGGGAAGATTACGGCTAAGTCCCCAGCCGGTAGAAAAATACCTGGTCTTAGAAACACCTTCCGCGTTAGGTAGTTACATTATCCTGATCTACCTGATATAATTATACTAACGACGAACCGACTGAAAGGACTTCAAATGAAGATCAACAACTTTAAAGGATATAAGTATCGCCGTTACACAGTAGCCCTACGTCTCCTAGCTCTAGCCTGGATTCCGTATGCGGCCAACACATTTTTTATCTATCCAAGTATTGCCGCGTTCCTTGCAGCCGCGTTCCTAGTGGTGGCAGGTGTCGCGCCTCTATGGGTTCTGTCTCGTCACACCGAGTACATTGCCAAGGAAGAATTTGCTCACCTACGCATGGTTAGAAGTAAGCAGGCTAAGACCCTTCTTGGAGTAGTTCCTCCAAGGAAGTAATCTAAGGTTTACAGATAATCAAAACAGGAATATAGTTATTCCAACGACATTTACGGAGGACAGATGACAGGAACAAACCAGCGGGAACAGATCTACATATACGGTACCTGCCTTCTCTGTGCTGAGTCCAACGTGCTTGTCTACGAGCTAGACAACGAGCTTCTCTGCGCAGAGGACTATAGAAACAAGACAAGAACTATAAAGAAGATTACCCGCTGTGATAAGTGCGGTGAGCTTAATGCCGTCCGAGACCCATCACACCGGAGAAACGAATATCTCTGTTGGCTGTGCCATCAGGAGAATGGGTTCGTAGTTAACAACTCTGTGGTTAAGCGGGCAATAGGTTCACTGGTTAATAACTTTACTCGAGGCAGCAAGATCAAGTGTTCCGCAGCTGGATATGGATCTGACTGCGATAACAACATAAAACCACGTGGTTCGTGGAATGGACGCTCCCTGTGCGACAATCATGGGAAGATCCCACCAAAGCCTGTAAAAGGCACAAAATCTTGAGCAGTCTTATTTGCTCAAATAAATACATAATCATACAGTGTGATTACGTATATACGAAAGGAATGTAATGACAACATCAACAGTGACACCTAGCAAGGTGGCAGAGCTCTACAAGGCAGGTCAGTCTGTAGACGAAATAGCTAAAGAGCTAGGAATTACATACGGTAAAGCTCGTAAGCTTATCGCGGATTCAGGGACTCCTATCCGTAATACCTCCGATAGACTCAAGGGTAAGACGCGGAAGGCAAAGTAAACATGACTAGGCTTAAACTTCTACTAGAGAGCCTTATCTGGCCAGCTGTAGTGTCAGCCTTATTTGGCGCATTAGCGGTGCTCACTGCACTTATAGCGCCTGACAAGGGAACACTTACATTAGCCTTAGGGCTATCTGCTATAGCCTGGGCTGGACTAGCTCAGACCGTATAGACAAATTAGTAGGCGACAGGTACCCTACGGGTACCTGTTTCGCTTTAAATATGGTATAGTTAACACCAGGCAAATAGCCTACTACGGAGAGACGAAAGGACTAACGATGTTATCCCCTTTTATCTCCGGCCCTATGCAAGCGGTAGAGGACAAGCATCAGCTTGAGAAGCATAGCGGTAGCAAGAAGCTCGTTGGAACATCAGCGGGTTGTCCCATCCCCGACCTAAGGAGGCGAACTAGCGTTGCAAAAACTCACACTACGTGGAATAGCAATGTCGACAGCGGCCTATATCACGGCACTAACAATCGGAGTATTCTCGCTCACTATGGTGAGCAGCTACGCTGACGAAAGTAGTACAAAACCAGAACCAGTAGTTACCGCGCCTATTGCGGTAGACCCACTGGAGAAATACAAGAACGCGGTAGAGCTAACAAGCCAAGAGCTTGTAGAACTACTTGCGGCTGTTGGCTTTGAGGGCAAGGCTCTCAAAACTGCATGGGCAGTTGTCATGCGGGAGTCAAAGGGGCATCCTACGTCACACAACAAGGACGCCAGTACCGGCGACAATTCATACGGGCTATTCCAAATCAACATGATCGGTAGCCTAGGAACAGAGCGGCTAGCTAAGTTTCAGGACAACGTAGGTATCGCTAAGGTTGCGGACCTATTAGATCCTGTGGCCAATGCAAAGGCTGCCCACTACATGACTGGTGGCGGTGCGGACTGGGGCTCGTGGGGCTTAGGTCCTAATGCCTACGACGGCACGGCTGCCGAGCCTGCGGTAACACGCTGGATACCGGATTTCCCTAAGTCATAATCTCAGGATAGGAATATATTATTCACATGAGTATAGAAGAAGAATACATCGAGCCTGCGGGCGACATAGATGCGGTAACCGAAGAGGTTATAGCTGAAGCACCTGTTGAGGTTGAAGAAGAAGTACATGAGTCTATCGTAGAGCCTGAGCAAGTAATTGCTGAGGAACCTATGCCTGAGCCTGAAGTCAAGGCTGCACATCATGTTAGCCAGGCAGTCAGTGGTGGCGACGTCGATGACGTCATGCTCGCTAACTGTGTATACAAAAATGTCTATGCACGCAAGTCATTGACAGTACATCATCTACAACGTCGACTCATTGAACTTGGTTACAAGGACGCTGACGCTGACAAGGATGGTTGGTTAGGTGATGAGACTGTAGCTTCAATCAAGGACTTCCAGGCTGACAAGGGAATGGACGTCACAGGATCTGTTGACTCTGAAACCTTTATCAAGATCTTTGAAGGAGATGTACACGTTAACGTAGTACTCTAAACCTTTAAGTAGAGGAGGCTGGCAGGTGCCTAGGCACTAGCCAGTCTTCTTTTATTTCTAATTCTATTTTATTTATTTTTATACAATAAAAGAAAAAAATGTTGGAGACGTTTTTGAAAACCCCTCTCCCTATACGTAACCCTTTCTCACCTCCAAGCCATTTTAACCAAAAGGTACTGCTTCTGCTTCGTTTGTACACATTACTATAAGCGCAGTTTGTACACATTCGTCCTCGAAGGTGATACAGTATTCTCATGGCGCACACACCCGATCTTCCAAGGAGCGAGGTAGATCTACTCGCCTCGCTATCTAAGGACAAGCTCTGGCGTCGAGTAAAGGATCTCAATGATGCAGGCTGGACGCTTCAGTCCATCGCCGATGCGTTCTCGCCTCCTCGCCGTAGATCCACGATTCGCAGCTGGGTTGTCAAGGATACTCCCGAGTTCGAGTTTATCACCGCGACCCCTACCCCGCCTCAACCTAAGCCTAAGTCAAGACGTAAACGTCCTAGGTCTCCAGGTATTCCGCTCGATGAGCAACTGCACATTGCGCGTCTGTCACCTGTTGCTCGGCGCTTCCGCGCAAGAACAAATCCGTCATCCGTTTCCTTCACCGCAAATCAGGAGCTTACCAACATCGCAGGAAATCTTTACAACAAGGGTGTTACAGTGTCAGAGTTAGCCCGTGCCTCAGGAGTTACCTATCGCGCAATGAAACGCAGAGTAGATAAGGCGCTCGCCCAATGAAGGTAATTCATGATTTCTTTCCCGCAACAATAGTTGCGATTGCGCCCGGAGTCTTAGATGATTTTACAACAGCGTCTACACAGCTCGACCAGCTGCCTAACGGCAACAAGTTTCTAGAGCGTGTTCGCGTTGTGATTCTTAACAACGACCACAACGAACTAATCTTTATGGTCGCAGGAGACTACCACTCAGGACCGCGGTTAATTTTCCGCGAGAAAATCTCGAACCTTAATTGGTCAGGAGATAAATCAACGGATTCCCAGGCGCTTATGCAGTCAGGGAAGATTATGGCATTTCGTAAGACTCAAGGTTGCTCAACCTGCGGCAGCAGACTGCGATCTTGGAGCCCTTACATAACAATGGACTCAGTAAAGGACCCTACCGAATGAACTCAGTAATTGAAAAGATGTCTGTCTTGCACGTAATTATCCTTGCCCTATTTGTCTACCGATTGACACGAGTCATCGTTTTGGATGAGTTGCTAGCTCCGGTCCGTGACTGGATCTGGGATAGAAAGCCTCCGCACTCTTCTCAGATAGGATACTTCCTTACGTGCCCTTGGTGCGTCTCCTTGTGGGTCGCGCTCCCTGTTGTGTTCTCCTACGCTCTATTTCCAAGTATCACTATTCTAATTGGGTGTATATTTACCCTGTCTGCTATAGCAGGCCTCATAACTGCGCGTTTGGATCAGTAGTGACTCAGCGCTCCGTTAACAAAAGACGAGGAGTAACACGTGGGACTATTCTCTAAGGATAATAGTAAGAAGCCTTCAGGCTCCAATTCCCGTCCTCGTCGTATCACCGCACAGGCACCTCGTGATGTTAAGCCAGCGTCTGTAGTCTACCAAGGTGTCACCTACGCCCAGGCAGTTCCTTACTCTGCTCCTCGCGCTCTTACAGCCGCGGCAGTTCAGTTGCAGATTAACGACAAGGGCGAGGTTGAAAGATTTAAGCAACGCCGCACCGGCGGATCAAGTGACTGGCAAAGTGAAGCCTGGGAATACTATGACGCCATCGGCGAAATCAAGTATGCCTTTAACCTAGTTGCATCTGTAGTTTCACGTATTCGTCTATACGCGGCGGTAGTTGATAACCCTGCGGAAAGTCCAGTCCCTGCTCGCGACAGCAACGTCATTGATTCGCGTCTTGCCGCGGCAGCTGAGCGCGCGCTATCACGTCTAGACTCCGCATACGGCGGACAGGCTGGTCTTCTAAAGGATGCAGCCCTTAATCTTTCAGTTACAGGCGAATGTTATCTTGTTCAATCGCCGGAGCGCAAAGGCTCAGGAATTAAGGAGTCCTGGGACATTCGCTCAACAGACGAGCTGCAACTTGACTCCAAGAACGCGTATGTCATAGTTCCTCGTCGCGACATTATCGGAACCTCGTCTTCTCGCTCAGGCGCTAACGCAGCTAAGCTTCCTAACACCGCTTTCGTTGGTCGTATCTGGAGAGCTCACCCTCGTTACTCTGAAGAGGCTGATTCCTCGTTGCGCGGTCTGCTTGATCTTTGCTCAGAGCTACTTTTGCTTAACCGCACGTTTCGCGCTACCGCGCGCTCACGTCTAAACGCCGGAGCCTTATATCTCCCAGACGGCCTTGCCGTTGCCGCGTCTCCAGATCCTGATTACCCATATGATGACGAGAACGATCTAAATCCTGGCATGACTGCCGAGGAGGCAGCGGATGAGTTTGAGGACCAACTCATGGACGCAATGACGACTCCAATTCGTGACGAGGACTCCGCATCGGCGGTTGTTCCACTTATTATTCGAGGACCTGCGGAACTTGGCGACAAGATTAAGCAGTTTAAGTTTGAGCGTTCGTTCGACCCTGCGTTGGCTCAACGTGCAGACCGTGTGCTAGAACGTATCCTTCAAGGTCTAGATGTTCCAAAGGATATAGTTACTGGTCTTGCCAATGTGAAATACTCGAACGCTCTTCAAATTGATGAAGCGCTATACAAGTCCCACATC
>Ga0209500_10002299_pt1 | contig 13724 bp, 18 predicted proteins | sample S_140212_EF_Meta_FD_187323 | JGI IMG/M metagenome (GOLD analysis project Ga0209500, IMG submission 187323) | Freshwater microbial communities from Lake Simoncouche, Canada to study carbon cycling - S_140212_EF_MetaG (SPAdes) (version 2) | ecosystem: Environmental > Aquatic > Freshwater > Lake ... | reverse complement strand
TCAGAAATACAAACGAGATATATACTAGGCAATTAAAATAAGGTATAATTGGACTATGCAAGCTAGATGGACGTTTAGGCTTGCGAATCTAATAATATTCGGACGAATATATTAATCTCAAGCAAACAAAAAATCTAACTTATAAAAAAGGATAAAACTACTATGGCAAGAACAGAACTTACTGTTGCTAATGGTTATATCGTTGAAGAGCACAGCTCAAACGTCGTACAGGCAGCACTGCAGAACTCTGCAGTGGAATCTGCTGCACGTCGTGAGCCAATGGCTACATCAATTAAGCGTGTTCCACGCTTTGTTGGTGACGCTCCTGTTGTTTATGCAGAAGGCGCTACAATCGGTGAATCAGATGTAACAATTGACGACATTACTCTTACAGCTCGTAAATGGGCAAAGATTATGCACATCTCAGAAGAGGATATGAATGACTCATTCCTAGATGTAATGAATACATACAAGACTCAGTGGGCAACCAACTGGGCAAAGAAGTTTGACAACGCAGCACTTGGTGTTACCGTTGCAGGAGCAGGAACAGACGCAGCACCATATACATCTGTATATCGTGAAGTATCACAGTACAACTCAGCTTCAAACTTAATCCAAACAGCTGGAGCTGTGACATTTGCAGATCTAAATGATGCGCTTTCATTAATTGAAAACTCAGCATACTTTGATCCATCAAAGACTGCATTTATCATCCACCCATCTTTCTTGGGAACTTTACGTGGATTGGTTGATTCAAACAATCGCCCAATTCTTCAAGATCCACTAGGTGCTCGTGGCTCAACGCTATTCGGCTACCCAGTACTAGTTTCAGCAGGAGCTAAAACCTCAACTACTGCAACAGCAACTCCTTCAGGAAACAACCTACTTATCGTAGGTAACACTGATCTTATGATCAATGGTGTTCGTGCAGGAATTGAATCTATGGTGTCTAAAGACGCTAAATTTGATACAGATGGTGTTCTTCTCAAGGTCCGTGCACGTCGTGCATTTGCCGTTGCTAAAGCTGAAGGCTTTGCAATCGTTGAGAAGACATCAGCATAAGGGGGGAATAGAATATGCCATCAAAACTATACGGCCAGTTTCTAGCTAAGGCCCTAAACAAGGAAGTAGATTGGGATTCAGATACTATTAAAGTAGCTCTCCTATCATCTTCATACACACCAAACCAAGATACACATGACTACTACGACGATGTTTCTACATACGAAGTATCAGGTACAGGTTACACAGCAGGTGGACAGACTCTTGGAAGCAAGACGATTACATACGATGCTGCAACTAACGTCATCATCCTTGACGCAGCTGACACCACATGGACTTCATCAACAATTACTGCACGTTATGCAGTTGTTTATGATGATTCAGGTGCAACAGCCGCTGCAAAGGCTTTAATTGGCTATGTAGACTTTTCTTCTGATCAGTCTTCAACAAGCGGTAACTTTACAATTACATGGGATGCGACAGGTATTGTCCGCATAACTGTAGCGTAAGGTAATCATATAATGGATGTAAGAGTAGAAGCGAGACCACTAACAGCAGCCGCTGTAATAGTGGAGTCCAAACTAATTGTAGAGCACACTCCTAGTGTTATTGTCAGTGTTCCAGTTGTTTCTCGCTTCTCTCTTGCTCCTGTTATTTCTATAGGCGGAACAAGCATTTCAAGCATTACACCACAAACTTTTAAAAGAGGAGTTTTGGCTACGGCATAAGCTGTAGCCTTTTTTTATTATGCCAACATCATTTGAAACCCGAATTGGAAACTTAACAGCACCTAAATGGTGGTTTAAGATGGATAGCGCATCAGCTCAAACTAACTCAGGAAGTTTTGGAGCATTAGTATCTGGTAATAGATCGGGACCAGCAGCTGGAGCAGTATTAACTTCTGGTGGTAAATCAGGAGATTACGTTAACTTTCCATATGGAAATGATGCAACAAACGGAAGAACATATTTTCAGATAAATCCAGAAGATGGATCAGATAATGCAGCAATATTTAGTCACAATCAAAGCTGGACATTTGAATTTTTCTTTAAAATTGGACAAGTATATAGCAACAGCAACCCATTTACTATATTTACAATGCAATCATCTGGTAGTGAATATATTAGAGCATGGATCAATCCTCCATATGTTTCAAATCCTGGAAAACTTATTTTCCAAATGACTGGTACATCTACAACACTTAACTGGACTTCAACTAATAGACTTGATGACGATGCATGGCACCATGCTGCATTTGTTCATACGGCAAGTAGTGGATCTGTTCTATATATTGATGGAACTGCAAATGATACTCAAACACATAGCTCTGTAGGAAATCAATATAAACTTTTTGATAGATATTCAAATTTAATTATTGGTGCAGATTCTGCATCGTCAAGCACAACATCATTTCTTGGTGGAATAGATGATTTCTTAATTTATGGTTATGCTTTAACTTCAACACAAGTTGCAGATAACTTTGCTTCAGTAAACTCTACACCAGTTTCATATACAGCAGCAGTTATGACTGCTTCAGCCCTTGCAGTACAACCAACAATTTCAGCAACACGGGTTGTTAATTATTCACACACAGTTTCTACCGCATCAGCACTAGCCGTAGATCCAATCGTATCAACTATTCGGAATATAAATATAAATGGAGGAGGAGTAGCAACAGCTACTGCATTATCTGTAGACCCAGCAATATCAACAACACGCAATATTAATTATTCTGACACTGCATCAACAGCAAGCGCAACATCGCCAAATGCTACTATAACAACTACAAGAGCAGTAAATTATTCTGCAGCCCCTGCAACATCATCAGCATTATTCTCTTCAAACCTATTTTTTGGAAAATCAAATACAGACACTTCTTATGATATTCACCTTAGACAACTATATACTTCTTCTAATGTAAATAATAATGCTACAAATGGAACTGCATATATTGGACTACAATATGGAGCATCTGGATCAGTAGTTGGATACAGTAATCTTGCCCTTAAAGAATCAAGTGGTTTAGCAGCATATAATGAAATTGTAAAAGTTAAATTTGATACAAACGAAGTAACATTAACTGGAGTAAATTCAGGAGATGGATTTAAAGTTAATGTTTATGTATTTACATCTAATCCATCATCAGGCACTTTTGAGACAATGCTTCCATCACAAATGGGAACAAAAGAATTAATTTACCAAAAGAGATTGGTAGACGATGGAAGCGGAACAAATATTGATTTAACTCCTGCTTTTGCAGATTCCCGTGCTAAAACTTATGGAATTCTGCTTGAAATGGATCCATGGTGGAATGACCTAGGAAGTTATCCAGCTGAAGATACCTATAAGAGAATTGAAATTATTGGATCAAATAAGCATTCTAGGGGATTCTATGTATTATCTTCTGATATTGTAAATAAAAATGTAAATGCTGATGTTTCAACAGCATCAGCTTTAATGGTAGATGCAGTAATTACAACCACACGAACTATAAATTATACTGCAACTGCAGCAACAGCTACTGCAACTTCAGTTACTCCAACATATCTTGCGACACGGGATACTACAATATCAGCAGCAGTTTCTACTGCATCTGCTCTTGCCCTTCAACCAACATTCTTTAGAACTGTGTCATATCCTGCCCTAGCCTCTACTGCCTTTGGTACAACTGTAAATCCAACTTGGTACGCACAAGGCACTGTTACTTATAATGCTACAGTAGCTACTGCTTCAGCAGATCTACATATGCCACAATTTAGTGTTGGTGAAGTAAACTCCGTTGATCATATGAATGCTTCTGCAACAATGCCTCACGGACAAGTAACTATATCTAGAAGCGTTTCAGCGGCACCAATGACAGCATCAGCTACATCAGTAACTGGCTCTACAACATCTGCATTAAATGCATTAATTAGACCAGAAGTAATGGCTGCAAATCAAGGAAAGATTGTTACACCTCCAGCCTACTCATTACCAACAGATGACCCTTGGTATAACAGATTAACTTTACAACACTCATATAAGCATGGAGAAAGATTTAGAACTACTAACCTTGCTGGTGATAGCGGAACATCTTCAGCTGCAGCATTCTTAAAGTTGTGGACACAACCTGCAACTACAACAGATATAACATCTGCAAATGCAGGCACTCAGGTTGTAACAAACCTTGTTTCTGCAGAAGCATATTATGATGGCCAAATAGTAGGTGGAAGTGCTCCTGGACTTAAAGCCCTTGGCACATCTTCAACTTCAGTATCTCCAAGCAGAATACAGGCTGGATTCTATGACACCTACGGAAGAAAATCTGTAAAAATACAGAATACAGAACTTGGTCTTGCAGAACAATCATATGTTTCTGATAGAGGATATAGCCTTGAATTTAGCATAAAAACAACTAAGCAAAATCAAATTATTGCTAAGGGTATAAAGAATAGTTATTATTACTATTCAAGTTCTATTTCTGGAATTGGACTAAAAGACGGAAAGCTTTACGGTGGAACATGGGATAATCAATTCACAAACCCATTCCCAGAAACTGACGCTAAAGGTGTAGCTGGACAAACCTTATACGGATCAAAAAATGTTGCCGATGGAGAATGGCACCACATTGTTATACAATTTGGATACAATGATGCTCGTGTTCAGTATTGGGTAGACGGAGAACTTGATGTTCAATCTATTCCAGGAAACTTAAGAGGATCACTTGGTCCAAAGGTTCGTCCATTTATAATCGGACATGGATCTAGCGATCTTGAATACTATTCAGATTTTGAAACATCTGTTTGGTCATACGATGCAGCAAACTTTGTATTGCAAAGAGAATTATTATTAAACTACTATTCATTTATTAAGTATGCACCAGTACTTGCTGAACCTATGACAGCTTCAATGGCTGCAACACCAGGTGCAACAGCAAAGGGAAATAGAACAAGAGCTTTGTGTTTGTACTGGTGGCCAACTAACTTAGAAGGTGGTTTTGTTGGAGCAGTTTACACTGGAGTTTCATGGATGTACCCACTGGGTGGTCACTCATTTGACCAAGGTAAGGGTGGAGAGCATGATGGCGATACAGGATTCCCATTTACAACATGGGATCTTAAAGAAGCTGGACCACAAAGATGGTACGACATGGACGTATTCCCAGTTGATATATCAGGATATTATGTAAGCGAAGTTGTAAAGCCAGAGGCTTACGGCGGAGCAGATCAAATTCAAGTAACTCAAATTCCAACTATTGATACATACCCTGTTAATTTGCCAGCATCAAGAACTTATTTAACTAGCAAGGCTGGAAGCTTTAGAAAGCCCAAAACAGATTCAAGAAGATATATTGATGTTTTAAATGATATTGATTTGTCTCAATTTGATGTTATTTTATTCAGAAACTTTCCTGACGAATCTCGTGAACTTGATGAGTTTACAAAGAATGAGTTTACAGATTCTTACTTTGGCGTAGTTGAAAAAGAACTATATGAAGAATTTATAATAAATCTTAGAAAAGCTGTAGATACTGGTATATCATTACATGTTAGCAACAGACAGCTTGCTATTGATTTAGGAATTATTGATAGAGTTGAGCCAGTTGAGAACCTTATAGATGTACTTGGAGAAGGTTCAGATCCTCATGCTCCAACAATTGTACCTGATGACGCCGCTGCGTTGCCTGTTCTCCCTGGCACATATTTTAAGTGGGCAGACACATTCTGGAATAATAAATTTAGAGTAAGAAATACACTTGAAGGTTTAACAGATGCGCCACAAACTATTATTACAGAAAAGGCTTTTTGGCAAAATGATGGTTTAAGAGATTTTTCTGGAACCGATAGACATTTTGAAAAAGCAGTAGCTAGACCAAACGGATTGCAAATAGGCGACGAAATGCTATCTAGAGATATTGGTGTAAATGGGTTAGGAAAATCTCCAAGGTTCTTGGGAGTTCCAATTGCAAATGTTAAGGCTGGAATTCCTATAACAACCTTTGGTCAAAAGTATTGGAGAGGCAATGAAGAGCTTGATAATCCATATAAAGATTATGTTACAACTATTGCCGTAAGGCCTGGAGATGTTCTTAAGGGAACACAATGCGGAGGAAAAATATTTGTTAACCTAGCAGAAAGGCCACAGCAGACATTAGATAGTTATGTACAAATAGATCTAAAAACAGATTACTGGATTAATAGAGCATATACAGAAGGACTTATTAGTTTAACAAAAAGAGATAGTTTGTTAACTCAATCATTTAACAGACAATTAGACAGTGGAGCTTATACTCAAGCAAAATATGATAAAAATGCATCATGGACTCGTAATGACATGGCTGTAACTGGTACTCTTCGACAAGGAAGAACTGGTGAGCAAGGATTTGGAGATCAATACATAGGCAACTCTGGAAGCTCAAAACTTGCCTACAATATACAAACTGGAAGACTGGGAGATGGACAAGGTGTAAGTCTTTCACAACAATTAGCAAACCTATTTTCTGCTGGACAGCAATGGTTTACAGTAGCATTTTCATACGCAACAGATTATATTGTTGGGTATTCTCCATCAATGAACACAATGTCAATGAACTGGCTTGCAAATAGAGTTGAAATTGAGGGAAATGTAAATAGGCCAACTGCCTTTGAATCCTCTGCTACACTTGTTATGCCTACTGTAAATGTAGTAAAGGTGAATTCAATTACTGTTTCAGCAATGATAGCGGGAGCAAATTCTCCAGACGGACAGTACAGAGGACCATCAAGAGTTGTGGCAGCATTCCCAATGGAAGCATCTGTCAAATTTGGCAATATGGTTAAACTTGTAAAAGCTGATCCAATGCTTGCAACAACAATTTTGCCAACAAATACACAAATAATAACAACATCAAAGGATGAAGTGGTTCTTTATGTAATGCATGAAGACCCAGTACTATACATAAGAGAGGACTTAATTAAATGATTAGTCAATACTGGAAAGACCAAATACCAGCTAGACCTCTTGTAATACAAGTAAAACAACAGGACGGATCAGATATGGATCTCTCTGGGTATACAAATATTACAGTTAAAATGGTTGGAAGCGCAAACGAAGAAGTAGGTTTATCTGGCTCTGTATTAAATACAGCTAGCAAATCAGTTGGAAAGGTAATTTTTAACTGGCCAACAGATAGATCTTTATTTGATAGAACTGGAGACTATGTCTTACAGCTATCTTTGGCGGGAACTGGAAGATTAGATTTTACAACAACTCATACACTAAGAGTGCGTGAATTAGGGAGGATTAGATAATGTTTAGCACAGTTAATAGCGTACTAGAATACACTGGATTTACCACAACAATTAGTCAAATTGCTAGGGCTCAATCAATTATTGAAATCTACGTAGGCAAAGATGAAGTAGACATAGAGTCTCCTTCAGATCTCCTATTGCTAGATAAGATGACTTCCTATCAATGCATTTATATGAGCGAGAACGAAGATATTGTATTTAAGCAGGTAGCATTAATGAGCCAAGGACAAACTGACTCTAATGCCACATTTAATACTAATATGTTTGCACCATTTATTGCACCACTTGCAGTACTTGCCTCAAAAGGATTAACTTGGAAGAGATCAAAAAGCTTTAGAACAGGAAAGATATTCCACCGTGGAATCTGGACGGACTGGAGAACACTCTAATGCTTTTACACACCGTTAAGAACTATCAATATGTAATAGACTATTATTCATACACAAGAACAACTAATGTGGATAATGTTACTACCATAAATTATGCAATAACTCCTACTGCAATTAGAGCGGGAATAAACACAACTATGACTGGAGACATTATTGTTCTAACTAAAGAAAAATTACAAATAGAAGCTCTATTAAAAAACATTATAGATAGAAACAGTAATCAGGTATTTCAAAACGGTGTATGGGCAATTACTCAAACACAGCCACTTGTAAACACATTTGGCTATGTAGAAGGATATAGGTATAGAGCAAAGTTATTATCAGGTAATGCCTAATGCCTACCGCTACCTTTGATATAACAGAAAAAGCTATTGATTTTATACATTACACAATTAAAGGTATGCCTGGAAATGCTGGCCAAGAAACATTAGTTAAAAGATTAGTTGAAAGTGGAATTGATGGAACTATGACAGTTACAGTTACAGTAGATGTAGAAGATGTTGATTTTGAAGCTGAATCTAATAACAATTTACATTACACTTCAGATCATCCAGAGGCTATAGAAGTAATAATGAAACGTGCTGCAGATGCTGGAGATTTCTTTGCTAAATTAGCAGAAGAACCTGGACCCTGGAGTTTTGCTGAGGCATTATCAAGCGGAAACTGGAAAGTAGTAGGATATGATGGGGTAATCAAGGTATGACCACATTTCAATCAATACTAGCAATAATAGGCGGACTTATATTAGTTCAATTACAACTTATAGGCATGGTTAAATGGCTAGTTAAACACTATTTAAATGAACTTATTCCCAATTCAGGCTCATCTATGAAAGACCAAATTAATAGGCTTGAGGCTAGGCAATGGGAAATCTATCAATCTATGATGGATAAATGATTTGACTTTAGTCTTTTAATATTATATAATAGATTCATGGAGGCAATACATGAATAGTTATGAGTACCAAGATGCCGTATTGGCATCAGATCTATCTTCAAGCGCCAAGCTTACAGCATTGGCTATATCTTACCACTACAACTGGCAAGAAGCAAACAGGGCATTTCCTAGCGTGGCTAGTCTGGTTAAAAGAACCAGCCTATCTAGGGCTACAATTCACAGGGCCAAGAAAGAATTAATAGATGCTGGCTATCTAGATTCTATTAGACGATACAACAAATCTAACCTATATCTCCCTATGATACCTACCCAGTCTCTACATGAGACGGCGGTAGTCTCACACAGAAGAACTAACAATGAACTTAACTATGAATATAACAATGAATATAAAGAAAAGGATTCTGAAGAATCCTTAGTTATCTTTAATAATGGTATCCAAGGAAAAGCTGTTTCTTTGGAAGAATATTGGAAGGCCTTTGGATGAGAAAAGAAATCACCCCGCTGACACCGCTGGACGACGCAATTAAAACATTAGAAGAAGCAATAGAGTCATTAGATGACATGATAGAGATGATGCAGAAAAACCAGGAATTAATACGAGGCTGGCTCACACCTGGCAAATCAATAGGATGGATAGAACAAGATGATAAATAAGGGCGGATCACACAGCAGAAAGTTATGTGGCTGTGGTAATTTAACAATGTATAAAGGTAAGGACTCTAAAGGAGTTAAAAGATATGCATCTAAATGCTATACCTGTTCTAAAGTTGGCAGGAGAGAAAAGAAGGCTTACTGTGAGATATGTAGCTTTGTAGCCTTAGATCCAGTACAACTAGATGTAGATCACATAGATGGAAACCCATCAAATAATGATAAATCTAACTTACAAACTCTATGTGCAAATTGTCATAGATTAAAGAGTAAAGAAAACAACGATTGGAATAAGAGGAAACATTATGAAAAAGTGTAGTAATTGTTTTATAGAGAAATCAATTTCTGAGTTTTATAATTCAAACAAGAATGGCAAGCAATCAATGTGCATCACTTGCTACAAGGCCTATTTTAAGGCCTGGAGACAGGCTAGGAAGGCAGCACAGCAGTCATCCTTCCCTACGAGTAAGGTTTGCTTTAAATGTGCCTTAGATAAGCCTTTAAGCCAGTTTGGCAAAAGAGCAATTGCTTTAGATAAAAAGAATGATTATTGCAAAGAATGCTGGAGAGGCATTTCATATGCAGCCCAAAAGAAATTTTTAAAGAAGAAGGCAGCAAATGGTATATTGGAATAAAAGCGGGGCTAAAAGAAAAGGCACTGGTGGTAAAAGAGCAGCCTATAAAACTAAGCCTGTAGAATTACGTGGGAAAACACAAAGTGAACCTCATGTTATGAAAGCCTTTTGGCAGGAAAACAATATGGATGAAATGATCACCTTAACCCCAGAAGAAATAGATAAGAAGATAGATGCCTTTTTAGAGGTACTTGAAGCTAAAAATATAAAGAGACTTAGCTCATGGTGGTATCCAGAGAACATTGTCATAAAGAACTTTAAATAGTATAATTAGAGTAATGCCCCAGAATAGCGCCTCCGCCAACTGCTATCTGGGGTATTCTTTTGCATATGTTGGTATACTTAGTACATAATGCAAGGATGTATCAACTAGTGGATATGAGAGATTTTATGAGCAAAGAGGGTGGGAACTACAAGATCTTCCCTTATGCTAAGAACCTGTTCTATCATCCATCTGGAGTATTATCAATGACAATAGAAGTATATAACGATGAAGAGACACAAGAGTTTTCTTTTGGATTTAACCCTAATGGCCAATTAAAGGCCCTATTAGAGAGAACAGTTGAGGCGGAATGACTCAAAAGACCAATAGTAGAGTAGTAATAGATACCAATAGACATGGGATAAGAAGAGAAACAAACCTAGATCAATTGGCTAAGAAAGCTCAAAAGAAGAAGACATGGCAAAAAGATCCTTATTGGAAGAAGAATAAGAAGAAAGATAATTTGATATAAGTATAGGAACGCCCACAAATGTGTGCGTCGTAATGAAATATCTCAGTATGTGGACGCATAGGCGTCTCAATATGTGAGACAAATGGGGGAATATCATGGGATATCCAATATATACAGATGAACAAATAACAGAATTTATAGAACAAGCTAATGAAATGGGCATTGGTCCCACTATGAGACTATTGGGATATCCAAAAAGTTATCATACAGCTAAGAAGTTCTATGTGCAAAGAAATGTAGATATGCCTACATCTAATACATTGGCTATAATGGCAAAACAATTAGATATATTCTATACAGACAAAGAGAAAGTATTGGCGGCACAGGCAGTAATAGATAGATCAGTAGAAGCCCTATATCAAGATACATTATCATCAGATGATATAAACAAATTATCTAATGCATTACATAAGGCTATACAAACAATCAATCTAATTGAAGGTAAGTCTACTAACATTAATGAGAATAGATCTAAAGATGGATCTGACTTGGCCATTATAGATATGTTGAATGAGGCCAAAATTAGATCAGAGAATATTAAATCTAATCTAAAGGTTGTTAACTAATTGTTATACAATTGTTATAATTCTAAGCAGACCACCCACTTGACAAATTTAATTAAATATTTTATTTTCGCAACTACATATAAATTTGGACAGTAGATATGAATAATATAGCAAAATATCTTGATGATATAGATCCAAAATTATTTACAATTTCTGAGGGGCGCAGAGAGCTTACTAAATATGATCCTTTATTATTTGCTTTGCTCTATTTGCCAGAACATCTAAAAAATTCTTTTGGCGAAATTACACTATCTGAATTTCACTGGGCACTTGCAGAATATGGAAAGACTTGGATCAATAAGCCAGATGTTCCTAAACAGAATAGAGATGCATTTATTGCTCCTAGAGAATGTGGCAAGAGCACTTGGATCTTTTTAATTCTACCTATGTGGGCCGCCGCCCACGGACATATTAAGTTTGTAGCTGCTTTCTCAGACGCTGCTTCTCAAGCTGAGACGCACTTACTAACATTTAAGAATGAATTGGAATCAAATGAATACCTTAAGGCAGATTATCCTGAATTATGTGCGCCAAAGCAAGTCGCTTCTACTGGTAGATCTCTTGCTAGTAATTCCTGGCGTATTATTCAGTCTAATGATTTTATATTTGATGCTAACGGGATTGATACAAACTCTCTAGGCAAGAAGGTCTTTGGACAACGACCTGATCTTATTATTTTGGACGATATTGAAAAGGGCGAGAAGAATTACTCTGAATATCAGGCTGGACAACAGCGTAGGACAGTATTTGATGACATTGCCCCTATGAATATCTATGCCCGTATGATTATTGTGGGTACAACCACTATGCCTAACTCCATGATGGATGAATTTAGAAAATATGCAGAAGGGAATACAGATCAAGCCCTAGGATGGATTAATGACCAGAATGTGAAGGTTCACTACTACCCAGCCATTATGCCCTCAGATGATGGCTCAGAACGCTCTGTATGGCCTGAGAAGTGGTCCCTAGAATGGTTGCAAAGCCAAAGACACCTAAGAGATTTTGCTAAGAACTACATGAACAAGCCAGTTAACCTTGACGGAAACTTCTGGACTTACGAAGATGTAATTATTAGCGAAGGGGAATATGGGAATACAATTATTTCTATTGACCCAGCTGTAACAAAGAATAAAGTCTCTGACTATACAGGAATTGCTGTATTATCAAGAGGAGAAGATGATAATATATATGTAAGAGATGCTTTTCAGCTGAAAGTATCTCCTTCAGAGTTATCTGAAAGAATAGCCACACTAGTTGATATATATGACCCAGGAGTTATATATGTTGAAACAAACCAAGGTGGTGATTTATGGCAGGATGTTTTTAAAGACATTCCAGTCAGATATAGATCAATAAAGCAGTCAGTATCTAAACAAATACGTGCTGGCAAGGCTTTGAACTATTATCAACAGGGTAAAGTTAGGCATACAGCCCACTTTCCAGTGCTAGAAGAACAGATGTGGTCCTTTCCAAAAGTATCACACGATGACGTTCTAGACGCAGTTACATCAGGTATCTTGTATTTCTTGGATAACAAGGCACCAAAAGTATTTGCAAAGCAGTTAAACTACTTAAGGAGATAAAATGTCAGATATTAAAGTAGCGCTAGACAATATATTGTCAAAAAGAGAAGGCTATAAGCAAGCTGAGGCATACTACGAAGGTGTAAACCAAGAAGTATTTGCTAATCAACGCTGGTTTAAGCTATTTCGCTATGAAGGCGCAGATTTTAGATTTAATTTCTCAAAAACAGTTGTAGATTCAGTTCTAAACCGTCTTGAGATCAACCAAGTGCTAGCGGGAACCCCAGAAGCACTAGATTACATTGATACTATCTGGGAACAAACAGATTTACAGCTAGATATTAATGAAATCCATAGAAATGCTCTTGTATATGGTGATTCCTATGCAATTGTATGGCCAGATATGGATGGAACATTGGCAATTGATTACAATTCACCAATGAACACATGCGTTATCTATGACCAAGAAAACCCAAGAATTAAGTCATATGCAGCAAAACTATGGCAAGTTCTTGAAGGAACAACCAAAATAATTAAGATGAACCTATATTATGCGGATAGAATTGAAAAATATATGACCTATGGTGATATTGAGACAATGTCTGTAAGCATGAATATGACTCCAGTTGAGATTATTCCTAATCCATGGGGAGAAATTCCTGTATTCCACTTCCGCACACATAAGCCATTTGGACGACCTGAACATGCAGATGCATTTGGTCCTCAAGATGCTATAAATAAGCTGATATCAACTCACATGCTGACTGTTGACTATCAGGGTGCCCCACAACGCTATGCATTATCAAGCGGTGGCAATGCATCAGAAATGGAAGACTTCTCAGAAGATGATACAGCAAGAGAAAACATTGGATCATTGCAAAATGGGCCAGGGCAACTTTGGTATTTACAAGGTGTATCTCAAGTTGGGCAGTTCCCAGCAGCAGACCCATCAATCTTTACAAATCCAGTTGCTGAATATGTAAATGCAATGGCATCTATTACAAATACTCCAAACCACTACTTCCTAAAGGGATCTAATATTCCTTCTGGCCAAG
>Ga0209500_10002297_pt1 | contig 13733 bp, 13 predicted proteins | sample S_140212_EF_Meta_FD_187323 | JGI IMG/M metagenome (GOLD analysis project Ga0209500, IMG submission 187323) | Freshwater microbial communities from Lake Simoncouche, Canada to study carbon cycling - S_140212_EF_MetaG (SPAdes) (version 2) | ecosystem: Environmental > Aquatic > Freshwater > Lake ... | reverse complement strand
CAGCCGATACCAAAGCCACAGCGCCGGTGATGTGGCCCTGCGCATCGCGGGTAATGCCGCTGGTGGTGCCAGCGGCAACTGAGTTGCTGTGGTTGAGTACGCCACCGCCGGTAACGGATAGGCCAGTGCCAACTGATACACCGCCAACAAGCGCCGTGGTTGCCAGTGGAATGTCAGCAGCAGCAAGCGTAGTGCCAGCGGTAACGTGGCCTTTAGTGTCCACCGTCACCTTGGTGTAGGTGCCTGCGGTTGCGCCGCTGGTTGCGTGTTCTAGTGAGCCGGTGCTGCCATTGCGGACAATTGGGCTGGTTGGGGCGACCAGCCCTAGGTTGCCGCTCGACACGGCTAGGCCGCCGGTGGCTGGAATGCTGCTGGTATTTAATTTGGTGGCTGTTACCGTGCCATCCGTAAGGTTAGTGCCGCTGATGCCGCTGAGATTTACCTTGGCAACAGGGATCGAGGCGTCGTCAATCAGTGTGACCGCTTTTTGCGTAAAATCCTTAGCCGTTATTTTTTTGGTTTCGCTTGCGCTTAAGTCGGCAACTGCCAGCGGATCGGTGGCGGTCAAGTCAGCCGAAGCTAGTGCTGCTAGTTCTGTAATCCGAAGATCAGCCATTTTGTTGCTCCAGCAGCAAGGCGCCGTTACCGTCCTCAAGCTTCAGTTTAGCACCGTCCTGCTGCAGCAGGTAGGACGGTGGATCGGTGATAACTCTTAGGCGAATTTCGCCAGTGCAAATAAAATTAAAAACAGAGCTTACAATTTGCCCTGGGTCAAATGCAACGCTTGCTTGCGTAATTATGCCATCAATTTCAAACCATACTTCATCGTTGCTTGCACCTGCTCCCTGGCCTTTACCGTTGGAAATTAAAAATAACTTAGCTTGAAATTCAGCGCCAAATCGTTGACGCAAGATCAAAGCATGCATATATGATGCAAGTTCAACATAACCAGCGGCACCTGGATACGCAGATGTTTGATTGTAACGGTAATCAAAAATGCACGACATTTGGCCACTGCCAGTGATCATTGTTCCGTAATTATTGCGAAATTCATCGCCCAACGATGACGTATCAACCGTTTCCCTATCGGTTGATATTTCGTATCGTTCAAGGTTGCCGACAACCCTTGGAATTTTATTTAATACACTAGCAGCAATTGGAATGTTTCTTGCAATTGACGATAATGTTATCAAACCAGTAGCTTCACCTGCAACTGCATTATCGAAAGTGTTATACAGGCGAATACTGCCCAAGTCATCAACGTTTACAAACCAATTGCCATCCTTATAGCGAACGCCGCCGCTCCAACCGGCAGCGGCAACAAAATCAAGGTTGGTTCCATCGGTGGTTTTAAACATTACATAATCGCCAGTCAACAAGGCACCGACTGGAAATTCAAAACTAAATCGTGATTTAGTTGTGTTTACATCGGAAGGATTTACAACTGCCGTCAAGCCATCGGCAATGCTAGTTCTGGTTAGCTGAATTAAGCCTGCAGTGCCAAGATAAATTGCCATTACAGCGTTACCCCAGTTAGTGCTCCGGTAAATTGAAATTGGATTGTGGCTTGCATCACCTCGCCAACCGAACAACTTAATTCGCCGCTGGTGATAATTACATTGCCTTGTACGTATTTATTGCCCCAACCAAGCTTGATTGCAACAGCGGATTCAGAAACAGCACTGGTGCTAACAATTCGCTCCAATAATGTTTTAGGCGCATCGTCATAATAAAAGATAGTCGCACTGCCGCTAAATTGCCGTAACCCAGGCGCATAAGAGCGGTCAGAATCGCTGATCGCCGTGGTTTCCAGCGCATCAACGCTGGACGAAAAACTCCAGTTGCTGACCTTGGCAACGTTGCTGCCGTTATAGGTCAGAGTGCCATCCTTGCCGCTGTAGTAGGTCATGAGTCAAGCACCCCAATTAATTTTACCGTAACCGACATGCGGCCAGGCTTGATACTGCTGAACTGTGGCGCTTCGGCATATTTGTATCTCATGCCGAATGGGGCGGCGCTGTAGCGGTTTGATGCACTTGCGCTGCTATCCCCTAGGTGGAACGTAGGATTGCCAGACTTGGCGGGCTCTGTCAAAGCAAACGTATAAATGGTGCCGCGACATGCCACGTAATGATCGTAAATGGCAGCGGCAATAGCTTCGGTGGTGTTGTTGTACGCCAGATCAATCGTCTGATTGGTGCGGCGGCTTCCGTATTGGACCGTGGCTTGGATGCCAGATTGCGAAGTAAAAGTCTTGCTGGGGAAATCGCCCATCGCCAGTGACCGACTACTCGGCACGTAACTAGGGAAATCGGGCCCCTGCGGACTCATGACTGCACCTCGATCACGAACTTATTGTCGTCCAAGTCTAGGTAAGATATGGCGCCATTGGCATTTGTGCCGACATGGCTAGCACCGATGTCAAGCAGGCCATCCGAATCGTATGAAATCGATTCGACCTTATAGACACGCGGGTATTGATCGGCTGGATCGTAAACAGTAAACACTGCACCTCTAAATTTAGGATCGGTTGCAATGCCGCTACTGTCAACGGTCATTGACGCTGACTCGACAGCTGCCATGCCAGATCGCCACCAGTACACTGTTGCCGTTTGACTGTCGAGGCTAGTGGTGGTCACCACCTTGCCATCGTTTAACACGTGGCCATTTTGAAATGATGCTACGTGCCTGGCAGTGCTGGAAAGCTTGAAATACGCGCCAGGCTCTAACGCGACAGCCTCAGGTAACGTTTTGAACTGAACGGTATGGGTCGTGTTGGCTCGCACTTGAATAAGCAGCTTTGCGTAGGTTTTGGCATGTTCGATATTGGTGCAGAAGCCAGTGAAATCAACGGCTTCGGTTGGCGCCGTTTCGTTTGACGTAAGCAACCGTACCAGCACGTTACGTGTCTCGGCAAATCCGTTCTCGATTTCCTGCCTGTATGTCACCACCACCTGCGGCGCCAGTCGTTGCTCAGTTGAGTACCAGTTAACCTGCAGACTATCCTCGATAATGTTGCCATCTGTGAACAACGCGCTGATCTTGGGCTGGCGGGCGTAATCAATGCCATACCCGCTGCTGGAACTAGGATCAATTGGGTAGGTAGGCGCAAGCGAAATCTTGCCACCTTTAATTACAAAATCCAGCATGAAGTATGGCGCATGTTGATAAGCCCATTCGCGCACGTTAGTTTGACTTGAAATTACGCCATCAAAGAACCAACCATTCGCCTGACAAGCTTTTGCGGCAGCGCGGAAACCATCCCAGTCGATCATGGACTCAGGCACCAACGCGCCAGAGCCATAGACAGTGGAGCGCAAAAGGTTGCGCAAGATCTCAGGGAACAGATGGCTGGCACCTGTGACACTTAGATCTGTTGGTGAGTTGACGCTATTGCCGCTGCTATCCACCATCAAAGGGATAACCCGCCCAGACTTGGCGTAATAGCTAAAGTTGCTAAAGCTACTCCAGTCTTTGCCGCTGCGAAGTTGCATTCCAGCAATTGCAAGGCTGTTATATAGCGGTGCAGTTGAATTTTTGCGTTGTTCATTTACGTATACAATTTGGTGTTCAGGACTATTTTCGTGACTGCCTTCTTCTTCGCCAAACAAATACACATCAGACACTGCATCCCATATTGACACCTTGGCTGTATTTGCAGACTGGGCTGCCTTGCTTTCAAGGCCAAGAATCATGATTGCTGGCAAGCTAGTGCCATTTACAGTGAACGTGCTGCGATATGTATAGTTGCTGCCAGGATTTACAATATCTAGCTTTGTTATTGTTGTAACAGTTGTGTTAAGCTGCACCCCTACCCTAGTGACTGAAGCCGACCAGCCGGGCGGCATATCTATAAAAAATTGATCTCCGTTGTCTACCTGACCATTAAAACCATCAACAAGAGTGGTTTCGTTGACCTGTAGTTCACTAATCCATCCATATGTATAACTACCATAGCCAGCGGCAATCATGTCAGCATTATATACTGGATCATTGACTGCAACACTATACAATTCGATTGGCACTGTTATGTTGCCACGATTACCGTTGTAAAGTGTTAAAACAGTGCCAGTCGTTTGGCCAGCGCTTGTTGGCAATGGTACGCCTTGAACGCCCTGATGTAACCATCGCTGCCGCCAGCCAGTGGTGATTGTAGTGGCTGACAATGCACCAAATAAATCTTCGCGTCTTACTCTTACAGTAAGTCCTGAGCCGCCACCGCCAGAAGTGCTGTAAACGCCCTCTGCTGGTGGACTGCTAGTAGCTAATGAGTTTGGCTGGATAGATGTAACCGCTGCGTTAGATGCAGGTATGGCCAATCTATCACCATAAAACATAACAGAATTAGTGGCTTCTTCCCAGTCAATAGTAACCTCAGGAGTCCCAGCGTAGCTAATGTTAACGCTACCATTAGGTGACCTAAATGTTTGCAAGCTACCGCTGCTGGCATCTAAAATACGTGCTTGTCGGTGTTTTAGAATATACTCACCACCTGATAGCGGCACAAATCGCACTTCATACATGTCGCTGCCTTGATAAAAGGCCAAGCGAATAAAATTAAATTGAGCAACTGGTGTGGTTCCTTTTACACCAAACGGTTTATCATATGCTTTTTGCCATGAATCTGAACCAGATTTGCGATATTCAACATAAAAGAATGAGTAACGAATGCCGTAATCAGAATATGTGCTATATGTTACATTACCGCCACCTGCTTCAATGGCATCTGCAATTGATTCCGCTGGAATACCTGCAAAATTTACAATACCGTTAAATTTTTTATACACAATTGACTTAATTCCTATTTCTACTTGGTTAACAGCTCTAGTGGTTACTATGTTTGCAAAGGCAATTTTTGAAATTGTTGGATCAGTCGTATATGCACCATAAGGGCCAGTAAATGATGCGTAGTGGTTAATGCTTCCCAGTCCCAAAAGCATCACGGTGCCACGGGATGTAATCTTAAATCTGTAGGATTTAGAAAACGTTCCATCATATGGGGCAGTTGTACTAGTGCTTATGCAAACACCTTTGGCTGATCCAATTGAATAAGTTTCGCCAATGGTAAATGCAGCATCAGCTTGTTCTCCGATTGTTTTGCGCTTGTTTATGATGTCAGCAACTCCTTGCGGCCCACGGGGGGGTTCACTTGTATCAGCGTAGATAGTATATTCAATTTCATTGCCATCTAATTCAAAATAATTTCTATATACACCACCAACTTCAGTAACGTCAATCTTGTTAATGCCACAGAAAGTTCCGTAATAACTTTGAATCTTAAAACGCTCTGCTTCTGCTAATGCGAATGCGTCATATTGCTGCGCCGTTGCGTTGCGAGTGTCCCACCGGACTTTTACCCGCTTAAATGGCAGCCGCCAGTCTTGACCGTTACGTACCGGCTGATATGTACCAAATTCAGTGCTGCCAGATGGAGTGCGGGTACTGCTAAATAGAGCTTGTACGCCTTCATTGGCATATTCGGCAACGATAATATCGCTAGGCGACCGTGGCGCAAGCGTCCCACCAATCCTGGTGCTTGAGTTCAGTCGTTGCGGCACTTCGCCACTGCGGTAAAAAATGCACAATTTAGGTTCTTGGTAGTTCTTAAGCAACGTATCGCCAATGGCCAGACCTTCAAAATCAGGCTTTGCCATTTGCATGGCATTAAGCGCAAACAGCGCCACCAGCTCCTGGCCATCGCCTTGGCTTAGCAATTGGCTCCACAGTAGTTTGGTTTCAGCACGCACACCGCCGTACCACCTGCCGCCGATCTGTTCCCGCTTGGCAAATACCAATGGCGCTACCTCGCCTAGACGGGCAACGTTTTGAACTGAGGTAAAGCCGTCTACGTTGGCAAATTTACGGTTATTGCTTATGTTTTCGCCTTCAAGGTTTTGAGGCGTTCCGGCCGGATCATCTTGCCTTGGAATCTTAGGTTTGGGTGCTAGTGCCTGTGCCGCAAAGCTTAGACCTGTACTGACAACTGTGCCAACGATCGAGACGGTAAGCGGATCACAAACTACATGCGGAATATGGTCATAGGCTGCACTGCGCTCAGGCCTAATATTTGCAATTTCATTAATATACCAGGCGTATTCCTCTGGGCTCATGCCCAGCGAATCCATTAATTGCTTTTCCCAGGGCAGTACAGCGCCACGGTATTGACGGCTGGGGACCATGCTACGCGGAGTGTCTGAGCGTTGCAATGGATCCATCCTGAATCGTAGAAGGCGGCTAACCCATAGCCAATTCTAGCCTGACTAAGCGCAATTGTCCCTAGCGATGCATACATTACCGGGTTTCCCCATAAGTTTAGCTGCTCCGCAAAAACCGATACGTCTCCACGCTTAAGCCGCCTGTACCAATCGCGGGTTGGCACTGGCGTATCAATGCCTTGGAATTGCAGCACCGCACGGCATAGGTTTACGCAGTCGGTGGCGCCATGGCGGGAGGGATCAGCGCCTAGTTTGTACGGCAGGCCAATTAGGTCAGCCGGACCTGATAGCACCGGTTGACGGCAGCGCCCCAACCTGTTTGGCGGTGAACCGTAGGTTTGGTACGCGGGATTCAATTGCATCAAGCGGGCTGCTGAGTTCAAGCTGAGTTCCTTGCGTGTTGTAGCTCATGCCAGTGCAAAGCCAGATCTCTTGGCCTCGCGGTGGCGTAATCGGTGTGTAGCTATCGGTGAGTTGATATGTACGCACCTCGGCAACCCAATTGTTATTTACAGCATCACGGGTCCAAGCCAGCGTTAGCTGATTGGTGGGTAGCGTTAACTGGCTGGATATGTTGTCGCCATTTTTGGTTTTGGTTGCGCCCTGGTAAACAAAAGGCAGTAAGTTCCAGCTAATGCCATCAAAACTAACGGCATTGTCGTTAAAGAAATTTTGCCAGTAGCTTTTACCGCCATCATGTTTAGTAAACGTCAGAAAATTGCCAATTACAACGACTGACATTAGATTCCCACCTGCCTACGGAATGCGGGCGAGGTCCTCATCTTACTTGCCACCTGTTGCGCTCCAGCTTTGGCACCGGCGGTGGCGGCGCGTTTTTCGGTTGCAGCCATAGCAGCCATGAGTTGATCTTTGCTTACCCAATCTTGGCCTAGGAATTGCGTGGTTTCAAAGTTCATTGCTAGTACGGTGTTGTTGTCTGCGCCAGCACCAGTTGTAGTGTCGCCGCTATTGCCGCCGGCGTCAAGCCGTGGGTAACGGCCTAGCGCTCCAGCGGCGTCTAGTTTTACCGGAATCCTGCGCCCATCAGGCAATGGCACAAATGCCTCAGGCCTACTCCCTTCGCCATATACTGCCATCTGCGGACTATTGGCAACGCCGCCATTGGCATAGCGCTTGAGCGGCATTGGCCCCATGGGTGTCATGATGCCGCCATTGGCCATAAGCGATGGCAGCTTAAAAGCTTGATTTACGTCAACGCTTGCAGCATTCATGCCAAATGCAGGGCCGCCAGCCGCGCTAATACCAGGGACAATTGCGCCAATTGCGGCGGGAAATAACGAACCCAATAAATTTCCAATACCTTTAGTAGCGGGACCGACAACCGACATTTGCAGCAATTGCTTGGCAATATCTTTCAATACGCTAGAACCAATTTCACGCAAACTATCGCCCCAACTTTTTGTATTGCTGACCAATGATTCCATGGCAGATCCAATGCCATCGCCAATGGTTGATGCAATGTTATCTAAAATTGGTGATGTTGTTTCAAGCGTATTAAAATAATCAGACAATGCTGTGCCAAGCGCGGAAATTTCATCTGCCCAAATTTTTGATGATTCGTTTGCAATAGTTTGTATTTCTTGCAATCTTAATATTTGCATTTTTGAATTTTCTTCTTCTTCAATTGCCTGTCTTGCTTGAATGCTTTTTGATTCTTTTAATTTTTCCAAAATTTCGCGCTGCAAACTTGAGTATTTTGCAGCGTATTCAGCGCTAATTCCTTCTAATGTGGTTTTTTGCTGCAATACTGTTAATTCTTCTTTTGCTCTAATTGCCGATTCTTTTAGTGTCCCAAGTTGTTTTTCGCGTTCTTTGCTTTGATCGCTAAGTTCCCTTGTTGTATCTTGATTTATTTTTTGCAGCTGCTCTTCTCTGTAAATATTAATTTCATTAAATTTTCCGCGTAGTTCAGTTTTTGCTTCGGCTCTTTCAAGTTGCTTTTTTCTATTATCTTTTTGCAAATCTGCTTCTTTTAGGGCTTGATCATATTCAAGCGCAGCCTTAAATCTTCTTGACTCAAGCTCAAGTCTTAACTTTTCGGTATTTAATTTTTTTAAACTTAAAACATCTTCGGCTTCTTGAGCTTTAAAAATTTTTCCTTCAACTTCCAATATTTTTCTTGAAACACTTAAATTGTAATTACTTAATTCGCCTGATTTTTGAAGAATATTGTATTTAGCCACAAACTCTTGTTGACTCATGCCTTCATCGGCCGCCGGGTTCGGGAAATTTGTAATCTTTGGTTTTTGCCCTGGCTTTTGATCATTAACTGTAACAGCATCTATTTGTTGTGATCTTGGAAGATTGGCACCTAGCAAACTTGCACCTTTTGCTGCCAAAGGAATGATGTTGGCACTTCCAAGCAATCCAGTGGCTACTCCGCTGCTGGCATTAAAAACATCTGAAATAACATTTGCAGTAATTGGACTTTCGGCTTGTATTCTTTTAAATTGCTTAATTACTTCTGTCGCCATATTGGCGATTTTAGTTGTAAAATCTTGTATTTGACTTCCTACTGGAATAAACAACGAACCAAATTCTTTTCGCAATCCGTCCAATGCAACCTTGCTTCTTGCTCCCGCGTCTTCCGTAGAACTACTTATTTTACGAGCACTAGTTTCATATTTATTTCCCAATTCAACAGTAAATTTCATTAAATCGTTAAGTCCAACGGTCCCTTGCTCAAGGTCCTTTTGCAGTTGTGGTAATGTTCTATTTGTTGCTCTGGCAAATAATGTAACTGCGCCTGGCAAACGTTCACCAAGTTGGCCGCCAAGTTCTTCTGCGCTAACCTTGCCCTTTGAAAATACTTGCGACATCGCAAGCAATGCACTTTGCACATCTTCTGCGCTTCCACCAGATGCTTTAATTGCAGATGTAATATTGCGAAATACAATTTCCGCATCGCTTACGTTGCCGCCGGCACCCTTGATAGATGCGGTAAGTCGCGTAAATGCTTGAGTTGCGTCAAGAATTGGAACATTAAAATCTTTGCTAACTGAATTAATTGCTTTTTGTGCTTGAACATATTCGTTTGCACTTCCGGTGACGCCTTTTAATGCAATGTTTAATTTAGCGATTTGCGCGGAATATTCTGCCGTATCAGAAATGCCTTGACGCAGCATTGCAGCTTGAGCGCCAACTGCGCCGCCTAATGCTGCGCCGCCAGGGCCGCCAAGGACAGCGCCACCAAGAGCGCCCAATGCGCCTTCAGGGCCACCAAATATGCCAGATGCTGCAACTATGCCGGTAGATTGGCCAAAATTTTGCAAGCGTTGTTTGCGATTACCACGCGCAGCAAGGCGCCTGTCAAAATCTGAAATTTGAGCATCAAATCCAGTTTTTTGTTCTTTCAAATAAGCAGCTTGCTGCCTATTTTCTGCCTGAATTTCTAATTGATTATATTTTTCATTTAACTCAAGTCGTTCTATTCTTGCTCGTTGTTGCAATGAATATTGCTGATCCAACGAAGACCGCATTTGGTCAAGCGCTTGATTCGCTTGGCCGTAATTTAATTGTTGGGGACCGATCGGACTTGGATATGCATTTTCAACTTGGTTGCGCCAAAACTCGGGGTCGTTGGTGCCAAAAGGCATTTGGCCATAGGCACCATAAGTGCGCCCCCTTCCCATGATTGCTTGGCCTGCATTGCCACCAGAAGCAATGCCACTGCTGGCGCTTTTAAATTGTGTTGCAGCTTGCGTTACAGAATTTAAGCGATTCTCTACGAGCTTGATATCTTGTGCAAACTGCCTGTATTCACTGCTTGCAATTGATGCTTGATCTTTAAGGCTTTTAAGTGTATTAACTGCTGAACGTAGATTATTTTCTGATGCATTTGACGCAGAACCAAGTGCTACCGCAGCATCACGTAATCTATTTAAATCTGATGCGGCAGGAGTTGCAGATCCTTGCAGGGATTTAATTGCAGACTTAAGACCCTCGACGTTTTCAACGCCACGGACTAAGGCCTCAATTCTAAATTGGGTATCAGCGCTAGCCATCGCGGTTTAATGCTCCAAGTGCTGCTGCTTCCATGACTTGGATGCCCTCCAGCATGGCTTGCGCGTCTTCTATTGAGTATAGTTCACAGAACCAGCGTAATGTCTCATATTTAAGCCCCACGTAGCCGCCCATGGTCACGTTCCATTGGGTTTGCATACGCAGGAACATCAGGACTATGTCCCAGTTCTCTTGCCACACCTCAAAATCTTCAGATACAGACGGCAGGCTTGGAGGGTTAATTCCCAAGCCTGCGGCGTCCTTTTCGGTCTCATCGACCACACTGCCGCCAGCCCAATGCTCGGCGGCTTCTGTTAGTTTTTTCGCTTGGCTCCTGTCAAACTAGCGAAAAATGCTTCGACGATTGCCGCACCCACTAATGGCACGTTAAGCAGTTGGTCAAGCGCTGCAGTGCTAAAAGGCACTTCTGCGCCTTCAATGTCAGATACACCTTTCCAGCCAATTACCACTTCTTTAGAGAAGTCTGCATCGTTGGTGGTACCTTTGCCGTCAATTACTTCTTGGATTCGCGATTGCGAAAGCCGTTTGAGTTCGACGTCAAAAGTTTGCTTTTCAAACCGGCCACCATCTACTGGAAATTCGACGGTAACCGGCCAGGAATAGCTATCCGACTGCTTAAGAACAAATGCCATTGGGGATCAGGTGTAAGCAAGGGACAGTTCGTCGTTGCCAGCGGCGGTTGGAGTCGCCACATAAGGCAGGTTTAGCATTGCAATGCCGTTTAAGTCGGCATAGGATGCGTCCGCCAAATCTGACTGAGCCATCGTCAGCGTTGCAATGTTACCAGCAGTGGTGCCATGCTGGAACGAAACGCTGCCGGTGGTTGAGCCGGTGGACACCGTGAAATAATTCTTAGTGGCCAACAGCACGGCCTCAATCGACATGGTGCCGGCAGGCTTGCGGTCAGTAATCAGCACTTCCTTAGTGCCGCCAATCAACTCACGATAAACAATCTCGTTGCCAAGATTAAGATCGATTGATTGAAGGGCGCCGGAATAGCTGAATGCTGAGAAACTGGTGGTGTTGCCGTTTTTAAAGATCAGCGGTGTTGCTTGGTTGGCATAAGTTGGCGTAGCAAGCGCTGTATCGGTAGGAGCGTTATAAATCCCGGTCATCGTGAAGGCGATAGTAGGGATCGCTCCAACCTGGCCATTGAGGGTAAATGTGCCACGGGCGCCGGTCACAATGTGACGAATGCCGTCTTGATAGAAGTAGATCGTGACCGAACTAAAGCTGGTGCTTACTGGCGCGTAGGTAACGCTAGTGGTGGCCACCACGGTCTCAGACAGCCCACAAGCCTTAAGCACGGGGCCATAGGCAGGTGCAGTACCAGCAGCGCCGGAGCCGGCAAGTTCAACCTCAAAAGTTACCTGCACCCTGGTTTGAGCAAGCAGTTGCTCATAATTACCCAAATAAGGGCGGATTAGTTCACGCTGAACAATGTCAGATTGAAGCGGCGTGATTTCTAAATTACGCACTAGGATCGCGTTAGCCGATCCAGTTGGTGTTGGGTCGGTGCCGTAGGTAGCTTCAGCCTTGGCTAGGATCAGCCGTTTCCGTGTTAGCAGAGCCATTGCTCAATTCCTCGGGTTGAGTGTTGGCCGGCTCTGTCCGCTCGATGAGCTTCCGCTTGCCGGTTTTGGAATCAAGAAGGTAAGAACCACCTTGGCCCCAATATTCATCCATCATGATAGCCATGATCAGCTCGCAAGATTTGCGACCGAAGTGCGGTAAAGCACTCGATAATCACACATTACCACGCCCGCTGGTTGATCTGCTTCAACAGTTTCAAATGTCACCCCAACTGGCTGAATGTCGATGGCATAGCCGCCAAGCGTAAGATCGGCCATTAGTTTGCCGTGCAGGCTTTCAATTATTGGATCGGCAATTTGATCCGGGATGTTGCCGCGCACAATTACTGCAACACGAACGGTAAGGCTCCAATCCAGCGTGGGGAGGCTTGTGTTTTGGCTGGCCTGGTCGCTGATAGGTTCAACCACGATTGCAGGGCTTTCAGCGCGAGCTATGGGCTCCACGCGGCTGCGATAGATCCTGGTGCTAACGCCGGTGGTGCCGGTCAACGCAGTACGGATCGCGGTGATAATTGTTTCGCGTTTGGTCGTCATGACGCAACCTGGACGATGGTGCAAATTACGCCAGGAATGCTTGGATGCACCGGCGAACTGGTGCTAGCAGCTTCGGCGTGAATGTAAGCAGCTGCGTTGCTTGTATTCCAAATCAATTCGATAAAATCTTTTGTTTGTAATCTTGTGACAAAATTAACAGTGCCAATTACGTTGCCATCGGTTCCGCCATGCCTAGAAGTAATACTAAATTTGCTGTTGCTTGCTGGTACATCGCCAGCCGCATTATTATCGTTCTTTCTTAGCCATACGTCAATGTCATGAATACTGTTGTCAGTATTGCTGAATTGAATTGAAAACGTAATGCTATAAACGCCGGCATAATCAAAAGTTATTCTGCTGTTTGACGCTATTGCAATACCGCGGCTGTTGGTATCGCTGGAGCGCAGCAAAATAGACGTTGGCGTGTTGGCGGTTGCGGTTTGAGAGGTTTCGTCCCAAAAAGATCCCCAATAACCAGGACAGCCAAAATATGGCAATTGATTCCATGGTTTAATGCCGTTCCCAATCTTTAGATTACCTGTGTCAATTTCATGGCCAGTTTCACCCATCAATAGTGTCGGGTTTAATGCCGACCACACGGAAGCTTTGTCAGCCTTAAAATTACTCATCAGGTTTTTTGCAATCCAATTTCTACAAAAGCACCATCATCAATTAGCCTTGTCTCTCGCACTGTATAGGCAGTGCCAGCCACTGTAATTGAATTGCCGTAGACCAAGGTGCCAAAGCTGATGGCTTTTGCTGTCAACGTATAATCAGTGCTCAGCACCATATCGCCGGCAATCACTTGGGCAGGCATATCTAAAATTCCCAATGCAGTAACGGCGCCAGCTGTGCAGCTGACGCCGAAATCGTTGAGGAACGTCGATAGGTCCTCAGTAAAAGCCATCAGACGTACTTCTTAGAAGCAAGAGCTGTGACTGAAACTGAACCGGTACCGCTGCCACCGCTCACAGTAAACAACACGCGCACATAACGCAGCAGGTTGTCGCTGTTGAGATAAATTTTTTCGCTGAATGCGGTATTAGCAGCAGCAGCGGTAAAGCCGCCGCCAGTAATATCGGCGAAATCGCCAGCGGTAGTTGTAGCGGAATGCTGCAACTTGGCGGTACGGGTGACACCTGAACCAGCGGCGGCGGCATCAATCATGAAAGCAACGTCGCCTTCATAGTTGAGCAAGTCAACATAGGCAGGGGTGCCAGCGCCGGTGGAAGCAACCACAGCGGTGTTATGCAGGTTCAGCAGATCAGTCTTAGAACCGAGATTGTGGATGGTCATTTGCTAGTCCTCCGTTTTGGGGGTGTGGGTTGGATCGTTTCAATTACTTGAG
>Ga0209500_10002294_pt1 | contig 13749 bp, 15 predicted proteins | sample S_140212_EF_Meta_FD_187323 | JGI IMG/M metagenome (GOLD analysis project Ga0209500, IMG submission 187323) | Freshwater microbial communities from Lake Simoncouche, Canada to study carbon cycling - S_140212_EF_MetaG (SPAdes) (version 2) | ecosystem: Environmental > Aquatic > Freshwater > Lake ... | reverse complement strand
TGTATTGACAAAAATGACTATATGTGATAGAATTACTCACGAATAGAGCTGTTGAAGCTTTATTGAACTTTTGACAAAACATTTGATTGTTTAGTTTTATAACCTAAAACTATTCATGAAAACAAGTCATAGTAAGGTCTTCGGACAATTGGTACTTAGTTTAGCCCACCATTAAGCTACTAACTATTAAAAGTATTGGCTGTCCGAAGACCAGAAACATATTAGGTCGTCGGGCCAAAGAAGCTAAATTAGTTTTTTTGGAACTACACACCCTGAAAGGGGCTTGAAGTGGCATACGTATTGTCCCTAGAAATCGAAGTAGGAGAGTTGTTTGAAATAGAACAGCTCTTCGGTAGCCCAGCCCAGGCTTTGGCCTGGATGGATGAATACATCGAGCTTGTGACCTTGGCCAAAAAGCCAGGCACGGCCGAATACATCGACCGATTGAAGCTTAGCTTGGCTTCAGCCGACATCGAATCGCAAAACTTTGCGATAACGACGTTGACGCGTCTCATCGAGGCGCAGGCGGCTTGGCTTCAGGCTAAGCCAATCTGGTCGGCCATTGGCCGCAGCGAAGCACTCAAGACAGCTGTTGCTGCCATCCGCGACTCGGAAGCTTCGCCAGAAGAGCACGAGTCAATCAAGGCTTCATTCTTGTCAGAACACCGCAAGGTAACTGAGAGAATCGAGCAAAACCGTCCCAGGGCGGAGGCGACGGTGGCAATACTGTCCGACCAAGCCTTCGTAGATTGGGCTTATGTTCAGCTCAAGGAGGACTGGAACCGGTCTATCATTGATCGGTGCGGGAATGATGTTGAGCGTTGGGTGCTAGTAGCGCCTAACTCACTCAAGATCATCGTAAATTCTCTTGAGGAATTGCGTCGTAAGTACGACGCAAAACTCCTGAGGCCGACGACCCGTCGGCAACCAGTCAAAAATCCCGGAAGTGCTGCTCGACGGCACCCCAGGATTGTCAAATCCGAAACCTCTTCAACAGAAACAGCCACGGCTAATTCTGAGAAGGGCCTTTCGGCTAAGGCCACGAGGGCTAAGTCAAAAAAGGGCTAGCTCGCACGTGAATTCCCCCGGGGGGATGAGGCAGGGAGTCCGAGGGCTGGGGCTACACCCCAAGGTGTCCTTGCGACACTGCCCTCGGACTCCCACCATCTTTACCGTAATACTTTTTGGTTGGCGAGGGGAATCCTCCTCCTGCCCGGGGTAGAGACCTCAACCCAACCAAAACACAGCTGGCCGCTGTATAATCTCGCCGGGGCCCGAACAATTTGTTCGGGCCCTAATGCTTTTAATTTGTATAATTTATTAAATTTATATCAGAAAGCACTTATAAAATGACCAATCTCCTGCATAAAAAATAAATAGCAACTCGTTTGATGGTGGTACAATAGACTTTAAGTAAGGGAGCAGCAAATGATTGACCCATCAAAAATTAAGCAACTAGATAAAAGCAAAATATTCGAAACCATCGGAGCCCAGCCCGATCAGCTCCGTCGTAACTATGCCGATACCATGCGTCAAGATATTACCGCCGAGGACGGCGTGGGAGTTAGCAACATCGTTTTAGCTGGCATGGGCGGCTCGGCCCTGGCCGGCAATATCATCAAAAACTGGCTTTATGACAATCTGATGGTGCCTTTCGAGGTGGTTCGTGGCTACAACCTGCCCGACTACATCGGCCCCGATAGCCTAGTAATTATTTCGAGCTACTCTGGCAACACCGAAGAAGCCCTAAGCTGCTACCAGCAAGCTCTGGGCCAAAACGCCCGTATCGTAATTATGACAGCCGGTGGCAAATTGGCTGAGCTAGCCAAACAAAAAAAACACTCCATACTGGCCTTGCCGGAAGGCTTCCAACCCCGATTGGCAGTATTTGCCGGCCTTAAGGCACTGGCTTGCTTATTTGAGGATATGCGCCTGGTTGCCACTACCGACCTACGAGGGCAGCTTATTAACACTGCCGATTTTCTGGACAATATAAAATTCGCGATGAGCCCCGACAACGAATCAAACGACAATATCGCAATGCAAATAGCCGAAAAACTCGCTGGTAAAATAGTCGTTATCTACGGTGGGTCAATACTCGGCTCGGCAGCCTACAAGTGGAAGATAGATATCAACGAAAATGGAAAACAAATGGCTTTTTATAACACCTATCCCGAGCTCAATCACAATGAGTTTCAGGGCTGGATGTTTCCTACAAAAAAGCAAGTAGTGTCGGTACAGCTACAATCGTCGCTCGACTCCGAGCAAATGCGCAAGCGTATGGATACCACCGCTAGGCTATTATCTGATCATGGCTTCAAGCCGATTATAGTAAGCGCCCAGGGCGAAACCAAAATAGCCCAACTCCTTAGTACGATATTACTAGGTGATTATGTCTCGGCATATATAGGTATACTCAACGGTATCAACCCAACCCCGGTTGAGTTAGTCGAAAAGTTAAAGAAAGAATTGGCTTAAATGCAAGATATTCAGCCGCTCCCAGAACCACGCAATGAACGCCCTAGAGGCCAGGATTTGTCGGGCCCGGAGTTTTTACATTATCAGTCTGAATGGATGAAGCTCGGCCAGCAATTGTTTGTATTAGGAAGGGACAGAACAGACAAGCACAGGGTTGATATAAAAGAGACATTAGATAATCCATCCCAACCTGTCAGGTCTTATCATGGCGAACAATACTTGCAGCAACTCAAGAACCAACCCAGATTCCGCAATGAGATTATTAGCTCCCAGAATTTATACATAGATAGCTCTGACTGTATCGTAGAGCTACAAATTTGGAACGAAGAGCACCCCTTTGGAATGTCTGGCGAAATTGAAAGGGATATCTTTTATATAGCTTTTCATTACAAAAACTCAATACCTGAAGATTGGCAGCACGAAAAAATTGATTATGCAGTTATTGCTAATATTGAAGAGACTATTTCTATTGTCATGCTGGATGATGAAAGGCAAACAAACCCTAAAAGAGCTAGCGAAATATCGCAGGTGCTAAAAGATTTGGTAAGTGATCCTCAAATAGTCCAAAGAATTATGGAACCCGAAGAGGCCAAATTTGAAATCTCTAAGGTAGACCGGCTCAACTAAAATTATTATTATCTGGTATAATTACCCCCTATGGAGAGGTCGCATAGTGGCCGAGTGCGCTACCTTGGAAAGGTAGTATGCGGGCAACCGTATCGAGGGTTCGAATCCCTCTCTCTCCGCCATGAAATGATGCCCACTGCTGTGGGCTTTATTTTGATGTTCGGATCAACAACCCACCCACTATCCGAGCCAAGTCCTATTAAGCAGTAGGCGAAATAGCACTATATGCAGTAAAATATAACTATGAACAACAACTGGAACCTCGACGACATCGTAACGCTTAAAGATTTTGATAGCTTAATGGCAACAACCAAAATACAGATTACGCAATTTGACGATTATTTTGCCAAGATGAACCCACAAATGTCCGATTCGGATTTTGTGGCCTTTACTAAGCATCACGAAATATGCCTAGAAGGCATTCATCGGCTCGGCTCGCGCCCTGCGCTAATGGAAGCCGCCGACCAAAAAGATAGTTTGGCTAATAAGCTTAAAAACCAGGTTAAGGATCTGGAGATATATTTTGGTGAAAAGATTCAGCCAATTAGCCTTTGGCTTAAAGGCAAGGAAGTAGCTGGCAAAAATATATTAGACGATGCCAACGCCAAACGGCTATTTGCTGCTAATCCAGACCTAGAGTACGTCTATAATTATTCTCGTTTAATGGGACGCTATAGCCTTGATGAAAAGTCGGAAAATATCATTACAGCCAAGGACTCTAATGGCACACAGATTATTACTGATCTTCGCGACATGATCGAGACAGAGTTTGAATTCGACTTTAACCCCAAGGGCGGCAAACGCCAAAAAATCACTAATAACGCCGAAATTAGTAGCTACGCTTACTCGGCCGATCCGGCTGAGCGAGAGGCGGCTTTTAAGGCTCGTTTCGAGCAATACGAAAAAAATATCGATAAGTTCTTTGTGGCATATCAGGCGATAGTCAAAGACTGGGGCTACGAAACCAAAACCCGTGGCTTCGATAGCGCCATTAGTATGCGCAATACCGCCAACCACATCGACGACCAAACCATCTCGACCTTAATAGATGTATGCAGCAAGAATGTTGGAGTTTTTCAAAGCTATTTTAAGTTTAAGGCCAAGCAACTAGGCAAGCCCCAACTAACGAGGTTTGATTTGTATGCACCAATCGGTGAGGCCAACACGAGCTATAGTTACCAAGATGCAATCGAGCTAGTCGATGCAGCCTTTAGGAGTTTTAGCCCGACATTTGCCGATAATGCCAAAACCATCATTGCTCAAAACCACATCGATTCGCACCCTGCCGACACCAAAAGAGGTGGCGCATTTTGTATGACGGTAGCACCGTCGGTTACACCATATGTGCTACTGAATTTCGCCGGTAAAATGCGCGATGTCAGCACCTTGGCTCACGAGCTAGGTCATGGCGTACATAGTATTTATGCCAATGGGCATGGAATTTCAGCCCAACACGCCACTCTACCGCTGGCCGAGACAGCCTCGACATTTGGCGAGATGATACTTTTTGAAAAGATTTTGTCTGAAACCAAAGATAACGAAACTAAGAAGCAGCTTTTGAGCGACAAAATGGCCGATAGCTACGCCACGATTTGTCGCCAAAACTTTATTGTGAAGTTCGAAATCCAGGCCCACGAAGCGCTTCAAAAGGGCATCGAGCAAAAAGATTTAAGCCAAATGTGGCTCGATAACCTTAAGCAGCAGTTTGGCGACAGCGTCGAGGTCGATGATATGTTCCGCTACGAGTGGTCCTATATTCCGCACATCATCCATACGCCGTTTTATTGTTATAGCTATAATTTTGGTGAGCTGCTGAGTATGGCACTCTATGCCAAGTACAAATCTGAGGGCGAGAGCTTTGTACCGAGTATCGAGAATATATTGCGTGCTGGAGGTTCAGAAGATCCCAAAAAGGTGCTGGAGTCGGTCGGAATCGATATGAGCTCGGCTGAGTTTTGGCAGGGCAGCTTCGAACTTTTGGCGAACTGGCAAAAAGAGCTCGAAGAGCTATGACAAAAGCCATCTTTTTTGATTTCTTTGGGGTTATCAATTTGGATGGCCAACTAAATACAGAGGTAGCGGACTTCGTGAAGGCTAATCACGATAAATATAAGTTTGCGGTGCTCTCAGCCGCAGAAATGGACTTACAAAGCTGGCTCGATAAGAAGGGCATTGGTCAGTATTTTGATATCGTTCAGACCACAGCTGAAATTGGCATTAGTAAAACAGCCCCAGAATTTTTTACCATTCCCCTGAAAAAACTGAATCTACAATCAAATCAGGTTTTATTTATAGATGACATCGAAACCTATATTTTGGTGGCGGACAAATTGGGCTTTAAGGTTGCATTGTATGATTACAACGCCAATCTGATTGATCAAATTAAAGCAAAGCTATGAAACCCAGAACAAAGACGGCGATTTTGGCAGCCACCATTACTTCAGTAGTAGTTGTTATTTTCACGGGCAGCTGGGTAGCCCTACAAAATCGACCGAAGCCCACCAAAGACCGAGTCAGCAAGAGTATTTTTGTTGACCCCGTCATCGTTGCCGACAAGAGCGCAATATACCTAGACGCTATAAGGGATTCGTTAGGTACAAAAGATTATGATCTTACGCAGTCTAGCAGCAGCGACGCCGACATCGTGGTTAGTACCACTAATTCAACTGGCTACCAAGCTCTCGTTAGCGAGCCAATTGGTAGCCCAATGGCTCTGGTTGGACCGCAAATTATAGAGCCGGCCCAGAAGCCGACGAGCTACATTAAATTATCAACCGACCTAAGCGACAAATTGCCACTCATTAAAGAAAAACTAAAACAAACCCTAAAAGCCCCCACTTCGTGGAGCCTAACAGTAGCTGGAGATATAATAATAGGACGAACAGTATATCAACAAGAAGCTAAGTTTGGGGACTACACCAGCTCATTTACAAAAGTTAAAGATTTGCTTTCTGCAGCAGACTACACGGTTGCAGATGCCGAATGGACGGCGGCCGATGGAATTGCCTACCCACTGCAAGGCATGAGCTTCGCCTCGCCCACTAAGTCACTCGACGGCCTAACATACGCCGGTATCGACGCTGTGAGCCTGGCCAATAACCACAGTATGAATGGCGGCGTGCTAGCCTTTGAGCAGATGCTTACGAGCCTTACCAGCCGAAGCATTGGCTATTTTGGAGCCGGCAAGAACTCCGCTCAGGCTCACGCACCATATATCGCCGATATCAAAGGCATCAAAGTGGCATTTCTGGGATACACCGCAATACCTGGCAATTTTGAAGCGGGTCCAACCACCACTGGCAATGCCTTTATAAAAATTGCACCTTGGTATCCATTTAATGAGGCCAGTATCGCACAGATGGAGATAGATATAAAAACAGCTAAAACAAAAGCAGATGTGGTGATACCTTTTTTTCACTGGAGCGAAGAGTATGTCCATACCCCTAACGAACAAATGCGGCAAGTTGCCCACAGGGCAGTTGAGGCCGGAGCAACAATGGTAGTGGCTAGCCATCCGCATTGGGTTCAGGGCATTGAGTGGTACAAAGATACGCTAATAGCCTATAGCCTGGGCAACTTTGTGTTTGATCAAGAGCAGACCCTTAAAACTAAGCAGGGCGTAGTCCTGCTGACTGAGTTTGCTGGCAATAGGCTCACCAAAGCCTCTTTTACTCCGATTCAAATCGAAAATTATTATCAGCCGCATATTCTCGATGGTACCGCAGCCCAGGAAGTTCTAAATAACATCTATGCCCATAGCTACTGGAAAAATTAACGTTCTACGGGCATAGATTACAATGCAGCAATCACCGGTTAGCCTGCCTTCGTTCGATATATAGCCAATGCAAAGGCCACAGACAGTGGAGCGTGTATGATAAAACCAAAATAGCTGATGTTGCCCAGTATAGCCGCATATACCAACCCAAATGTAAGGGCCAAATTAAACGCCAGTAAGTTTTTGTAGCAATATTTTTTGATTGCTACCTTGTCGCTAGAGCTATCTATTAGATGCACCGACGATAATGAAAAAAACGCCACCGCTAGGGCCAGCAATCCACAGGTTTGGATTAGGCTGGTTGGTATATAGACGCCACCTATTTGTTTAATTAGTGATGGCGTTACTATCATTGCGGTTCCAAGACAAAGCCCAACTAAGAAGCTAGCCATCAGCAGCGGATATTGTGCTAACTTGTTTTTTGGTGCTGCGATTATTTTTTGCCTTTCAGCTTTAAATCAAGCGAGCAAGAGTTAATACAAAACCTTTGTCCAGTAGTGTTCTTTGGGCCATCATCAAATATATGGCCTAAATGAGCTCCACATTTAGAGCAACTTACTTCGGTGCGCTTCATGCCGTAGCGTTCATCTTGATGCAACTTAACAGATCCGGGCACAGCCTTATCGAAGCTCGGCCAACCAGTACCGCTGTCGAACTTAGTGTCGCTTTCGAATAGTTTTTGTCCGCATACCGAGCAATAGTAGCTTCCATCAGAATGCTCATTCCAGTATTTGCCTGTAAAGGCAGGTTCGGTGCCTTGTTCTTGAGTGACATGATAGGTCATAGGATCGAGTTTTTTTTGAAGTTCTTTTTTTTCCACCAAAGTCTCCTATTTTATTATTGTAATGCTTTATAATAGAGTATATGCAAAGTATTAATAGTAAAAGCGTGCTAATAACAGGTTCTAGCAGAGGCATAGGTGCTGAAACTGCCATTGCCTTTGCGAAGCAGGGCTGTGATATTATTATAACCTTTTTGGGCGAAATTAGCTCTGCTGAAAAGACTCAAAAAGAATGCCTAGCAAATGGGGCCAAATCGGTTGAGCTAATTAACCTTGATGTTAGGAGTACAGCCAGTATTCGCTCGGCACTCAAAACAATTAATCTCAAGTATGGTGGTGTCGACATCCTTGTTAATAACGCAGGCGTCATTAGGTGGAAGAAATTCGAATCACAGTCTGATGAAGATATTTTAGATCAGATAGAGACCAATTTGATTGGATTAATTATGCTCACTAAGTACGCTTTGCCACATATTAAAGACACCATCATAAACATCACAAGTGGTTCGGCATCGCATCCAGTGGTCGATCTTAGTGTCTATTGCGCCAGCAAGTATGGTGTCAGGGGTTTTACTGAGGTTTTGGCTCTGGAAACTCCCGGCCTAAACATATATTCCGTTAGCCCCACGATGACATCGACCGAAATGACAGATTTTCATGGCATGCCATCCGAACGCGTAGCCGAAGTTATTGTTCAGACCGCCATGGATGGCTACGGTAAGCCCAGTGGCTCGGATATTAAAGTCTGGGAAGTAATCGCTCAAAAATACGCCACAACACCGTGGAGTTAGTTTTAAATAATATAATCACAAGGATATAATTATGGTGAAAACACAAATCAATAGCGAGCTTGCAGATTTTGGGGGAGGTTGTTTTTGGGGTGTCGAAGAAGTATTCAGAAAAATCCCGGGGGTTATCAATACTAAGGTCGGCTACGAGGGCGGACATACTGACAACCCAACCTACGAAGAGGTTTGTACTCATACTACCGGCCATGCTGAGACAGTACAGATAGAATTTGATCCAAAAGAAATTAGCTATATGCACCTTCTGGATGTTTTTTTTGAAAATCACGATCCCACCCAGGTGAACAGGCAGGGGCCGGATATAGGCGACAGCTATCGAAGCGTTATTTTTTATCATGATCAAAAACAGCAAGCTACTGCAGAAAAAAAAATCAAAGAGTTAGAGCAAACCGATCAGTATCAAGATCCGATTGCCACCCAACTCATCGCCGCAAGTACTTTCTGGAAGGCCGAAGAGTACCACCAGGAGTATCTTCATAAGCGCAACTTGAATGTTTGCCGTTGAGCTTTAGTACATCGAAGAACCACGCTATATTGCCAGAAGCTAGCACAGCCTGTATTTATGTTGCTACAATAAGCCTATGAACCAATATCAGCAATTTAATAACAATACTCATTCGCTAGCAAGAGGAGGTGGAGGTGGGTCTTCCTCGGGAGGCGGAGGAGGGTTCTCAAGCGGTACCGGCAGTGCTGGTGGGTACTATGCAGCTTCTGCGGGTTCGGATCAGTTTGACGCAAATATGTTTTGGCTCGTTTTGATATTTATTGCTATATTCTTGATTTTTAAATATTTAGCAAAAAAGTACGTAGATCAAAATATTGCAGTTGGTGCTAAGCCGGAAGGATTTATTGATCCCTTTTCAAGCAAGAACGTTACTCCAGAGGAAAAAAAGCTGGCTACAGATGCCAAAGATACATTCTTGAAGTTTCAGAAGTATTGGTCTGAATTTGACCTTAAAGGTATGAAAGAAATTTTATCAGATGAGTACTTCAAAAAAATGACACTAGAACTGAATATACTAAAAAACTACCAGCGCCAAAACATAATGGAAGATACCAATATATCCAGCACATTCATATTGAAGCAAGCTAATTACAATGTGGGCTTTGCTATATACTTTGTAGCATCAGCAAAAGATAGGCTTATTGATACTAAAGCTGGCAAAGACTTGTTTGTCGATAATTCGGTTTTTTCAGAAACATGGCACTTTAATAAATCTGGAGCTGATTATGTACTAGATCGCATCGACCAGTCTACCGCAGACGCAACGAAATACGATAACGGCATAACAGGGTTCGCCAAATCAAACGGATTTTACTATGATCCAGATTTTGGTTGGTTAATGATGCCAACCAGAGGGGCCATTTTTGGACCAGCAGGATTTGGTCGGGCCGATATCAACAATCATGTAGTAGGGTACTATAAAGGCATTGTAGTTGAGTTCTATAGCTACGAGCCCAGGGCGGAGTCCGGCATCAAGGCTATGACTATCGCACAGGCGATTTTGCCCAAACGCTACGATGATATTTTGGTAACAGAGAAGAGTTGGTATCGGTTTAAGCCAAAACAAAAGGGTCTAACCAAAATAAACACCGAAAGCAATGCCTTTAATAAGAAGTTTGCAGTCTGGGCCGCTAAACCTGACCGTGCAACTAGTTTTGAGCTGTTGGCCCCAAACTTTATGGAAAGAATATATGGTTTAGATTTTGAAATAAATATTGAGGTTGTCGACAATGTTTTGTATCTCTATTCCCCTGGCAGTGATAGTAACTATCAGGAGATGCTAGGTGTTTTAAGCTGGGCTTTTGAAGAGATGAAGCTATAAAAATTTTCTGCTCAGATCCAAATATCTACCATCTGAATGATCTTATTGCTACAATTAAACAAGTATCATTTGCACAAGAGAGGAAAAGCAAAAGTCTGAATTCAACTGCTATTAGAAACTATGGAATCTGAAAAATTTGATATATCCAAGATATACCCTAAGCTGTATGTTGCTAGCAAAGAGAAGCCAACTATAGTTGAAGTGCCACTAATGAGAGTTTTGGCAATTAACGGCGAAGGTGACCCCCAGGGGCCTAGATTTAAAGACTCTGTTGCGGCACTATACTCAATGGCATACGCAATTAAGTTTTTACCCAGAAAAAATATCAACCCAGAGGGCTATATCGATTTTAATGTCACTGCGATTGAAGTGATGTGGAGTATGAAAAACGGAGCCAAACTTGATTCTGGCCAAAAAGATAATATTCTGTGGGAGGCCTTTATTGTGGTACCCGGCTTTATTACACAAAATATCGTTAACATTGCTAGGTCCCAGATACCAGAAACTCAGGCAAGCGAACGCCATGCCGAACTGCACATCGCGTCGCTACAAGAAAAAACTTCCGTACAGGTACTACACACAGGATTGCTTAAGAATGAACAAAAAGCTACTGATACGCTGAATGCCTTTTTAGATAAAAAAGGCTTTAAGCCCGCCCTGAGACTCCATAGTATATATTTGAGCGACCCAACACGCACCAAGACTGGTCGGCTAAGAACAATTATCCGCCAGCCAATTACTAAAGACTAGAAGTAGAGATCTTTTTTGTCTTGTTTGGTGCTATCACCACTCTTGGAAGTTGCGAATATCAGCACTACTAAACCGCACAGGGCTAGCAGTATTACAAGCATCACTTTACCTGATTGCGTATTGAATACGCCTAGGTTTCGAAGCATAAATATTAGACCTAGAGTCATCATGCCGAATGAAAAACCATTACCCTTGGCCCTAGAAGGGGATATCGTAAATAGTCCAATAAACACCAATAGCACAGGCCAGTACTGAGAAATTATCACAGATGAGTCAAGAAATCCCAGCAGGTCGATTAGTACAATCACGGCAATAGATAAAAATAATAGCGATACGCATATGTTTATAATACTTAATTTCTTCATAGTATCTCCTTATAAATACAATAATACAGAAAAATATACTATTTTGCTATTTTTTAAAGGTGCTATGATATTAAAAAGGAGAAAATTATGCAAAATAATGATTTAGCAACTAAGAAACTTATAGCAGGTATATTAATTTTTGTTACTTTGCTGGTTGGGGTATTGTTAATTGCCCAAAACAGCTTTTCACAAAAGCTAAAGTCTATCACCATAACCACCAACTCAGGCCCAGTATCACCAGAGTTTCAGCAGACTACGGTTTTTGAGCTAACTAGCACGAGCTGTAGTATTACAGTTACCAAAACTATCTCGAACGAGGCCACATCTACAGCTTGTAACCTTCAGGCCGATAAGTTTGGTGCAATCCAAAAAGACATTTACACTTACTCAGTTATTGATAAAATAATGGCCAACAAGCAGGATGCTCAAAAACCCCTAATTGGGGGCCCTAGTTATACCATTAGCATCACGCTCAATAATGGGCAAACATACACTACCGAGGCGAACAGCAGCTTTACCGAAAGCATTCAGCCTCTTCTAGACGACCTTAATCTTTATATCGACAGCTTCTCAGATTTAGGTATCTAGGACTGCTGTTTAGGAAAAAGTCTTTTTATAAGAGCCGCTGTTTTTTGCTGGGCAGTCGCGACGAGCTGCTTGGCTTTCGTAGTGTTCGTTAGCCAGCTAATGGCAAGGGTGGCAGCAGCAACTGTTAAAAGTATCCAGCCGTAGCCTTGAGTCATCAGGCAGAAGTTATTGACTAGGTTATTGACTAGGGCATTGGTGGGCGTGGATGCTGGCAGTAGGGCAGATGTGATTGCAGGACCACCATACGACAACCCAAGTACCAATGCGGCGGAAATACCAAAAGCCAAATAGTATGTTTTGAGAAGCCTGCGTAGGCTTTTAATATTTAGCAGCAATACAGCCAAGATGCTAGCTATCACGGCCCACCATAGGGCACTGGTAACGGTAGAGATGGCCTTAAAAGCCGTCTGTAGTTTTATTAGTATTGCTAATGGCGAATTAGGGTTATTTTCGACATCTAGGATTGTGATTGTGTCAGGTATAGAGCCTAAAAATTCTGAGGTAGTATCGGCTAGTCCTTTTGGTAACCCCACCGCAGGTAGGTATTCTTTGGCCTGCGACTTAAAGGTGGCCGTTTCGAATACAATCTTTTTCTCGGCAATTTTTGTAGCCTCGCCGGCTACCGTGTAGAGTCTTATAATGCCTGGCTCGGCAACCTTTGCTACATTTTCGGGTGTTATTATAATATCCGTAATCTTTGCAATGATTGCCCGTTTTACAAAGTTGTTTTTAATGTTATCAGGCAAGTTATTGCTGATTTCATTTTTAGCAATTTGCGAGATGTTATCAAAAGCTTGCGATTCCTTTAAAAATAAATAACTCTTTGCGCCGGTAGTGAAATTGTCTCTTAAGACAGTAGCAAAACTGACCAGAACAAGAGTAGTCGTTAGTACAACTAAGACTAGTCTGTTCCAGCCAGAATGTGCTATTTTTGTTTTTAAACTATCAGCCATAAGGAATTATTTTGACTTAGTTTTTGGGTAGAAGACAAGGCCTAGGATACCTAGTACTACACCAACAATTAGAGAGTAGATACCAATTACATACACAAGATCTAGAATTGTCTGCAATGGGCTATTTAGTACGTAGATACCAAATATCACTGAAACTACACCTACCAAGATAAATAGCAAGTTGCCGCCACCATCTTTGGTTGTGAAGCCAAGGTAGATATCAACGATACCAAAAATTATGGCCCACATAGCAAGAAGTAGGGCAATTATTTCGGCTGTTAGCTCTGGTCTTGCGACTAGGTATATGCCAGCTACAATCCCTACGATGCCCAATAAGACGTGCACCACAGAACCCTTGCTGGATTTGTCGTAAGACGGCTCAAAAAGGGTCGATAGCCCCACTAGTAGTATATTCAGCGCAAAAGCATAGATCAAAACCAACAGTGTGATTCCGGGCCAAATCAATAGTATGGCTCCAAGACCTATATTCAGGGCTGCTCTTATTAATATTGCGTTCTTCGATGGTAAAACTGCGATCTCCATAATGACTCCTCCTTAAATTAATATCTTTAATTGTAATGCTTTATTGATGTATTATGCAAGTTTTTGCTTTAGCCTATTACTTTAATCTTTGCTCACTCCGAAGATTCTCAGTAAAAACAGAAAAAGATTCAAAAAATCTAGGTACAAACTAAGAGCACCCAAGATTGCGAGGTTTCCGGCGCTTCCGAATTCGGCGTATAGCTTTTTGATTTTCTGAACATCATAGGCTGTTAGGCCCAAGAAAATACCGACACCCA
>Ga0209500_10002287_pt1 | contig 13777 bp, 14 predicted proteins | sample S_140212_EF_Meta_FD_187323 | JGI IMG/M metagenome (GOLD analysis project Ga0209500, IMG submission 187323) | Freshwater microbial communities from Lake Simoncouche, Canada to study carbon cycling - S_140212_EF_MetaG (SPAdes) (version 2) | ecosystem: Environmental > Aquatic > Freshwater > Lake ... | reverse complement strand
GTTTCTTTATCATTTACCTGACAACAAGGTCTCCGTTGGCTTCATCGTAGGTCTTGACTATCAAAATCCATGGTTGAGCCCCTTCGAAGAATTCCAACGCTTTAAAACACACCCCAACATCAAATGGTACTTTGAAGGACATGTCAGCAAAGGGATTAAAGCGGGCAAGCGTCTGGCCTATGGTGCCAGAGCAATCACTGCGGGGGGTTTGCTGAGTCTGCCAAAAACCATTTTTCCAGGTGGTGCGCTCATCGGATGTGATGCGGGCTATTTAAATGCGAGTCGCATCAAAGGCTCACACGCCGCCATCAAATCAGGCATGTTGGCCGCTCAAGCAGCCTTTGAGGCCCTTACAAATGCAAGGTCCCATGATGAGTTGAGTCTTTATCCCGAACTCTTTAAGAAGAGCTGGTTGCATCAAGAGCTTTGGAAAGCTCGCAATTTCAAGCAATGGTTTAAGAAAGGTTTTGTCATTGGCTCGATCATGACGGGCATTGAGCAGTGGCTGCTTGGCGGACACATGCCTTGGACCATCCACAAAACAGCTCCCGATCACTTGTCCTTAAAGGATGCAAAGGATTGTGAGCGAATTGATTACCCTAAACCCGATGGCAAACTGAGCTTTGATCGACTCAGCAGTGTCTTTATCAGCAACACCAACCACGAAGAGAATCAACCCTCTCACCTGACGCTGAAAGATCCCAGCGTGCCCCTAAAAATCAACTATGCAAGATTTGCAGGCCCAGAGGCCAGGTACTGCCCTGCTGGAGTTTATGAATACATTGAGCAAGGCGACGGTCAAACCACCTTTCAAATCAACGCTCAAAACTGCGTTCACTGCAAAACTTGTGACATCAAAGACCCGACACAAAACATCGTCTGGGTCACACCCGAAGGCGGTGGTGGACCTGTTTATGGTTCGATGTGAAACTCTTTAAATTGAACTTCAACGATCTGATGCATTGAAAAAATAGAAATGAATATGACCCTTAAATTCACCCCTGAACACCAATGGATTCGCCTCACAGATGAAGCCGCTCTTTTGGCCACGGTTGGCATCACAGAGCATGCGCAAGAGACTTTGGGCGATATCGTCTTTGTCTCAACGCCAAACATTGGAGACGTCTTGACTCAAAACACCGTCGTGTCTGAGGTGGAATCTGTCAAAGCTGCATCTGATGTGTTTGCACCTGTCTCTGGTGAAGTCATTGAAATCAATCCATTGATCAAAGACGACCCTGGGCTCATCAATAAAGACCCCATGGGTGAGGGTTGGTTTTTTAAAATGAGGGTTGATTCAAAGGCAGATTTGGAGAAACTTCTTTCCTTGGATCAGTACCATAAATCAATAGGAAAATGAAAACAGGTAAAAAAATAAAAAAAATAAATGCTGCGGCGCAGGTACGTGAAACAATTTCTCAACTTGAATACAAAATACGCTGATTTGTTGGCAATCGTTTAAATAACAAGCACGCCGAAGCAAGCCTTTAAACACACGGCTTTTTGAAGTCAAAGCTTCAAGTTACCCACAATTTCTGTGGACAACTTTAATGTGTTTGTCTGAGATGTTTCACACAAAATTAGTAAGTACTCGCTAACGCAAGGCCCAATCTTGTTTAAAGATGAAACAAATTAGCCATTGACAAAAATTTATTTTTTAAAATAGGCAGTAGCTAATCTTTCAATACCTTGCTTGATCAAATCGGTGCCTGAGGTTGCAAAAGACAGTCTAAGCGTACTGTGATCTGCTTGATCGGCAAAAAAGGGTGCCCCGGGAACAAATGCAACGCCTTGCTTGATCGCCCTCTTTGCAAACTCAGATCCATCTGTAAGCCCCCCGTTTGCGCCCGTCAATTTCGCCCAAAAGAACAATCCCCCTTTGGGTTGATTGAAGGCGAGACTTTCTCCAAAGTGCTCAGTTAAAGACTCTCCCATGGCCAAAGCCCTTTCAGCATACACCTGCCTCACGTGCTCCAAGGTCTTGGGCATTCGACCGCTTTTGAGGTATTGCGCTGCAGTGGCTTGTGCAAAAGTTGAGGTATGCGCATCGCTGAATTGTTTGCACATGGTTGCCCTTTGAAGCAAGGCTTGGGGTGCCACCATCCATCCGATCCTCAGTCCAGGACTCAAAACCTTGCTCAAGCTGCCACAGTAGACCAACCAAGACCTCGAACCGGGCACCAAGTGCGACAAAGACAACATGCTGGGTGCAGGCTCTCCCTCAAAGTACAAATCTCCATAAGGATCATCCTCGACCACCACCGTTTCGTACTTCACTGCCAACTCAAGCACCTTCAAACGCCTCTCAAGGCTTAACATTGCGCCACTTGGGTTGCCAAATGTAGGCACCAAATAGATCAATTTCGGACGATGCGTTTGAATCATGCCTTCCAGCAAGTCAACCCTCACCCCATGCTCGTCAATGGGCACGCCCAATACCTTGGGACCATACAGCCTAAAGCATTGAATCGTGGCCAAAAAAGTCGGCGCTTCAACCAGCGCCGTATCGCCCTCATCTAGCATCGTTTTGGCCACCAAATCCAAGGCCTGCTGACTGCCCGTTGTCACGATCAACCCCGAAGCCTCCATGTCCTTGATGCCTTTGGACTGCATGAAAAGCGCCAACTCTTCTTTTAAGGCAGGATAACCCTCGGTTGCGCCATACTGCAGTGCACTCCCGGGGGAGTCGTTTAAGATTTGTTCGCTTGCTTGCTTGATGCCTTGCACATCAAACATCGCGCTATCGGGAAAGCCCCCTGCAAAGCTGATGATGCCAGGCTGTCCAAGCAATTTAAAAAGTTCACGAATGGCAGATGTTTCTACCCGGTCAAGGCGATGAGAGAATTGCATGTGAAAATGAGGGCTATAAGCACTTTTAAAATTGAACGATGAAACGCGATCTTATTACACTTTTTTTCGAAACGCTCAAACAAGCCAATCCCAGCCCTCGCACCGAGCTGGAGTACTCAAGTGTATTTGAGCTGTTGTGCGCAGTGCTACTATCTGCACAGGCCACAGACGTGGGGGTCAACAAAGCGACCAAGGTCTTGTTTGCCGTTGCCAATACACCCCAAAAAATCTTAGATCTCGGTCTTGATCAACTCGAGGAGCACATCAAAACAATTGGTCTGTACAAAAGCAAGGCCAAGCACTTGATGGAGACCTGTGAAATTTTAGTCACACAACACAACAGCGTCGTACCCGATCAACGCGAACTCTTAGAGGCTCTTGCAGGCGTGGGACGTAAAACGGCCAATGTGATCTTAAATGTTGCTTTTAATCAACCGACCATGGCCGTTGATACGCATATCTTTAGGGTCAGCAACCGCGTGGGCTTAGCAAAGGGGAGAACACCCCTGGCCGTGGAACTTCAGCTCTTGAAACGCGTTCCTGCACAATACATGCAACATGCACACAATTGGCTTATATTGCATGGACGCTACATCTGCAAAGCACGCAGTCCTGAATGCATAAGTTGTCAAGTCTCTCAGTACTGTGACTTTAAGGGTAAGAACCTGCCTCAAAAAACACCCCACATCTCTAAGCGCTCAAAGGGTTGAAGCGCCCGAAGTTGAGCAAGGCAGGCCAACTTTGCCGCACCTCGCTTGAAGTAGCTTCATGGCTTTGAACCACACGCATACGCTTTTCAAAAACGCGCTCTTTAAAGGACGGTTACCAAAAGACCATTCGCTTGGGCTTGGGCGCTGAGTGTGAGCGTCACCTCTACGTGTCGTCTTCGATGCCTCGTGCTGCTTGAGAAAAGTCACCCCTGCCACCCCCCCCAGACCAGAAAGCAGCACCCCGAACCCCAAAGACTTGTCCAAGTCAAAACATGCGCGACTGTTCTTTGACAATTGTCGGGTTTTCCCCTGATTACGAAAATTAAAGGTTCAATTTGCCTTAAAACCATCTATTTAACCCATAGGGCTAACCCGATTGAGCACAATGCCCCCAATGCCCATTAAAATAACTTAATGTCATCTCTTAACTTGCAAGACCAACTCACTGATCGCATTGAACGTTTGATCCTTCGCCACGAAGAGGTCAAGCGCACAAATGCCTTGCTCAGTCAACAAGTTGCGCAGCTCACGCATGAGAGAGACCAACTCAAAAGCAGGCTTGAAACAGCAAGAAACCGCATCGATGCGTTGCTAGACCGCTTGCCTGAAGAGGCCCCAGCAAGGAAGCTACATGAGTCAAATTGAAGCCCAAATCATGGGGCAAGGTTATGCATTGGGGTGCCCCGATGGTGCAGAGGAAAGATTGCACCAAGCCGTTGGCGCAGTGGACTTGGCCATGTGCAAGATTCGGGATGCAGGCAAAATAAAAGCGCGCGAGCGAATTGCGGTCTTGGCGGCCATCAATATCGCATTTGACCTCCATGAGACGGCGAAAGACCCCCAAAACCCATCTCCAATGAACAGCACCGACATTGCGCAACTGATCAGCAGGCTCGATGATGCCTTGGCCGATGACGGCAAACTGCTTTAGAACAATCTACGGTTTCTTTGGCGTGTCCCAAAAGCCCACATGCAAGTCAATAATCTCTTGAAGCATCTCATGGACCGGGCCCAAAATCTCCACTTTCTTTTGACCGGCATTAAATACAGCACGACTTGACAAGTCCATGGTTGGATTTTGCACATGGTTACCCGTTAAATCCAGCAACTCTCTCTCGCTTAAACCATAAACCAATCGGCCGATATTGGCCCAATACTGGGTGCCAGAGCACATGGCACAAGGCTCCACTGTGGTGACCAAGGTGCAATGCCATAGATAATTGGCATCAAAAGACCCGAAAGCTCTTCTGGCCAAAGTCGACTCGGCGTGATTGACCGTATCAATATTGCCTTGTCGATCCAAAACAGTGCGCATATCAGGTGCAAGCAATATCGCACCAAAGGGGTGATGCCCCTCTTGCTTGGCTTGCTTGGCAACTTGATTGGCGGCCTTTAAAGCATCAATGGCCCATTGAGGGGAGGACGTGTGATTCATAAGAAAAAGAAAACAATGTTGTATTTCTGGTCGCTCTAAAAATTTTACCCTTTTAATACCTTCTGGCTCACAAGTCTTTTACAATCGAGTGGTCTGCAAATCTTTTAGACTTTATATTTCCTTGAACCAATGCTCTTAGAGCCAGGGCTTGGAACTCGTCCAATGAGCGTGATCATCTCGCGTCAGATGAACCCAACGTTGGTCTGACCTCGCCCACCTGAACCCAATCGTTCAGGATGACGGTCTAGGAGACTTTGCAGACACCTTTCGCATCTTTTTTTTGCTCTCAAGTCGTCAATCCCCAAGCTCAACCAAAAAAACACTGCACTTGAGCACATGCGCCTTGAAATCAATTTTCCCTTGACCCTCATTCAAATTCAATCCCAATGGATATCCCACTGACCGAGCTGTTCGCTTTGGCTTCGCTAGGTTTAGTCACTGGCTTTCTCGCTGGACTCTTAGGCATAGGTGGGGGCATGGTCATGGTGCCCTTTCTCACCTTCATCATCAGCTTACACGACGTCAATACGGACTTGAGCGTCAAAATGGCCATCGCCACCGCCATGACGACCATTGTGTTTACATCCATCTCAAGCGTGCGAGCCCACCAGGCCAAAGGCAACGTCAAATGGGATGTGGTCAAACAACTCACGCCTGGACTTTTAATTGGCAGCGCAATCACCAGTTTAGGCGTCTTTAATTACTTGCACGGCGCCTACTTGGGCATCATCTTCGCTTTGTTCATCACGTTTTCTGCAACCCAAATATTTTTGGATAAAAAACCATCCGCATCGAGGCAATTCCCTGCCAAATGGGGGGGCCTCATTGCTGGCATTGTGATCGGTTTCATTTCTGGTTTGGTCGGGGCGGGCGGTGCATTCATCAGTGTGCCCTTTATGCTCTTGTGTAACATTCCAATTTTGAATGCAGTGGCAACGAGTGCAGCCCTTGGTTTTCCAATTGCTGCGTCCAATGCATTGGGCTATATCTATGCGGGCTCGTCTGTACCCAATCTCCCTCCCCACTCTTTTGGCTATGTCTGGCTTCCTGGCTTGATTATGATTGCGAGCATGAGTGTGTTGACCGCACCCTATGGCGCAAGAACAGCGCAAATTTGGCCCGTTAAACGACTCAAACAATTATTTGCCAGCATTTTGTATATCTTGGCCGTCTACATGATCTTTAAAAGTATGTTTTAAGGCAGACAAGTCTTGCTGTCACGAAAGCCATCAAAAGAAATTCAAGACTGGGTGATGCGTGCAACCTTTTTCACCCACTTGTGCATCGTGGTGAGCAAGTCTGCTTGGGAGAAAGAGCAACTTTCTTCGGTGAACAAAGCGCTGCTTTCCAATCGGTCCAACAACTCAAACCACAAATCGATATAGGCCTGTTGCAAGTCCAACTTGTCTGCTGGCCAGTTCAAGATCACCGTTTGCGGCAAAGCCCTGGCCCAAACAATCAAGGCACTGGTTTGAAGCTCTTTGGCTTGATACCGTTCAAGCATTTGAGTCAATTGCGCCTCCATGCTCGCCTCCATGGGCTTTTTCATATGCATCCTTTAATTTCTGGTTTTTTTCAGTCACATTCATTTTTTGAAGCATTTAAAAAATGAATGCTGCTCAATGGCCAGGGCAAGATGGTGCTGCACTTGAGTCTCAAAGTCATCTGCATCGCAGTCAAACACCTGTCTATGCTTCATGGCTCTGAGCCAAGTCAATTGCCTCTTGGCCAGTTGGCGCGTGGCGGTCAAACTGTCTTTAACAAACTGTTCGAACTCAGGCAAATTGCAATAACCCTCCAATTGAATCGCATCTATATCAATCCCTCCCCGATCTTCAAGCGCTTGCCAAAAAGCCCAAGCTTGACGGTAGCCCACGCAACGCATGCTGGGCATAGATGGATTTAACTTGGGATTTTTGTAAAAAGACAAGGACTCTTGAAGAAATCCATTGGCCAACATGCGTCTAAATCGAGCTTCAATATTTGCATGCAACCAAGATCGGTGTGTAGGCTCAAAGGAGAACAATAGACAAGAGACTTGCTTTTCTTGGAGCACCTCTTTTCTTTCCTGTGCATACTTGGATTGAAAAGAGGAAATGCTTTTTCCTGTGAGCATCCACACCTCCAATGCTCGACCAATGCGCTGGGCGTCTGCGGGGGGCAAACGCTTTGCAGTGACCGGATCAATGCGCTCAAGCTTTTCATGCATTTTGGGCCACCCCACTTCTTGAGCTTCAAGTAAAATTTCCCGCCTCACATCTTGATTGGCCACGGGCAAATCGTCCAAACCATCAACCAACGCGTTGAAATACAAAAGCGTACCTCCAACCACAACAGGTATCGCACCGCGGGACTTGATGTCAACAATGAGGTCTTTGGCCTGCTTGGCAAAATCTGCTGCGCTATAGGACTCATGGGCTGCTCGGATGTCAATCAGATGATGCGGCACTGTTTGAAGCTCTTGCGCACTGGGCTTGGCCGTTCCAATGTCCATGCCGCGATACACAAGAGCTGAATCCATGCTGATGAGTTCGATGCTGTAGCGCTCACCAAGCGTCATGGCCGCTTTGGTTTTACCACTGGCCGTGGGACCCACCAATGCCAAAAAATCCCACGCACCAGCGCCTTGCTCCAGCACTGGGCTTGTCATTGAATCGCACCTTTAGACATTGGGCTTTGAAGGGGCGACTTTGACCAATCCACCCGCATCAGCGTCCTCTTAAAAACAATGCATCTAGGGCTTTCATTGACAAGGCCTGCCAAGTGGGTCGACCGTGATTGCACTGATCTGAACGCTCGGTCACTTCCATTTGACGAAGGAGTTCGTTCATCTCTTGAAGGGTCAACTGCCTATTGGCTCTGACAGCGCCATGACAAGCCATGGTGGCCAACAATTCGTTTCGGGCTTGTTCAACGACAAACTGTCCTGTGTTCAAGGACAGCTCGTGCAACACACTTCGAGCCAAAGAGACCAAATCTCCATCCGCCAAGGGCGCTGGAACCGCTCTGATCACAAGCGTTTTGGTCGACAAAGCAGAGATATCAAAGCCTAGGGCCCTAAGACTTTCTACGTTTTCTTGTGCAATCACCATTTCTTGATCCGTTGCTGAAAAGCTCTGGGCAATGAGCAAAGACTGGCTGCTGATCTCTTGCGCGTCAAGTTGGCTCTTTAGTCGCTCGTAGACAATTCTCTCGTGCGCGGCATGGATGTCCACCAAAATCAAACCTTGCGCATTTTCAGCCAACAAATACACGCCATGCAATTGCGCCAATGCCCGTCCAAGAGGCCAGTCCTGCTCAGCATCTTGGAGCGAGGTGTGCGCGGCTTGAAAGGCGGATTGTTTTAAACCTTGGGCAGCAGGTTCAATGGCGCCCGAGTTGACACCTAAAGATGCAAAGGCTCCCAAAGGGGGGGTGTCCGTCAAGTCTTTGCTGACTTGCTGGCCCTGTCCCCACAGGCGCTCGACTTGAGAGAACTGATGAGCTGCCAAATCCATTCTGGACTGCTTCCATCCGTGGGCAGAGCTTGTCCATCCTTTGGGCTCAGAGCCCAAGACTGGAGTGCTTATGGATAAGTTTTCCATGCTTTGCGGGCCTTCGCCCAAGGGAGCACGGCCCGCCAGAGGTGAATTTATCATTGACGCCGAATCGATTGCGCTACCCACTCTGGGCACTGCAAGTGCTCGCTCAATGGCATGCAACACAAGCTGATGAATTTCTCTTGACTCGCGAAACCGCACTTCTATTTTGGTTGGATGCACATTGACATCCACTCGCTTGGGGTCGATCTCAATGAACAAGACATACACGGGCTGCTTTTGTCCGTGTAGCACATCTTGATACGCTGCACGCACTGCGTGATTGATCACTTTGTCTTTTACAAAACGCTGATTCACATACGAAAACTGTTGGTCGGCTCGGCTCCTTGCTGCTGCAGGCAAACCGACTCGGCCATAAACTCTCATCGAATTTTCAACATGATCAATGCTCACCGAATTGACTAAAAATTCTGCCCCTAGCACATCTGCGACTCTTTTATCAAAAGCATTTTCCTCACTAGACGCTCTCCACTGCTCAGCGAGTTTGCCCTCGGCATAGATCGAGAAAGAAACTTGAGGCCTCACCAAAGCATGCCGACGCACAGCCTCCACGCAATGGGCCAACTCCGTGGCATCGGTTTTCAAAAACTTTCTTCTTGCGGGTGTACTGAAAAAAAGCTCCCTCACCTCCACGGTGGTGCCCAAGCCTCTGGCCACCACACTCAACTCGCCCGAACGCGCTTGTAACGACATCGCTTGCGCCTGATCTGCAGGCCTAGAGGAAATGCTCAACTCTGAGATGGACGCAATGGCAGCCAACGCTTCGCCCCTAAAGCCCATGGACGCGACAGACTCCAAGTCTTCTAAGTTGCTGATTTTGCTCGTGGCATGGCGCTTCAATGCCAAAGCCAACTCCGCCTTTGAAATCCCTAAGCCGTCATCTTCAACGCTGATCAAGCGCACGCCCCCAGCCTGTAAGCGAACAGTGATGCCAGTGGACTGCGCATCCAATGCGTTGTCAACCAACTCTCTTACAACGGATGAGGGCCGCTCTACCACCTCACCCGCGGCGATTTGACTAATGAGCTCTTGCGCCAGCTCCGAGATGGGGCGTCTGACTAAGGGGGCGACCATAAAAAAGAGGATGACATGTTCACCTCCACATTTTAGGTCAGATCAAGCGAGACGGAGAAATCAATGGATAATGGCGCCATGGATTTCATTAGTAACTATTTAGATCTCATCTTTCACGTTGACCAATTTCTCACGGCTTGGGTGCAGTCCCATGGTGAGTTGACTTACGGGCTTCTCTTTTTGATCATTTTCATTGAAACAGGTTTCGTTTTCATGCCCTTTTTACCAGGAGACTCCCTGCTTTTCATCATCGGAGCTCTTTGCAGCGCGGAACTTTTGTCCCCTGTCCCGTCTTTGCTGGTTTGTTTAAGCGCTGCCATTTTGGGAGACCAGCTCAACTACACCATTGGTCGCAATTTTGGCAAACACTTGCTCCATCCACCATTTTCAAAATGGATCAAACTCCAAGCACTTCAAAGAAGTGAAGTTTTTTTTGAAAAATGGGGCTCTTTGGCCATCATCTTGGCGCGCTTCATGCCTTTTGTTCGAACGTTTGCACCCTTTGTCGCGGGCATCTCTAAAATGAATCGAATGACCTTCACGGCGTTCAACGCCATAGGGGGCATGATTTGGGTCATTGGCGTGGGTCTGATGGGATACCTGCTTGGAGAAATACCCTGGGTAAAATCCCATATCCAAGCAGTTGTATTGATCTTGATACTGGGCCCGGGCTTGTTGGCCATTTGGGGCATGTTCAAATCTCAAGGAAACCGAAGACCTTAAGACCTTTCACCATCCACACACGGCACATCCAATCAACCATGAACACTGTCAATGAGCCCCCAAGCACTGAGCAACGTGATCCGTTGCTGACGCTCGCCCCCAAATGGCCAGGCCAACAAACCAGTCGAATCCCTTTTTGGGTTTACACAGATCCTCAGGTTCATGCCAAGGAGCTGAACAAAATATTTTATGGCCGCCATTGGAGCTATGTAGGCCTACTCGCAGAAATACCGAAATTGGGTGATTTCAAAAAAACACAAATTGGTGAGCGTGAGGTCATCATGACCAGAGATCATGTCCACCCAAGCCAAAAAGACAGCGATCATGGCATTCGCGTAGTTGAAAACAGGTGCGCACACAGAGGCGTGCGCTTTATCCAAGAATCCTATGGCAACAAAAGAAGCTTTGTTTGCCCTTACCATCAATGGGCTTACAAGCTCAATGGCGATCTTGGGGGACTGCCCTTCAAAGAGGGGGTGAAGAATGGGGATAGTCTTCATGGCGGCATGCCCGATGACTTTGAGCTCAAAGACCATGGTTTGAACAAACTGAAAGTGGAAGTCCTTCATGGACTGGTCTTTGCCACATTTGACCACCAAACCCCTGATCTCAAAAGTTATCTCGGAGCAGAAGTCTTGCCCTGGATTGACCGCATCTTCCAAGGTCGCGAACTTACCTTGCTGGGCTACAACCGTCAAAGAATTCCAGGCAATTGGAAACTCATGATGGAGAACATCAAAGACCCCTACCATCCAGGACTTTTACATACTTGGTTTGTCACCTTTGGTCTATGGCGAGCCGATCAAAAGAGCCGGATGGTTTTGGACAAAAGAGGCCGTCACGCCGTCATGCTCTCAAGAAGGAATGAAGGCGGGCAAGGCCAAGTCACGCAAGGCGTCACCAGTTTTAAAGCCAACATGAAACTGCATGACGATCGACTCTTGGACATTGTGACAGAGGATTGGTGGAGTGTAGAGGACCCCAATCATCCTGGACAAACCATTACCCCTAGCGTGTCCATGATCACGCTTTTCCCAAGCCTGATCATTCAGCAACAAGTCAACTCTTTGTCGACCAGACAAATTATCCCCAACGGCAACGGCAGCTTTGACTTTGTTTGGACGCATTTTGGCTTCTCGGATGACTCCCAAGAGATGGCTCGAAGGCGACTGAGGCAGTCCAACCTCTTTGGCCCTGCAGGCTATGTGAGCGCTGACGATGGCGAGGTGATTGAATTTAGTCAAAGTGGTTTTGAGCAATTCAATAGCGATGGCCAACAAGAAGGACACACCCTGTGTGAGCTCGATGGCGTGGGTGTCCAAAGCACTGAGCACATGGTGACTGAAACACTGATTCGAGGCATGTACAGGTATTGGCGAGAGGTGATGGAATTATGAGTCACGCCCCCACCCATATAAGCTTTACCATCGATAAGCTGCAACCCATTTCGGACAAATTGGTCTTACAAGACTTGCAGTTTGAAGTCAATCTATTGAATGCCAAGTATGCACAAACACTCGATGATCAGCGTTTCAATGAATGGCCTGATTTTTTTGTAGAGAATGCCCACTACAAAATTCAAGCTCGAGAAAATTACGCTCGAGGACTTCCTCTTTGCTTGGTTGACTTAGAGAGCCAAGGGATGATGAAAGACCGTATCTACGGTGTCACTCAAACCATCTTTCATGCGCCCTACTATACAAGGCACCTTATTGGGCAAGTTTTGATCTTGGGCTCTCAATCGACTCAATATCTGAAGGAAACCATTCAGTCTTCGCTTGAGAGCCCCACTCTCATTGTGACGTCCAGCAATTATTGCATCTTCAGAACCAAACCAGGACAAACCTCAGAGGTCTTCAATGTGGGGTACTACTTGGATCACTGGGCGCGCACCCAAGAGGGCTTAAAACTCACATCTCGCCACTGCATTTATGATTCAGAAATGATTTTGAACTCTTTGATCTATCCCATTTAAATCTATTGAGACAGATCCTAGGAGCTCAAAGCGTTCGATTCCTAATGATCGGAGGGCTTTGTTTGAAGTATTTGACGATGGCCGCATTGATGGCACCAGCCATGTCATTTTGAAAACTTGGCTTGACCAACATCGCCTCCTCCTGAGGGTTGCTGATGAATGCAGTCTCAACCAACAAACTTGGAATATCAGGTGCTTTCAAAACAGCAAAACCGGCTTGCTCAACGCGTGCTTTGTGAAGTGTACCGACTCTTTTGATTTGCCCAAGAAATTCAGACCCCAACTTCAGACTGAAGTTGATCTGAGCGTCAGTGCTCATGTCCAGAAGTGTTTTTTGCACAACCACATCTTTATTTTTTAAATTGATGCCACCCACCAAATCGGCCTTGTTCTCTTGATCGGCCATCCATCTGGCAGCTGCACTGGATGCCCCACTTTGACTCAATGCAAACACACTCGCGCCTTTCGCATCCGGATTGATGTACGCATCGGCGTGCAGACTAACAAACAAATCAGCCTGCACCCTTTGCGCTTTTCTCACCCGGTCTTGCAAGGGCACAAAGTAATCGGCATCCCGGGTTAAAAATGCCCGCATGGCGTAATCCCCTTGGCGGGCCTTGATCACGGTCGAATCGATCAAATTCTTCAATTTCATTGCAATTTGCAAGACCACGTCTTTTTCCTTGGTCCCTTGCCGACCGATGGCGCCTGGATCCTCCCCGCCATGACCTGGATCGATGGCAACCACAATCCAACGTTCCACCGCCTCTGGCGGCACTTGATTGGCAGAAGGTGCCATTGAATTGTCTTTGGCGCCTTGTGGCTCCACAGATGCGCTCGCCTCAGAGGGAGTCGGTGGCTTGGATGCCATGGGCAATTGAGCAGAGGCACGAAGCGGTGGTTTTTTACTTTGCTCTTCAATCCAAATCGACAACACATCCTCAGGCGCTTTGGGCTTGGATTGAATCGTTGGGTGCGAAGAGGCAAGCGAGGTCGCCTCCTTTTTTACTGCGCTGTGCAACTCTTTACCAAGTTTGGTGTGTTGCGCAATCAAGGCCTCCAATGGATCTATCTCTTTGGTTGGATACAAGTCCATGACCAAGCGATGGTTGTAGCGGGCCTGATCCACGCGGGTGGCCAAAACGGGCGCCAAGTTAAAGAGTTGGGGCCTGACCATTTGCCTTAAGTCAAAAACCAATCTGACAACGCCTGGGCCGTATTGCCCGATTCGAACACCGCTGATGAATGGATCATCTGCTTGGACTTGACTGACCAATTCTTTGAGCGCCGGATTCAAGTCAGCGCCATCAATATCAACGGCAATTCGCGGTGGATCCAAGATCAAAAGCGGTTGACTCTTTAGAGGAACATCAGACTCAATGGTGACACGGGTGTATTCATTGGCCGGCCA
>Ga0209500_10002285_pt1 | contig 13793 bp, 20 predicted proteins | sample S_140212_EF_Meta_FD_187323 | JGI IMG/M metagenome (GOLD analysis project Ga0209500, IMG submission 187323) | Freshwater microbial communities from Lake Simoncouche, Canada to study carbon cycling - S_140212_EF_MetaG (SPAdes) (version 2) | ecosystem: Environmental > Aquatic > Freshwater > Lake ... | reverse complement strand
CTTTCCTATTTTCACCGCAACAAGAGAGCACAAGCCATGACTAAGGCTGGACAGGGTCACACAAGGGCGCTGCAGGTCGTATCAGAGGCGATCAGAGATGAACAGGGAATAAGTCCGCAATCAACGGCGCTTATTGGCTCAGGAACGCCTAGAATCCACTCAGCGCTCAATGATCTGCCGTCTAGAGGCCTTGAAGTTGTGGATTTTGCCACGTCTATCGGAATCGAGCTTATGCCTTGGCAAAAGTTTGTCTTTGAACACGCCATGAAGGTCAAGCCTGACGGCCGGTGGAAGTCTCCTGTGGTTACAATCGTGGCCGCTAGGCAGAATGGCAAAAGTACAATCATGGAGATGAGTATTCTTGCTCGTATGTTTTTGTGGAATGAACCGCTGCAACTGGGCAGTGCTCACGTGCTGACAACCTCACTTGAGACGTTTAGGCACATTGTAAATATCATTGAGAGCAATGAATCGCTAGCCAAGCAAGTTCAGAAAATAAGGTGGGCGCATGGATCGGAAGAAATACAACTGAAATCAGGAGCGCGCTACGTGGTAAAGGCAGCCAACGCAGCTGCGCGAGGTTTTGCAAAGCCTGAGACCGTCTATATGGACGAAACACGTCAACTGAAAGACACCGAGGCTTGGTCAGCTATGCGATACACCATGATGGCTGCAAAAAATCCTCAGCTGTGGACATTTTCCAACGCCGGCGACCAGCACAGTTTAATTTTGAATCAGCTGCGCGACAGAGGCATGGCCAGCGCGGCAGGATCAGATGACGACATTGCTTACTTCGAATGGTCTGCCTATTCGGACAAGATTACGGACGAGAAAAACTGGGTCGCTAGCAATCCGGCATTGGGCCACACAATTCACGCAGACAATATCCGGGCAGTGCTCAATGATCCGCCTGACGTTGTGCAGACTGAGGTGCTCTGCCGCTGGGTCAACACAATTAGCGGTGCAATACCGGCAAAGGAATGGAATGAGTGCGGCGGCGCTGAGGTCGAGCTAGATCCTGACAAGCTGACGTGGTTTGGCCTTGACTCTTCACCGGATCGTCGAGATTGTGCATTGGTCGCGGCTCAAAAAAATCCAGACGACACTTTTGTTATTAAACTCCTACACACTTGGCACAATCCAATTTCGCTTGACGATAAAGCTATTGCCAACGACATTGCGCCTTATGCTCGCAAATATCCGGTTGAATATGTGGCATTTAGCAAAAGGACAAGCTCTGCGATAGCTGCGAGGCTTGCACCGGCAGGCATTCCAATCATTGACATTGACGGGGCGTTGTACGGGCAAAGTTGTGACGAGCTTCTCGGGGCGATTACGGCAAAAAGGCTTCGGCACGGAAAACAGGCAGAATTATCCAAGCAGATACTATCGGCCGTTAGATTACCTATGGGCGACGGCGGCTGGATTATCGGAAGGCGCGCCTCAAGCGTTGCGGTCTGTGCAGCTGTGGCTTCAGCTTTAGCAACTCATTTCGCGACACGCCCTGAAATGGAGATAGACATTTTCACAGCATAAGTGTATACGCGACCTTTACACTTCGGCCTATGGGTCTATTTTCGCGCACAGTCACAACGCAAGCGCCTGTGGCGTCCTCTGACATTGAAGCTTCACTTGCGCCAGTAAATGTCACTAGCTCTCTCTATAATATTTACGGAGTTGCAGGCATTACAGCTTCACGCGTCGAATTTATGTCAGTGCCAACGTGCGCTCGCGCAAGAAATATTATTTCGTCAAGCGTCGCCAGCATTCCGTTGAAGGTGCGCACAAAGCAAGACGGCGCACGAGTTGAGTCACCGCCAAAAGTAATTAACCAACCTGATCCACGTGTGCCGGGTTTTGCAACTTATGCATGGCTGGCGGAAGATTTGCTTCTATATGGCTATGGATATATGAGGACGCTTGAAATTTATGCGGATACGTATCGCATTCGCAGTGCAGAACGCATTGACCCTACACGCGTCACAATAAAAACAAATGCCAATGGCACAGAAATCGAGTATTACTGCGTTGACTCAATTCCAGCACCTTATGAAGGCGTTGGCAGTTTGTCAGTTTTCTACGGCGTTGACGAGGGCATTTTGAATCGTGCAGGCCGCACAATTAAAGCTGGTGCGGAATTGGAACGTGCTGCGACAATGTACGCACGCGAACCTGTGCCTACAATGGTTTTGAAATCAAACGGCGTTGCATTGCCGGCGGATCGTATTGCTAAGTTGCTTGAATCTTGGGGCCAAGCTCGACGCAATCGTTCAACTGCTTTTCTTAATGCTGACGTTGAATTGCAGGCACTTGGCTTTGATCCTGAAAAGTTGCAGCTCAATCAAGCGAGAAGTTACGTCAGCACCGAATTAGCCAGAGTCACAGGCATTCCGGCTTATTATGTGGACGCTGAATCAGGATCAAGCATGACCTACAGCAACGCGACATTGGCCCGTCAATCTTTGCTGGACTTTTCTTTGCGTCCGATTATGTGCGCTATTGAAGAGCGATTGTCAATGACTGGCATGGCAAATGACTTTGTACCGGCAAGTCAAGAAGTTAAATTTGACTTAGACGATTATTTGCGCGGATCAGCCAAAGAGCGCGCAGACGTGTACAAAATTCTTTACGATATTGGCGCTTTAACCTCAGATGAAATCCGACTAGAAGAAGAGATGATTAGATGACCTACAGCATACAAAAACCAATCAAAATGGACTTTTCAATCAAAGTCGAGGCCGCAGACTTTCCGAAGCGCGAACTATCCGGCCGGATTGTCACATGGAATGAAGAAGGCGTCACAAGCTCCGGATCAACCATGTTTCAAAAAGGCTCAATTACTTTGGGCGAAAACACAAAACTTTTACTTGAGCACCGCCGCGAAAGTCCAATTGGATTTTTGAAAAGCTACAAAGAAGACGATCAAGGCATTTACGCAACGTTTTCTATTGGCCAGACAACTGCAGGATCTGACGCGTTGGTTGAGGCCAGCACAGGATTGCGAGACGGTTTCAGCGTTGGTGTTATTGCTCAGAAGTACAAAAACGTTGACGGCGTTTTGGTAGTTAGCGCAAGTGCGCTCAAAGAAGTTTCATTGGTCACAGATCCAGCCATTGCCAGCGCAAAGGTTGAAATTGCAGCTAGTGAAAACAACAATTCTGAATCCGAACCGGAGACAGAGGAACAATCAACCGAAGGAGAAACGCAAGTGGAAACACCTACAGCCGTTCCAGAAGTCCCAGCCGAAACGGTTGAGGCTTCCAAAGTCGAAAAGGTCGAGGCTTCTCGTCCTCTTTATTTCACATCACCACGTTCACCTATTACAACAGGTGGGTCATACCTTGAGCACTCAATCAAAGCAACTTTAGGCAACGAGGACTCACGCCAGTACATCAAAGCAGCTGACGACAGCTTCTCAACAAATCCAGCGTTTAGCCCGGTTTCATACGTGCGCGACGTTGCACAAAACACAACTTCAATTCGTCCAACAATTGACGCTTGCGGCGGCACACGTCCGCTTTCAACTTATGGCATGACAGTGTCAATTCCTAAAATCACTGCTAACTCGACTGCCGCAACAGTGGCAGAAGGCGGAGATCCAACAGGAACGACCGCAATTACCTCAAGTTATGTAAATGCCACAGTCATTAAAAAAATGGGCTTCCAACGCTACAGCGTTGAGCTCCTTGACAGGTCTGATCCAAGCTTTTATGAAATTATGCTTCAAAATTTACGTGACGCGTATGCTCAGGCAACTGACGAATATGTAATTGCACAAATTACAGCTGGAGGAACTCAGGCAGCTACAACTGCAGCTTCATCAGCTGGCATTATTTCATTCGTATCTACAGAATCAGCTGCGGCATATAGCGCAACAAAGCGCACTGCAACTGCATACGTGGCTGGCGTTTCACAATGGGCACTACTTATGGGCGCAACCGACTCAACTGGACGTCCAATTTACAACGCTCAACCAGTGGCACAAAATGCCGGTGGTACAGCTACACCTACAAGCTTGCGCGGCAACGTGCTCGGTCTTGATCTCTACGTTGACGCCAATATGGTTTCAACAACAATTGACGAGTCAGCGTTCATTATTGAACCACGCTCAATCGAGATTTTTGAATCTCCTGCGCTTACATTGGCCACAAATGTGCCAACTACAGGCGAAATTGAAATCAGCCTCTACGGTTACATTGCAGCACAGGCCGTCTTTGCCGGTGGTCTACGTCGCTTCAACCTAACCTAAAAATAAGCATGGCCTAGGTGCGCTCCCGTATCTAGGCCAGTCGAACACGAAAGGACAGAGATGCCTAGCATTATTACAGCCTCACAGCTGCGCACAGTGTTGGGCGTCTCTGTCGCTTTATACAGTGACGCTTACCTTGACTCAATAATTAACTCGGCCGAGCAGGTAATTTTGCCATTGCTCACAGCCAACCAAAATGCCGTTGCAGCTGTGTATTTACAAAATAACGTTGCTTACTACATAACACAAAAGCCAAATACATTTGTAGCTGACCAAAGTGTTGTCATTACCGGTTGCGTACCGGCTGTTTTCAACGGCACAAAAACCGTCACATCAAATTTTTATGATCCATTCCCTTATTTGCCTTTTGCTTATCCAGCGCCTTATTTTTACTTTACTGCAGCCGTTACAAACGCAGACATCACGTTCCGTCCAGTTATTCCTGCTGGTGTTGCGTATCTATCCGGGGCAAATGCGGCCACACTCTATGCAAGCACTGACGCGGTTGAACAAGCGGTCACAATCGTCAGCGTGGAGATATTTCAGAGTGTGGTCGCTCCCGGTGGACAGATTGAAGGCGTGGATTTTACGCCGTCACCTTTTAGAATGGGCCGCAGCTTACAAAACCGCGTCATTGGCCTTTTAGGCAATTACATTGACGTTTCAACAATGGCCATGTAAATGCCTACGCCAACGACAATTGCGACCAACGTACGCGGCACACTTGCAACAGCTTTGGCTGGCGTAGCGGCTTCCGTTTATAGCTCACCGCCTGAGGCAGTCATTCCGCCAGCTTGCGTGATAGTGCCGGACGCGCCTTATCTTGAAAGCACAACTATCGGCAAAAGCACAGTCCGAGTCAAAATTAACTTTGTGGTTACTGCCGCCGTTGCCTATAACAACACAGCCGGCGCGCTCGACAACCTTGAGCAACTCATTATTGCGATTATGGGCGCAATGCCTGCAGGCTACACAGTCGGAGACGTACAACGTCCGACGGTGCAATCTGTAGGAGCTTCAAACCTATTAGTGGCGGATCTCGCGGTCAGCACTTACTACACACAACAGACAATCTAAGGAGAAAACCAAATGCCAACAACAATAGTCACTGGTCGCGACATAACCTTGACACTTGCGACAGTCAATTATGACGCGCAAACTACGTCAGTCACACTTGTCAACGCGCCAGTAATTACCACATATCAAACACTAGACGGCAAGGCTTACAAGCACATTGACGATCAGTGGACACTAAACCTCGAGCTTCTTTCAGACTGGGGCGCTAGTTCATCACTATTTGAAGCTATGTGGACAGCCTTTACAAGCGCGCCAAATACAGCTTTGGCATTTACTTTGGTCAGCGCCACAGGTGCAAGCTTTGCCGGTACAGCTTTTCCAGTAGCACCTACAGCTGGCGGCGCTGCACCAGACGCACAAACCGACTCATGGGCAATGCTTTGCGCCTCAACACCAATTCTCACAATTACCTGATCCACACACTAGAAACGGGAGCACAACACAATGAAACTACCAATTACAATCGAGTACACCTCAGGCGAATTCGGTACATATACCGCGCAACCGCCCGAGTGGGCGAAGTGGGAGAACAAGACAGGCCAGACAATTTCACAAGCGCAAGACAAGATTGGCATTGCCGATCTTCTCTTTCTTGCGTGGAATGCAATGAAGCGCGAAGCTGGTGGCAAGCCAATCAAGGGCTTTGAAGTTTGGTGCGAAACGGTAGCTGACGTGACAGTCGGTGAAGTTCTCCCAAAAGCTACGCCGCCGGAAGCGTAAATCGCATACTGGTTGATCTAGCACTGGCAACAGGCATACCAATGAGCGAGTGGCAGACGGCGGAGCAGATATACACAGCTTTTGAGATATTGAAGGAGCAGCATGAGCGACAGCGTTGAGATTGCCTATGACAAGGCTGATTTACGTGCCGTCTTAGGTGCTTTCAAGGCAATGGACGAAGAAGCCACAGCTCAGGCAAAAATTGCCTCAGGTGCTTTGGCTGAGTTTGCTCAGGACAAAATTATCGGCACTGCAACAGGTCGAGGCCGCGCAGCTGAAAAGATTGCTCGCGGATCAAGAGTCTCAAAGTCATCAAAGATTGGCGAGTTGTCTTTTGGCTTTGCAGGGCAAAAGTTCTCAGGCGGCGGCACAACGCAACAGCTTTGGGGCGGCAATGAATTCGGATCCAACAAGTACAAGCAATTTCCAATTTGGTCAGGGTCAGGGCCAAAAGGTCGAGGATCTAACGGCTGGTTTATTTATCCGACTTTGCGCGCCATTCAACCTGAAATCATTGCAAAGTGGGAAAATGCTTTTGACAAGATTCTTAAGGAGTTTTAATGGTTGCGCAAAGTAGAACGCTCAAGCTTTCAATACTTGCCGACGTTGACCAACTCAAAAAATCACTTAATAGCGCAAATGCTGACGTTGAAGGGTCGAGCAACAAACTTGGCGACTTTAGCAAAAAGGCTGGACTAGCTTTTGCCGCAGCTGGCGCAGCTGCCGGTGCTTACGCCGTAAAGCTTGCGGTTGACGGCGTCAAAGCTGCAATTGAGGACGAGGCTGCGCAAGTAAGACTTGCAACAGCTTTGCAAAATGCCACAGGTGCAACAAATGAAATGATTGCTTCTGTTGAAAAACAAATACTAAAAACATCACTAGCCACTGGCGTCGCAGATGACAAGTTAAGGCCGGCCTTAAGTCGGTTGGCTCTTTCGACTGGCGACGTTACAAAAGCTCAGGATCTCTTAACGCTTGCCTTAGACATTAGCCAGGCAACGGGCAAAAGTCTTGACGCAGTAGCAAATAGTCTAGGCAAAGCTTACGACGGCAATACTGCCGCGCTTGGCAAACTGGGCATTGGCTTATCAGCTGCCGAATTAAAAACTATGTCATTTACTGACGTGCAAGGCAAACTTTCAGATCTCTTTGGCGGCGCTGCCGCAGCCAACGCAAACACATTTGCAGGTCGGCTTGAAATTCTTAAGGTTACATTTGACGAGGCAAAAGAATCAGTCGGAGCAAAATTGCTACCAATCATTCAACAGCTAGTTGAATTTGTGGTTAATAAGGTTGTGCCAGCTTTAGGCAAATTCGCAGATTTCTTCAAACCAATTACAGACGCGATTAAAGATAATAAAGAAGAATTTACTTTATTTATTGACTTCATTCAAAAATACGTTGTGCCGGTGCTGGTCACAGTATTAGGCGGAGCGTTTAAGGTTGTAGGCGAAATTGCCGGCGGCGTTATTAACGTCATTGGCGCAGTCATTGGCGGTCTCAATAATTTAATTAACGGCGCTGTAAAAGGTATAAATGCGTTAATTGGGCTTTACAACTCAGTGCCATTTTTGCCTAACGTTTCAAAAATCTCAGCGCCAACTCTGAGTATGCCAACCGTTTCAATTCCAAGCGTGACTGCAACGTCGCAAGTGCCAGCTATCAGTGTGCCTACAATTAGCGGTGGCACAGGATCATCAACAAGCGGCGGCGGACTTGCCTCAGCTATTGTTGGGGCTTCAATGGCAACGCCTGCAGGGGCAGGGCTTACAAACACAGCTGCACAAAGAACAGCGGCTCAAGCTCAAGAAGCGAGAATGTACGGCGGAATCAACGTGACAGTTAACGGCGCCATTGACGCCGAAGGCACAGCTCGCACAATTGTCAACACACTGAATCAGTCATTTTATCGAGGCACAGGCGGCGCAGGTGCACTCGCTGGCCTAAGCGGTTGACACAGTGGGCGCCAATTTGGCGCGTCAAAATTGCAGGCGTGGACGTCACAGACTCAGTTCTTGCCAGCCTCAACATCACGTCCGGCCGAACAAATATCTATGAGCAGGCTCAGGCAGGCTATTGCTCAATTACGCTTATTGTGTTTAATCAGGCTGCAATTGACTACGAAATTAACGACACCTTGTCAGTCGAAGTGCAGGACACGTCTGCCGTTTATAAACCTATTTTTGGCGGTTCAATTGTAGACATAGCTGTAAGCGTCTCAGAGGTCGGCTCGACCGCGTATACGCAAGAGGTAACAATTACTGCTCTAGGCGCTTTAGCAAGGCTTCAAAAGGCCCTTACAAACGGCGTGTTGACACAGGATTTTGACGGCAATCAAATTGACACAATTTTGCGTCAAGTATTATTTGCTCAATGGCAACAAGTACCGGCTGCTTTGACATGGGCAACTTATGATCCAACGGTAACGTGGGCAAATGCTGAAAATACTGGACTTGGCGAAATTGACACGCCGGGAAATTATGAATTGGCACAGCGCGCTTCATCACGAATTGTTATATATGAGCTTGTAGCAGATTTGGCAACGTCTGGGCTTGGATACATTTATGAGGACGCAAACGGCCAGATTGGATACGCGGACTCAACTCATAGAACAACCTATCTCGCGACAAATGGTTATACGGATCTCACAGCCAATCAGGCGCTAGGTAGAGGCATAACAATAAAAACCAGAGCCGGCGACGTACGAAATGACTTAACAATCAAATATGGAATTGTTAGTGCCAGCCAAGTAAGCGCCAGAGATGAAGCTTCAATCGGACTTTATGGTGAACTGGCGCAAATAATCAACACCACAATAAAACACCAAACTGACGCGGAAGCTCAAGCCGCCTTCTACTTGGCGCTTAGGGCCTATCCTCAGCCTACTTTTGACCAAATTACTTACGCGCTGACCAATCCAGAGCTGGACAATGGCGACCGAGACAGTTTGATAAATGTGTTTATGGGCCAACCAATTGCCCTGAATGACTTGCCTCTGAATATGTCCTCCGGAGTATTTCAAGGCTTTGTCGAAGGCTTTACATTTAGGGCAAGTTACAACGAGCTTTCGGTGACGTTGCTCATGTCGCCTCTGGCTTATTCTTTGCAGGCTATGCGTTGGAATGACGTGCCAATTACCGAAACATGGGCAAGCGTGTCGCCAATCCTAACGTGGGAATATGCGACAATTGTTTCATAATTGAAAGGACAATAAATGGCTAATCCAACAACAAACTACGGCTGGCCAATGCCGTTAACCACCGATTTAGTCACAGGGCTTCCGGCGCAATTTGCCGCATTTGGTCAGCCAGTGGACACATCTCTTAAAGCACTCAATCCTGCAACCACACTTGGAGATTTACAATATAGATCTGCTACAGCTAACACAAACACGCGCTTAGGTATTGGATCAACTGGTCAGGTACTAACAGTTGCAGCCGGCGTCCCGTCTTGGGCCACGCCAGCAAGTGGAGTCACATTTAGCGGAGCAAGAGTTTGGGCAAGTGGCACTCAATCATTTTCCAATGCAACCGCCGCGGTCTTAACTTGGAACTCTGAATCTTATGACACAAACTCATATCACAGCACCGTGACAAACACAGGAAGGCTAACAGTACCGAGCACAGGTTATTATCTTTTAACAGGCTTTGTAATATTTGCAAGCAACGCGACTGGATCACGAATTCTTGAATTTAAGAAAAATGGAACAACTTGCGGTTATGTAGAAAACGGAGCAGCAACTACCGGAGCAACACAATTGCAACTTACCGTTCCATTATTGGCATCAGCAACAGATTATTTTGAAGTCTTTGGCTATCAGAATTCCGGATCAACACTTGCAACAGCTGCCGGTGGCGAAGGATTTAACTTCTTCTCAATCGTTTCACTAGGAGCATAATTATGCAAACATTTACAAAGCCAACAAATTTGAATGGATCAGAATTACGTGACCAATTAAACGCGGCGGGCGTTAAAATCAGCAATTCTTACAACGCTGTTCTTACCAATGAAAATGATTTAATTCTCGACATTGCAGACAAGGACAAGGAAAAGGCAGAAGTTGTCGTTGCTAATCACATTGGCACAACCATTGCGCCAGAATTAACTATTGACGAAAAATTGGCAAGTGTTGGTCTTTCAATTACTGATCTCAAAACAGCTCTAGGCATTTAATGATTTACGCGATTGGCTCAGCGGCTAAGCTTATAGAAGTTGCTCTAGGCGAAGTCGGTACAATTGAGCAAGGCGATAACCTCACAAAGTATGGCAAGTTTACAAAAGCCGACGGATTGCCATGGTGCGGCAGTTTCGTCAACTGGTGCGCAAATGAGGCAAACGTCAAAATTCCAAGCATGGTAAGCACAGCTGCCGGTGCGCAGAAAATGAAGGATCTTGGTCGTTGGAAAGAAGTGCCAATGCTAGGCGATTTGTGTTTTATGGACTTTCCACACGACGGCGTTGATCGGATAAGCCATATTGGAATTGTGGCCAAGCTTGGCTTGAAAAGTGTGCTGTGTATAGAAGGCAATACAGGCGATAAGGATCAACGCAACGGTGGCATGGTCATGGTGAAAGAGCGATTTTTAGGCAAAGAAATAGTTGGTTTTGCTAGGCCTAAATACGTTGAATATGTTGGAGAATTCCCTATAGTGCAGCTGCAGAAAACGGTTGCCAAGGAGAAGAAGAAATGAAAGAATTAAAGCCAATGTTGGCCAGTTATGCTCGTTCATTTATTGCCGCAAGTCTTGCGGTATATATGGCAGGTGTGACAGATCCTAAAGCAATTGCCTCAGCTGGATTAGCTGCAATCTTGCCTGTGCTTATGCGCTGGTTAAATCCTAACGATAAGGTTTATGGTCGCAAGTGAGCGTTCAAGAATGGGCGGCAGTTATCGGCTTAGTTGTTACAATATTAACTGCCGTCTATTCTTCCATGCGATTTATGGTCAAAGCCATAATGCGAGAACTCACGCCTAATTCTGGCAACAGCCTCAAGGATCAGGTTTCAAGAATTGAGCAAAGACTTGATCAACTTATTTTTGAAATGGCAGTAAAGAAATGAAAGAAGCGTCTGCGCATGACCTAGTTGCAGTGATTTTAGCAAAAGGTGCTGTTGCGCTCATTTTAATTATAGCTTTAGGAGCATTTGGCAGGTCTTTCTATTTGGCCATTGTTACCGAAGGTCATCAAAACATTCCAATCAGCGACGCGGCTACTCAGTTGCTTACAGCTTTGGGATCGGCTTTAGTAGGCGGCGCGGTTGGTTTTGTAGGTGGCTCATCTCCACGATTTAAGGAACAAGACACGCCCAAAAACACGCGTAATCCTTGACCTTGTCAGTCTTTGCCGTCATGCTTTTACGAGCGGCACAGACAAGGTCGCTACGGGAGCAAAAATGTACACAATCAAGGAAGTAGCTATGTGGCTACTGCTAGGCGTAGGAATAGGCTTTACATTCGGTTACACGATTGGCCTTAAAGAAGGCACACGTGCTGGTTACGTAAGAGGCAAGATTGCCGGTCAAAAGTGGGCGAACCGATCATGAGTTTCCTAGACAATTACGAGACGGTCAATCAAAAGGTTATTCGCCTTCATGCTACTTATCCAACCAACCGGATTGAGACTTCAATCATTGACTGGAACTCTGAAAAGGGCTACGTCCTAATCGAGTGCCGTATCTATCGCCATTACGAGGACGAGAAGCCGGCAGCTATTGACTACGCACATGGCATGGTTGGCGCTTACAACGTGCAGATGAAGCGCTGGTATATCGAGGACACAGTCAGCTCAGCAATAGGCAGGTGCGCCAGCGTGGTTCTAGGCGTTGAGAATAAGGCTTCAAAGGAAAGCATGGAGCAGGTCGAGCACATGCCAAAGGCTTTCATTGAGCATGATCCTTGGTCTAAGCCAATCTTTGAAGAAGGCTTTACAACGGCAAAAACGGCTCTGGACGATATCAAAGCCACACTGGGAGAAGCACAAGCCTCAGCTGCGCCAATATGCTCACATGGCCACATGATTTGGCGCACTGGCGATAAGGGCGGCAAGGCGTGGGGCGGCTATATGTGCGTTGAGAAAAACAAGGCTAACCAATGCACACCTCGGTGGTTTGTCCTTGCCTCTGACGGCCAGTGGAAGCCTCAGGTATAGCAATGGGCGAATTCGAGATGATTAACACAAGCACAGGCGAGCGCCTGCGCATAGATCAAGACGGCACAGAGCTAAGAGACAGAGTTGACCCACCGGCAATCGAGTGGTGCGATCGAGGCCAGCACTTCGCGCCTAAGTATGGTGGTCGTGACGAGTACGACATTCTATGGATTTGCCTAGAGTGTCAGAAATGAATATCAAAATGAAGATAACGGCAGCTGATGAATGGGCAATACACAACCGGGCGGCTCAAGTCGTGTTCTCGCTTGATGACCTGAGCACAGTACAGCGATACAACACAAAGCTAAATAACCATGAACGCGTCACTGAGTACGCGGAGTCTCTTGGCGCTGAAATGGTTGTGGCTAGGTACTTTGGCCTTGACTATGACATAAACGTGTCTAATGGCAAACGCAATGCAGACGTGGGAAAAGGCCTTGAGGTCAAGTGGACTAGCTACATAAACGGATCTCTTATTATCTATCCAAATGACAGAGAAGATGACGTAGCGGTGCTAGTGGTAGGGCGCTCGCCTGAGTATTACATTGTTGGCTGGTTGCCTGTGAAAATGGCTATTCAAAAGCATTTCAAAAATAGTCAGCAAGACAGCTGGTGGATAGGCCAAGACAGCCTCAATCCAATCGAGGATTTAGTCAGGAGTAACTATGCGTCAACTCATATTTGATTGCTCTATCTGCGCAAAAATGTTCGGTGACGGGCGCAAACTACACTTACTTACCAAAGGGCCTGAGTTAACGCTTCATGAGTGGTTCAGTCAATGTTCAGGCTGTGGCACATTTGGCGTAAAGGTTGTAGATGAGTCCTTGGTGCTTGATGAATAGCCCTGTGGATAACCTGTGGACAACACGCCATAGGCTGTGCTCAATATCTGTGGATAACTCTTGCCTACTTGACTCGACCCTGTACGCTGGAGCATACAAATCGAGGTAGTTTTGATGATCCCAAAACAGAATGATTACTACTCTTTCAAGTTAATAGTTAAAAGACAAATAAAAAAAACGGTGCTGTTATCAGTAATCTTGAGCGCAGTAGTAGGCCACAGCTCTGCCTACGGCGTTGATTATCGTGACGCTCTCAAACTCTATGCACATAGCCAAATCGTAAATGACAGTCAATATCAGTGCTTTTACAAGCTAATCACAAAGGAAAGTAATTGGCATGTTAATGCAAAGAATGGATCTCATTACGGTCTAGGTCAAATGAGTAACGTCAAGTACAAGCACCTTGACGGATACAGGCAAGTGGACTGGACTAAACGCTATATCGAGCAACGCTACGGCAGCATGTGCAATGCCTGGCGCTTCTTCATGGCTAAGGGATACCATTAACAATGGCAGGTCAAAGTGCAAGGGCTAATGGATCAACAAGGCAATGGCGCAAGATACGTGAACGAATCCTGATACGTGACGGCTATTGTTGCCAATACTGCGGACAAGAAAATGCCACAACAGTCGATCATATAAGGCCTATATCTAAAGGCGGTACAGATGAGCCTGACAACCTTGTAGCTGCGTGTACTAGGTGCAATTACTCAAAGAATGACAAAGTAGGTCAGTTTTTTGGACAGCCTAGAACAC
>Ga0209500_10002284_pt1 | contig 13795 bp, 15 predicted proteins | sample S_140212_EF_Meta_FD_187323 | JGI IMG/M metagenome (GOLD analysis project Ga0209500, IMG submission 187323) | Freshwater microbial communities from Lake Simoncouche, Canada to study carbon cycling - S_140212_EF_MetaG (SPAdes) (version 2) | ecosystem: Environmental > Aquatic > Freshwater > Lake ... | reverse complement strand
ATTGTCGCTGAACTCTTCGAGTTGGGCCGCGCGACTCGGAGAACGGATCCGATCGACTTTGCTTCGTCTCGCACCTGTATGCGGAAGAGATCAAAATCATCAACCGCACGTCGGACGATATCTCTTTTCTCTGCGGGTGGGCTACTTAGAAGGATCTCATGATGAATCGAAAACTCACGTTTCTATGGAAGTTTGCTCTCTTGTTGTCGGGGATCGGATTCAGTGTTGCCGTTGTTATTGATGCGTCCCGATCTGAATCGCGAGACGTTGGGGCTGCGGAGACGGATGTTACAAAAGTGACTGCGACAACGAATCCCAAGCGGAGTACGAGCGTCGTTGATAACAAAGCCGAAGAAACACCCAACTCCGCGAAGCGATCCGCTGACGAAGATGCGATTCGTTTGACGGGTGACGACTATGTGAAGGCATATAGTGCTGCAGACGCCAAGTCAATCTCGGCTCAATACACACCCGATGCCGAATACATCGACGAACAGGGCAACCTTTATCAAGGTCGTGAAGCCATTGAAGAGGCGATGAAGACGTTGTTTGCCGCAAACACGGGTTGCCAGATCGGATTGGAGATTCAGACAATCCGCTTTGTCAGCCCAGGTTTAGCAGTTGAAGACGGAACGATGACGTTTACGGCTTCCAACGGGTCGGAACCAACCGAAAGCCGCTATACGGCGATGCATGTAAAGACCAACGGGAAATGGTTCACGGCCAGCGTGCGTGAGCATGCCCCAAAAGTGAGGCGGCAGCAGCAGGCACAACTTAAGCATCTCGACTGGCTGCGAGGGGACTGGGTCGACGAAAGCGAGGATGCTGTCGTGACCTTCTCGTGTGACGCCATTGACGGCGGCAACTATTTGCTGCGGAAATTTGGGGTTCATATCGTCGGGCAGGATGCGATGTCCGGCACGCAGCGGATCGGCTGGGATCCACTGACCGGCAAACTCCGCGCTTGGATCTTCGACTCCGAAGGTGGTTTTAGTGATGGGCTATGGCATTACGATGACGAAGGTCGCTGGATGCTTAAGTCGACGGGTGCAACGGCTGATGGTCAATCCGCATCGAACACCAGCATTTACACTTTCGTTAACGAAGACACGATGACATGGCAGTCCGTGGATCATGAGATTGCCGGAGTCGCACTTCCGGACAGCGAAGTAGTCACGATTGTTCGCCGGGCACCGATTCCGCAAATCGCCATCGAAGCGGACTTGTCGAAATCGAACTGACGCCTGCTTCACTCAGCCCTCAGATGACTCATCGTACTCACTCAATGGAGAACTCGGATATGAAACGCAACTTTTGGAAAACCTTGATGATCTGCGGTCTTTCCGTTTCACTGATATCGGCTGATCTGTTTGCTCGTGGCGGGGGACACCCGGACAGTGGTGGAGGCGGTGGGCACCCCGGCGGTGGTGGAGGACACCCGAGTGGAGGAGGAGGGGGTGGCAGGCCTCCGGGTGGTGGTGGTGGACACCCTCAAGCAGGTGGTGGGAACCCAGGAAGTGGACATTCGGTCGGCGCGATTCGGTCGCCCTCTTTCAGTCAGCCCCGAGTTGGCGTCCAGTCATACTCCCCGCATGCCTCGGGAGTGGGTGGGGCCCGCGGCCAGATTCATGGTCCTCATAACGCGATTCACTCCGGGAACGCAGTGGCTCTGCATCCCAACCCGCCCGGCCAAAACAGGTTTACGGGTCCTCCAGGTGTGGCGGGTCACGCTGGAGCGAGAGCCCAAATGGAGATCGCACACCGCAATGGTCTTGTAGGTCCAACGCATCGCGGGAATATCGTTAACCTTCCAAACCTCAATCTCAATATCAACCGCAATTCCTACCAGCCATACAATCATCCGCAATATCGCAGTAACTGGAATGGGCATTATGCCGGATATGGAAGCAACGGCGGGTACGATAGCCATGGCGGGTACGGGGGTTATGGAGGGTACGGCGGCTACGGATATGGTGGAGGATTTGGTTCCGGTTTGGGTCTACGTGTTGGGTTGGGGTTGGGCCTGGGGACGATAGGCTTGGGTCTGGGGACGGTGGGGGTGGGCTATGGAGGCTCTGGCTGGGGACTCGGTTATGGTGGTTACGGCGGCTATGGTATGGGATACGGCGGTTATGGCAGTCCTCTTGGTTATCACAGCGGCTATCTTGGATACTATAATCCGTACTACAACAATAGCTATGGCACGTATGGAGACTACCGCTACAGCCAACCGATTCCGATCGTCTATTCCGATACTTCCGAAGTACCCGGCGATGGAGCGTCATCGCCATGCGACCAGAGTTTGAATACTGCCGTCGATGCGTTCAAACGGAGCAATTACGACCTGGCGCTGGAAGTGACCAACAAGGGGATTGTCCAGTGTCCGGGCGATTCGGTCATGCATGAGTTTCGTGCGCTGGTGCTGTTTGCGAAAGGTGACTATCAGCAGGCCGCCGCGACGATTCATTCCGTGTTAGCCGTCAGTCCGGGGTGGAGTTGGACCACTCTCATCGGTCTCTACAGCGGCGTCTCGATTTACACGACTCAACTCCGAGCACTGGAAGGGTTCGTCAATGCGAATCCCCAAGACGCGGGTGCACGTTTCCTGCTGGCCTATCACTACATCGTCGATGGCTACCCTGATTCGGCGGCGACGCAGTTACAACTTGTCGTGAAGCTTGTTCCCACGGACCAAGCTGCGGCAAACGTGTTGAAGTTGATCTCAAAACCAATTCCCGACCAGTCGGTTGCGACCAAAGAGCAGACGCAGGCACAGCCTGCAATTGCTGCCGCACCAGCCGTTATACCAATCGACCCGGCGATGATTCTGGGGAGCTGGCAAGCGACTCGTGACGACGGCTCGAAATTTGAATTAACGCTCAAAAGTGATCAGACGTTTAATTGGAAGTTTGTGCTGAGTGGAAACAGCGAAGAGTTTGGTGGCACATATCAAATTGAAGGGAATGTTTTGGGGCTACAACGCAAAGAGGGTGGTGCGCTAATTGCAGGATTAGTTCTCGACGGCAGTAATAAGTTCAATTTCAAACTGTTGGGGTCTCCGCAAGAGGATCCGGGCCTCAACTTCAGCAAATAAATTATCTCTGAGAATCACGTCTGAGTGAAAACATCGTGTGAGAAAGAAGAGGCGGCCATGTACTGGGAACAGATCAAGGGTCGATGGAAGCGAATCCGCAGGATTTTCAAAAGGGAGGACTCGAACAATCTGATCGATGAAGAATTCGTGATCATCGCGAAGAAGCGAGATCAACTGGTCAACGTCCTGCGAGAAACATGTCGCCGTAAAAAAGAAGAGGCTGAAAAAGAGTTTAAATGGTTCACCGATCGTATTGCAGCCACACAAAGGCCGAATTGAGAAGTGTTGCCGCAGCAGGTTCAGGAGGTTGAGTGATGAGCGACGTCGCGGCCAGTCGCGACTCAGAGCGAGACCCACGTTGAGGTTTGACTTCGCATCGTCGACCCATGGAGTGAAAGAACATGGGATGAAACTCACCATGACCGCAATTCTGGTGATGAGTTTCGTTTCGATCAGCATTCTCGGGTGAAACGACGCGACCACATCATCGGCCAAACAGGAAACAAAAATCTCGACTCCCGGTGAAACGACAACGATCACCACCCAAGAGGAACTAAAGAAAGCCCCGCGAACTTCCGCCAGGGACAACGCCTTGAGTGGGAAGCCGTCAAACGGACCGAAAATCTGTTCTTTAGGCGGTCCAGAAAGAACTCCAACCAAAGGGATCTGATCATGTCGAATTCCAAAGCGACGCCGTGTGTCGACCAGCAGGAGTGGGCACAGGCCGAACGGAGCGCCAAAGTGGCGGTGGCATCTGTAGGGGAAATGGCCAGCCATTCGGTATCGGCGGTCGGTGAGGTGGCGAGAAATGCGGTCGGCGATATCGGCCAAGAAGCGGATCATCTCACGGCCAAGGCTGGCGTCTATATTGAGGAACTCGGTGATCGATTTAGCAAAAACGGACCCCAATCGGGAATATTGGGAAACGCGTCACAAGCGGTCGCTGGAGCCGTCAAAGAGAGCGGCGAATATCTCCAGGATGCCAAGCTGACCGGGATCACCGCAGATATCGCTCATGTGATTCGGCGAAATCCCATTCCTTCGATCCTGATCGCGATGGGCGTCGGCTGGTTTCTGGGACGAAAACGGAAAGGTTGAGTCATGTCAACAAATGCCGAGGACAGGCCAGCGCAGTCCAGCATATCGCTCGTGAGGGGTATTCTCGTCGATCTCGAACATCTCGTTGAACAGCAATTGCAATTGACGAGGCGAGAGATGGAAGACGAGCTGCGCCAGCGATCAGCGGACGCGATGATCGTTGCGATTGGCATCGGAATCTTATTTCTCGCTGCCGGCGGCTTTTGCCTCGCGTTCGCTCACTTGTTGCACTGGTTCAGCTCCCCAGCGGGGGGTGATCCGGCTTGGTTTCCGCTGTGGGCCTGTCACGGGGTGATCGCAGTAGCACTTGCGGTCGTCGGCGGAATCTTGACGCATGTTGGCCGAACAAAATTTGGGTCTGTTGAGCGGTGTCAGAATCCCGTCACGGAAATTTTTGAGGAGCAGAAATCATGAACGATACTCCCGATTTCCTACGCAAACAGATGCGGGAAACCAAAGCGCAACTCTCCGAGAAGTTAGAGTCTCTGGAACAGCAGTTCTCTGACGCGATTCAGTCTACGGGCACGGCAGTGAATTCGACTATGCAAGCGGTTGAGCAGGCAACACATTCTCTCAGCAACGCCCTGGATATTCGACGGCAGATCGATCGACACCCCTGGTTGGTTCTGGGTGGCGCCATCCTCGTGGGCTATGTGGCCGTTGATCTCTTGAAAGGGCCGAAAAATTTGAATTTGGAAGGGGCCGAGAAAAGCAGTTCTGTACCAGACTCCGCCGCAAGCGATGCGAGTCAGAAAAACGCGACGCGCATTCTTGAGTCCACTGAGAACGCGACCGCCATCGAAGCCACTCGCCATCCAAGTCGGAAAGGGTCTTACTGGGATCAGTTGAGGGACACTGCAATGCGCTCGCTGATGGCTACAGTGCCGATCGTTGTCGCTCAAATCGTGCCCCGCATCCTCGATCAAGTGATGGACAATCGGGTCGGTACTCCGACCAACCCTGCGGAAAATTTGGGTGAACCAGAAAGTTCCCGCACGCAGAAACAGTCATCGGAAGCGGCTCAACGCCTTCGCATCGCGTTGACAGAAAGTGTTCGTTCTCAAAAAACGTTTTAACAAGAAGTTCGCTCTTACAAGGAAGCATGATCATGAATTGGGATCAAATTCAAGGCAACTGGAAGCAAATGACAGGTCAGGTCAAAGAGAAGTGGGGTAAGCTCACTGATGATGATCTGACGATGATTGCCGGGAAACGAGACCAGCTGGCGGGCATCCTTCAGCAGCGGTACGGTTATGCCAAAGAAGTGGTGGAAAAGGAGCTCAATCTGTTCATGGAGGACCTCAAGCATTAAGTCAAATCGTATCCGTGTCCGCCCCTTGATGTCTTCATTCTGCCATTCGCAAATCGCAGAAGTATCGGGGTCTGATATTATCAAAGAAGATCGTTAACGATAAAGAATTTATTCGTGATTGACGAGAGTTGGTTTTTAACTGAATAGGAGAAATGAAATGCTTGGTACAGTTCTACTGGTGATCTTGATTCTGATGCTTCTGGGAGCGGTTCCTGCCTGGCCTCACAGCTAAAGCTGGGGATATGGCCCCAGTGGGGGCCTGGGACTGGTTGTGCTGATTCTGGCCATTCTGCTCTTGATGGGACGTATTTGACAACCGTCAATTCCCGCGGAATTCAATACTCGAAGGGTCTGGAGACTGTTTCGTGATTCCCTCTGCGATAAGCCTCGTCGGCACGATCATACTCATTTTCGATGTCTTCGCCATTTTCAGTGTTTTGTTGGGTCGTTCCAACTGCATGCGCAAGATCCTCTGGTTTGCGATCATTCTGTTGTTGCCATTCCTGGGAATGGGGTTGTACTTCTTATTCGGTCGAAGTTCAGAGGATGCTCGAGCTTAGAAAATGCGAGCTGACGACTGGCGTAAATGTTGATGGATTCACAAGGGGGGGCAGGGTGCAAATCTTCTGCTTCGCTCTAAAAAGTCTTGTGAAAAGTCGAGCCGCTTTCACACGCATGAAAAGTTCGCGTTGAAAAAAGGAAATTCGAAATGAGATGGCTGGGAACGAATAACTTGGGCATGCTCCTGTTGTCTATCTGGCTCATTCTGACTGGCTTGTTGCCAATATTGCATGTCACCTTTCCAAATATGAGTCTGTTCTTTCAGGCATTGGCGTTGCTGGCCGGTGTTTTGCTGCTGCTTGGGCGTTAGCAGTCTGTTGAAAAAGGGGGACAGTCAACTCGCGCTGCGTATCATTCAAGTGAATTTTTGATTTCGGTCGGAGCCAGTCCTTGTTTTTCAACAGGCTACTAAGGTGTGATATTCAAATAAAAAATGCTTTGAGAAAGTTAGAATTGAACGATGACACTTGGCGGATTTCTGTTGCTCATGTTGATTGCAGGTCTCTGCGGCAGTCTCGCTCAGGCGATTGCGGGATATTCTCATGGTGGCTGCTTGGTCTCGATTGTACTCGGTTTTATTGGAGCGATACTGGGTACTTGGATCGCACAACAGTTAGGACTCGGAGAAATTCTCGCCATCCAAGTCGGTGGTCGATCGTTTCCGATTGTCTGGTCTATCATTGGTGCCGCGTTGTTTGTCGCGATCCTCAATTTGTTGAGCTCACGTCGATATGGTTGAAATGATTGACGTAACCGCTCACAGTTCGGGGACAGGCGCAATTTTCCCGCGACAAAGTGAAGATCCGCCAAATCGCTCAATCCATTCACTCATCGTTTTGCCGGGAAAACTGTGCCTGCCCCCCTCACTTCGCTGTGAACGGTTACATGATTGACCGACGAAGAGAGTTTGATAAATGACCGATAAAGAGAAGGGGACTTTCATGTCAACGACCACATCCAAAAACAATCAGAGCGGAATGGGATCTCTCCCACATGAAACCGGCGTTGCCTTTCGGGTCTGGGCTCCCCACGCCGATGCCGTATTCGTGACAGGTGCTTTTAATCAATGGTCGCCTGATGCTCATCCCATGACACGGGAAGCAGAAGGATACTGGTACGCGGACATTACGACAGCCACAATCGGCTGCGAATATCGGTATCGCATTATGAATGGCGATCAACAATTGTTGCGGATCGATCCCTATGCACGACAGGTCACCAGTACCGTGGGAAATGCCGTGGTCTATGATCCAGGCTTTGACTGGGAGGGGGATGATTTTCACCTCCCCGCCGTCAATGAACTCGTGCTGTATGAGATGCACTTAGGAACGTTCCATGACAAAGAGGATGGAAAGTTAGACAAGTTTGGAGAAGCCGTCCAAAAACTGGACCATCTGCAGCGATTGGGCGTAAATGTCATCGAAGTGATGCCCTTGGCACAGTTCGCTGGTAATTTGTCTTGGGGCTACAACCCCTCTTGCATTTTCGCGGTGGAAACCAACTACGGCGGTCCCACGGGGTTCAAGCGGTTTGTCAAAGACGTGCATCGAGCGGGCTTTGGGGTGATCCTCGACGTTGTCTACAACCACTTTGGGCCGACTGACCTCGATCTGTGGCAGTTTGACGGATGGAGCGAGAACGGCCAGGGGGGTATCTACTTCTACAATGATTGGCACGCCGAAACCCCTTGGGGATCGACGCGACCCGATTATGGTCGGAAGGAAGTGCGTCAATTCATTCGCGATAACGCAATGATGTGGCTGGAAGAGTACCACGTCGACGGCCTGCGACTTGACATGACGTTATTTATGCACAACGTGCGGGGAAATGGAGATCCCGGTGGCGATCTGCCCGATGGATGGAGCGTTGTCCAATGGATCAATCGCGAAGTGCAGCAGAATTATCCCGGACGAATCACGATCGCCGAGGATTTGCAGAACGACGATCGAATCACGAAGCCAACGGATCAGGGGGGGGCGGGCTTTACGGCACAATGGGGCGCTCGTTTTGTGCATCCGATTCGGGCGTCAGTGACGACACCCAATGACGAACAGCGATCGTTGGACAGTGTTCGAATGGCGATTGAAGGCCGCTACAACGGAAACCCATTTCAACGCGTCATCTACAGTGAATCGCATGACGAAGTCGCGAACGGTAAATCCCGAGTCGCTTCAGAAATCGATCCTGACCATCCCGACAGTTGGGCCGCGCAAAAACGGACCACGTTGGCAGCGGCTTTGATGTTCACGGCGCCAGGGATCCCCATGCTGTTTCAGGGGCAGGAATTTCTCGAAGACGGGTGGTTTCAAGATTCCGTACCGCTCGACTGGCATAAGTCCGAAGAGTTCGTCGGCTTAGTACGGATGTATCGGGATTTGATTCAGCTTCGGTTGAACCGACTCGGCACGACGCGAGGTCTGACAGGCTCTGGACTGAATACATTTCATCAGAATCAGGCCGAGAATATCATCGCTTATCATCGTTGGCATCAAGGGGGCCCCGGAGATGACGTGATCGTCGTCGTGAATCTGTCGCATCTTGCCCACGAAAACTACCAACTCGGTTTTCCCTCGCCAGGAACGTGGCGATTGCGAATAAATAGTGATTGGAATGGCTATAGCCGCGCTTTCGGAAACCAAGCCTGTTCTGATGTTGTCGCGGGGACGGAACATCAGGTCGATCCGCAAAATGGGACTCACATCGAACGAGATGGGTTCCCGGCCGTCGGAACGATTAGCGTTGGATCGTACAGCGTCTTAGTTTTCTCGCAAGATAAGCCTGACTGACGAGAGACAATCATTCTCGGTCTTGCTGAATCATCGGTACCTTATTCTGTGGCCGCGCGGGGATGGTGACTTAGCTGTCTGTTGAAAAAGAGGGACAGCCAACTCGCACTGCGTATCGTTCAAGTGGATTTTTGATTTCGGTCGGAGCCAGTCCCTGTTTTCAACAGACTGTTTTCAACAGACTGTTAGGGCGATTCCTGCAGCGGTTGACAACGACGCATGTGAGACGCTGGCGTCTGAATCATCACTCCGTAGAATTTGGGCATCTTCCCAGGGAGACTATCAATCGATTCTGGTTGAATCCTGTTGACATCTCACGTACGTTACCGGAACCGTCCTCATTTGCCTTGCTTGGGATTGGCATTGCCGTTTCTGCATACCGACGACGGATGGCAAGAATCGGATCTCTTAGCGGAATCCGTAGACGGTGATCAAACTTTCGGATTGCCCCTTAATGGGGAATAGAATCGAAATCCTCGCTTGAAAGTGATTTCATCGCCTGTGGAAAAACAACCCCTCAAGAAGAGGGATGTGTCCTCCGCTGGCCATGAAAAAAGCCCGGCTTCGAAAAGAAGCCGGGCTCTTGTTTTACTTGCGGAATGCTATGATTTAGTAGCGACCGCGACCACCACCACCGCCGCCACCGCCGTAATCACTACGACCGCGACCACCCCCGCCGCCGCCGCCGCCTTCGGCTTTCGGACGTGCTTCGTTGACGGTCATCGCGCGACCTTCCTTCTCAACACCGTTCAAAGCACTGATCGCAGCTTCGGCTTCGGCTGAGTTACTCATCTCAACGAATCCAAAACCCTTGGAGCGACCGGTGTCGCGATCCATGATCACTTGTGCCGACTGAACAGCACCGTGTGCTGAGAACAGTTGTTCCAACTGGCTGTCGGTAACTCCGTAGGCCAAATTCCCGACGTACAGTTTCTTGCCCATGAAGGGGCCTCCTGAAAAAACCTCTGGCACTGCATCAACGGATGCAGCCACCCTCTGCAAGAAGCAGAGGGATCGATGCAGCAACTGCGCCGCGTTCGATCTGCTAGGATACGCACGTCCGAGCAAAATCACAATTGGAGAGTGGCCGGATTCTCGGAATTTTGTTCGAGTTCAGGGTTTTTACCCTCATTGTGACTGTTCAAAGCCCATTTTTTCTGATTCTCTTCACCAAAACCGTCGGTTTCCAGATTGCCTGTGGTCTCTAAAACAGAAATTTCCGCAAGAAACCGAGAGATCGCTGAATCCATCAAACCCGATGGCACTCGGCTTCGCCCCCCCCCTTCGATAACGCTGCTCGATAATACGGATCCATAAGGCTTCAATGACCGCTATCCTCGGAATCTCTGCGTTCTATCACGATTCGGCTGCCGCCTTGATCGTGGATGGTCAGGTCATTGCCGCAGCCCAGGAAGAACGATTCACCCGAGAGCGACATGATGCCTCGTTCCCCGCGCATGCCATTGAATACTGCCTCACTGAAGCAGGCATGACTCCCTCGCAACTCGATTATGTCGGTTACTACGAAAAGCCCTTGCGGAAGTTTGGTCGCCTGTTAGAAACCTTCGTCGCCGCGGCCCCGTTCGGCTTTCAGTCGTTTCTGACCGCGATACCGGTCTGGCTCAACCAGAAACTGTTTCTGGATCGCGAGATTCGGCTCGGCTTGTCCGGCCAGTATCAAAAGCGACTGGTTTACTGTGAACATCATGAATCCCACGCGGCGAGCGCTTTTTTCCCCTCACCCTTCGAGGAATCGGCGATCCTGACCATCGATGGTGTCGGTGAATGGGCTACCTCCAGCTACGGTGTGGGGCGTGGAAACCGGCTGGAACTGTTGGGCGAGCTGCGGTTTCCGCACTCACTGGGACTCCTCTATTCCGCCTTCACCTCGTACTGCGGATTCCGGGTGAACTCGGGCGAATACAAACTCATGGGACTGGCTCCGTATGGCGAACCCCGGTATGTCGAGACGATCCGCACCAAACTGCTCGATCTCAAAGACGATGGTTCGTTCCGACTCGACCTGACGTACTTCAACTATCACCGCGGCTTGACGATGACCTCGGCCAAATTTCATCGATTGTTCGGTGGGCCACCCCGTCAGCCAGAATCGCCACTGACACAACGGGAACTCGACCTGGCCGCATCGATCCAACTGGTTACCGAAGAAATCCTCTTGCGGATGGCTCGTCATGTTCATGCGGTTACCGGTTGTCGTCAGCTTTGTCTGGCGGGTGGAGTTGCACTGAACTGCGTGGCCAATGGCCGATTGGCACGCGAGGGCCCGTTCGATCAGATCTGGATCCAACCTGCTGCCGGAGATGCCGGCGGGGCTTTGGGGGTGGCCCTCATGATCTGGCACCAGTTGCTGAATCAGCCTCGAATCCCTCGTCAACCCGATGCCCAGTCCGGATCGCTGCTGGGTCCCCAATATGACGACGTAACCATCCGAAAAATGCTCGACCAAGCCGGAGCCAATTATCACTTCATTGATGACGAAAACGCGCTGTGTCACTCTGTGGCCAAGTTGCTGGCGGAAGAAAAAGTCGTCGGTTGGTTTGCAGGCCGGATGGAGTTCGGGCCGCGAGCACTCGGATCGCGGAGTATTCTTGGCGATGCACGCAGTCCTCGACTGCAATCAGTGATGAACCAAAAAATCAAATTCCGCGAGTCCTTCCGGCCTTTCGCGCCCGTGGTTCTTGAAGAACGAGCCACCGAATTTTTTGATGCCGAGCTTAAGGATCTGGGGCCGTATATGCTGACGGTGGCCAGTGTCCGACCGGAACATCGAATTGCCCCCACTGCAGAGCTTCCTACCCAGGGCATTGCTGCGATCAATACCCCTCGTTCCACCATTCCTGCGGTCACTCATCTGGATTACTCGGCTCGCGTACAAACGGTGAATGCACAGACTCATGGCCGGTTCCATCGACTCTTGGCGGCATTTGCGTCGCTGACCGGGTCTCCCCTGCTGATTAACACCAGTTTCAATGTGCGGGGTGAGCCGATTGTGTGTACTCCCGAGGATGCTTATCGTTGTTTTGTGAATACGAATATCGACGTGCTGGTGATGGAGCGGTGTTTGTTACGGCGCGACGAGCAACCTGGGGTCCCCCAAGTTGTCACCGATGCGGCTGCGCGTCGATTTTCCCCCGATTGAGATCACGATGATACACGTCAACTGGAAACCCTCGAATCGGGATCTGCGGATCTTCGCCGCCGGGCAGTGGCTGCTGTGCATGATCCTGATGGGCCGTCAGGTCACCGCGAATCCCCCGCATCTGCTTGTCGGGGACTTGCTGACTGTCTCGCTACTGGTCGGTCTGATTGGGCTGATCTGGCCTGCGCGGATCGGCTGGATTTATTCCGCCTGGATGATGGCGGTCTTTCCGATTGGCTGGATCGTATCGTATGCATTACTGACCGCAGTATTTGGCTTGGTGCTGATCCCTCTGGGGCTGCTGCTAAAATGCCTGCGGATCGATCCCTTATCGCGCCGTTTTGAACCGAACACCCAATCGTACTGGGTTCGCCGCGGACCATCCCCCGCACCTGGCCGCTACTTTCGTCCGTTTTAATTCCTCGGTTGAGAGACCAAAGCCTTTTTTGGACAGGAAATTGACAATATGGCTGGGAAAACTCCCCCGAACGAATTGGCTGAACCAGCCCCGATACCGACCCCAGCCGGGGGCGATTCGATCGCTCCCCAGACAGCAAACCGGGATGAGGCGAAATCGTTTGTTGAAGCGGCGAATGCGGCCGCTCCGTCACTGGTCCGTGAATTCATCGAATTCCTGATCGACTATAAGGTTTGGTGGGTGACCCCACTGGTGCTGGTGCTGCTGGTGCTGGCGGGCCTGGTGGTCCTGGGGGGAACCGCAGCAGCACCCTTTATTTATCCGCTGTTTTGATCCTCGATCCCTGCTTGAGAAGCATTCTTGTGAGGTCTCCTGGTTCACGACCATCGACCGGTCGTGAACCAGACACCCCATTCGTCGAGATGCATCAGGCAAGCACGCATCAGGCCGAGCGGGTTTTGGCGAGTATCTCGTCCGCCAAGGTGACAAACTGATGAACGCGATCGGCGATAATGGTTAGACTCTTCTGCCAGAAGTCGGGCTTCCGCAAATCAAACCCCATCGTCGACTGAACCGCCTCCTCGGCATCCTTGCACCCGGTCGCCAACAACAACTGACGATAAGACTGCGGAAAATCGGCTCCAGATTCTTTTCCGATGGCATAAATCCCGAGCGACAGCAAATACCCAAACGTGTAAGGAAAGTTATAAAACGGGACCGAAGTGATGTAGAAATGGAGCTTCGAGACCCAGAAGCGTGGGTTCCAGCCCCCGTCAGCCAGTCCGTTCACATACGCCTCGCGCTGGGCTTGTTCCATGAGCTGATTCAGCTGATCCGCCGTCAGTTCCCCTTGACTGCGCTGCTGATGAAAAGCATCTTCGAACAGGAATCGGGCGTGGATATTCATCAGAAAGGCGACCGCGTCTCCGAGCATCCCATCCAGAATCTGCAGCCGCTCGTAGTCTGATTTGGCCCGCTTCAATCGCTGTTCACCCAACACCGCCTCGGCAAAGGTCGACGCGGTTTCCGCCAGATTCATCGGATAGTCCTGGAGAAAAACGGGTTCGTCCCGCAGGACCCACGAGTGATACGCGTGCCCCAGTTCATGCGCCAGGGTGCTCATGCTATCCGCACTATTGGTGTACGTCATAAAAATACGAGACTGGCGCGCCGTGGGAAAGCCGGTACAAAATCCCCCCTGCTGCTTCCCCGAACGATTTTCCGCTTCGACCCAGCGGTCGTTTAATGACATGCGCGCGAAATCACCGAATTCGGGACTGAACGTCTGAAAGGCATCGACAATCCATTCGCAGGCCTGATCATACGAAATGTCATCGGCGTTCCCCGCTCCCGGCAATTGAGGCAG
>Ga0209500_10002279_pt1 | contig 13812 bp, 28 predicted proteins | sample S_140212_EF_Meta_FD_187323 | JGI IMG/M metagenome (GOLD analysis project Ga0209500, IMG submission 187323) | Freshwater microbial communities from Lake Simoncouche, Canada to study carbon cycling - S_140212_EF_MetaG (SPAdes) (version 2) | ecosystem: Environmental > Aquatic > Freshwater > Lake ... | reverse complement strand
TGGTACGTTTGACATTCGTGTAGGTAAAGTGGTAGAGATGCCAATGGAACAATGTAGATGGAACACAGATGACTGTGGTGCAGCAGGTTTACATTTTACTAGTGATGAGATTCATTATGTAGGATGTGGTGACCAGTCTGTCCTAGTTCTAATTAATCCAATGAAGGTTGTTGGTATTGGTGAAAGTAAAGGTAGATGTTATGAGTATCTACCAATCATGACTGTACCACGTGAAGAGGCTACTAGTTTGTTACATGATCTTGACTTTGATACTCTTGAGCTTGATGACGCATATGCTATCAATGAATTAGATGGTTTAGCTGATAAAGTTAAAGAAGGATTCGCAGCTGAAGCTAAGAAGCATGCAGTTAATTTCCCTACCATATCTATGAATGATGTGAGAGATATAATTAACTCTCTTAATGAGATGAAGGCCATCATTGGCGACAGAGTGAAGTCCATATAGTTGTTATGTTGGGAGTAAGTAGTTATATTTGCTCCCAACTAATACAATTATGGCTAAGAGAAAAGTAACCCCTAAGACTAGAAATAGTGGAACAATGACAGAATCAGCATTCTGGAGTTTTATTAGAAGTGGTCTAAGGCAGAAGTCTAGATGGTGGAAACCAATAGCAGAATGTAAAGCGAAAGCTAAGCGTCCTTACAAGGGTCCATTAAAGAGACAGAAGTTTGAATACCAGTGTAATCAATGTAAGAATTGGTTTCCTGATAAGAAGATTAATGTGGATCATATTTGCCCAGCAGGAAGTCTTAATTCTGCACAAGACCTGCCTGATTTTATTGAGAGGCTGTTTTGTGAAGTAGATAATCTACAGGTATTATGTGAAACATGTCACAATGCTAAAACAAAATCAGAAAAAGATGCAAAAGGAGCTACAAAAGTTGTACAAGCCAGAAATGGACTCTAAAGTACAATGGGCAGACTTAACTTCAGATGAGGTTAGGAAATGTTACAAGTTAGGTGAAGACTTTATAATTATTCATAAAGAAGATGTTATGATCTTGACACCACATCAGTTACAAAATGAAATAGTTGGTAAGACAGATTCAGGACGTCAGTATGAATTGTTTGCTTACCTATGGAATCCAACTAAAAAAATAAGCGAACTATAATGGGAGAAATACAAGCAACAGTATCAATCAATAAGAATTCTTCATTCACAGAAATCTTTTATGAAGGATTTGTAGAGTTTAATAGCAGGCAATATAACTTCTGGCTAGTCAATCCTAGAGGATTAGATGAGCAGGGTAGAGAATACGAAATAGAAGTTAGATGGTGGTTTAAACGTGTTCCTGTAGAAGTACGAGGAATGCATGACCAAATAGTAGAAGCATATTACGAATCACAAAACAAAAAACAAAATGATAAAGGGAACGAGTAAAACAGAAGCAAGTTATAGAGCTATCGTAATGGATAGCTCTTCTAGTCTAAAGGAGTTTTCACAAGACAGAAAGAAGTATTATCGTAAGTATGTACTTGGTGAGAAAGTTGTAGATGAGGATAATAAGGCAGCTACCATGGGTAGGTTGGTTGAGACCAAGTTAATGGAACCAGAGTTGTTTGATGAGAAGTTTTATCTATCTACATGTCAAAGTGTACCAACAGGATTGATGTTAGATTTTGTAGAAGCTTTATACAAACATATGAAGGAAGCCACAAATGAATCAGGAGAGATAACTCGTGAGTTTGCTGATGTAGCACAAGATGCATATAAAGATTCAGGATTCAAGATTACGTATGAAGCTGTCATGAAGAAATTCATAGACTCTGAAGCAGAAGCGTATTTTGATGAGATTATGTTGGTTAGAAGTAAAGGCATGACAGTTGTTAGTATAAATGATGTCACAAATTCTGAAAATATTGTGACAGAATTAAGGACTAATCCTATCACTGCATCTATAGTTAATCAAACAAATACATACAAGGTAGATGTACACAATCAACTCCAGGTAGAAGACTATCAAGTGCATGGTCATAAGTTTAAGAGCATGATGGATAAGGTGATTGTAGATCATGAGAATAAAATTATTCAGGTTTATGATTTAAAATGTACTTGGAGTGTTGAAGGTTTCTATAAAGAATATTATCTTTACAGAAGAGCATATATTCAAGCATTCTTATACTGGCATGCTGCCCATTATCATTTCAAAGGACTAGTAGATGATGGATATACAGTTGCCTATCCTAGTTTCATTGTCTGTGACAGCACTAACTACTTTAGTCCTCTTATCTATACACTAGATACAGAAGACATGGAGAATGCTAGAGATGGATTTAATCTTAAAGGATATATCTATCCAGGCGTATTAGAAACAATAGACGATCTTAAATGGGCTATTGAGAATGACGTGTGGAATATATCTCGTAAGAATTATTCAAATGGTGGTATTGTAAACATTAAAGGATAAATGGAGTTAAAGAAAACAATCACAAGTATATTTATAGTGCCCACTCTTAAAATCAATAGAGATAAGCTTAAAGAAAATGGCTATCTAAATGGTTATATGAGCGATGTTAGAAGAGATGTACAGTATCAAAATGCTGTATATCTCTTATTCCAACCTAGTAATTTTGATAAGTTTAGAGAGTTTCTAGTTGATGAATATGAACGTACAAAACAATTGATTGATGATTATGATTATGAAGATGGTTTTGTAGTGGTAGTGTATACATTAGATAAGAAATGGAAGAAAGATTTTGCACTTGTTAGAGAAGGTTTGTATTCTCAAACATCTCAAGAGTTTCAAGATGATTTTCCAAAAGTTATTAAGATTATAAAAAGTGGTTTACATAGAGATGAAATATCTTTACAATATAGAATCTTTAAAAAAACAGATGAATTACGTACATATTGGGAAGATAGGCTCGACATGCAGTTTACAGAAGATATGGAGGTATGGGATGGTTTTAATATAGAAAATGAAGTTTTAGATTTAGACACAATTAAACAACAAGAATTAGTATGAAAGGATTAGAATTATTAGAGCAGAACCCAGAGACTGCTAAACTTATCTGTAGTTATTACTTAGAAGTAATGCTAGAATCATTAAATGATGAAAGTCTTCCTGAAGATTTCAAAGATCACGTAAGAGCACAAGCAATGGACAATCGTAACATTGCTGCTATTCTTGATGGTAATCCTAGAAACCTATTTGATTTCTTTGATAGTCATGATATGTACATTGACGTTAGACCTTTTACTAATGGATCATTTAGTTATTCTATAATAGCTAATATAGGCACTAGTGGATCAAGTGAAGTTTATAAAACTAGAAAAGAAGCTGATAAAATTGCTGTAGAAACTGCAATTAAGCAACTTGAATCAACATTAACTAAATCAGTTAGTGATAAGGAAAATGGTTAAACTTAATTTTTAAAAGTGATTGTTTAGGAAAGGCTACAATGTTACATTTGTAGCCTTTCTTTTTAAAACAATTTAAACAATAACATATATGGATTTAGGATTAGAAGCCTTGAGTAAAATTACAGTTTTTAGCAAGTATGCAAAATTTATTCCTGAGCTAAACAGGAGAGAGACGTGGGATGAAATCATTAGTCGTTATGAGGCAATGATGATCAAGAAGTATCCTTATTTAGAGGAGTCAATCAAGGAGTCTATTCCAATGATTAGAGACAAGAAGATCTTGCCTTCTATGAGAGCACTACAATTTGCTGGTGCTGCTGCTGAAGTTAACAACGCACGTATCTACAACTGTTGTTATCTTCCTATTGATAGTTTACATAGTTTCTCTGAAAGTATGTTCTTATTATTAGGTGGTACAGGTGTAGGATATAGTGTACAACGTCATCACGTAGCTGAGCTACCAGCTATCAAGAAACCAGGTAAAGGTCGTACATATTTAGTTGAAGATTCTATTATGGGATGGGCTGATGCTGTAAAGGTGTTAATGAAAGCTTATCTTGAAGGATCATTCTTACCAAAATTTGACTATCGTGCTGTTCGTGAGAAAGGTGCACGTCTAGTTACAGCAGGTGGTAAAGCACCAGGACCAGAGCCATTGAAGTTATGTCTTACACATGTTCAGGCTATGTTAGATAGAAAGGCTGAAGGTGAGAAGTTATCCCCACTAGACTGTCATGATATCTTATGTCACATTGCTAACTCTGTACTTGCAGGTGGTATTCGTCGCTCAGCTATGATCTCTTTATTTGATCATGATGAGGAAGAGATGATTACATGTAAGTATGGTAATTGGTGGGAGATTAATGAGCAACGTGGACGTGCTAATAACTCTGCTGTATTAAAGCGTGGAGAAGTTACAGAAGAAGAGTTCTTTGCTCTATGGAAACGTATAGAAGCATCAGGAAGTGGAGAACCAGGATTGTATTGGAGTAATAACAAAGACTGGGGAACTAATCCATGTTGTGAGATTGCTCTACGTCCTTATCAGTTCTGTAACTTATGTGAGGTTAATGTGAGTGATATAGAAGACCAGTATGATCTTAACAATCGTGTAGGTGCTGCTGCATTCTTTGGTACATTACAAGCAGGCTTTACAGACTTTCATTACCTACGTCCTATCTGGGCTAAGACTACATCTAAGGATGCATTATTGGGTATTGGTATGACTGGTATTGGAAGTGGTGAGATCATGAAGTATGACTTAAAGATGGCAGCGAATATTGCTAAGAAGGTTAACCAAATGATTTCTGAAAGAACAGGTATCAATGAGGCAGCTCGTATTAGTTGTGTTAAACCTTCAGGTACTACATCTCTAGTGTTAGGAACTGCATCTGGTATCCATGCTTGGCATAATGATTATTATTTACGTACAATGCGTTTCAACAAGAACGAAGACATTGCACAGTATCTAATGACTAATCATCCAGAGTTAGTAGAAGATGATGTGTTACGCCCACAAGATACCATCTGTGTACGTATTCCTGTTAAGGCACCAGAGGATTCTATCCTTCGTACAGAAACAGCTCTTGATACATTAGAAAGAGTTAAACATTTCTCTACTGATTGGATCAATGCAGGACATGTACATGGTGATAATACACATAACGTAAGTGCTACCATCTCTATTAAAGAAGATGAGTGGAAGACTGTAGGTGATTGGATGTGGGAGAATCGTGAATTCTATAATGGTTTGTCTGTACTACCTTATTGGGGTGGTTCATACCAACAAGCTCCTTTCGAGGATATCACTAAAGAGAAATATAATTCACTTATTGGTGAATTAAAAGAGATCGATATCACTAAAATCAAAGAGATAGATGATACAGTTAACTTCAATGAATCAGTTGCCTGTGGTGGAGGTGCCTGCGAGCTTGTCTAAGGAGTTCTTAGCAAGTAGAGGATCCTGCTGTGGCAGTAAGTGCTTAAATTGTCCTTACACTCCTAAGTGGGTGAAGGGATCTAAAGATTAGTATTTTAGATTGTGTAGAGTACAAATAGCTCAGGTGTTTTACACTTGGGCTATTTCTTTTTTAATGAATTATTTGTAACTTTATATAACAAAAAAATAAACGAAATGGCAAAAAAACAAACAGAAGCAGCTTCAGGTAAATCTAAGCTGGATGACGCATTAGATGCGCTCAACAAAAAGTATGGCGTGGGTACCATACTATCACTAGGTGATAAAAACCACAATGAATATGATCTTATTTCTACAGGATCTATTGCATTTGACCACATCGCTCTAGGTGTGGGAGGTTTCGTTAAAGGGAAACTTTATGAACTTGTAGGTTGGGAGGGTTCAGGTAAATCTACTATCTGTGGCCATGCTGTAGCCAACTGTCAATCTAATGGTGGTAAGGTGTTGTACATCGATGGCGAGCATGCTGTTGATCCTAACTACTTCACTGCTCTAGGTGTAGACATATCTAATATGTTAATTGCTCAGCCAACTTGTGGCGAGGAGGGTTTTCAAATTGCTATGGATATGATTAACACTGGAGAGATTGATCTTGTTATCATTGACTCAGATTCATCTTTAATTCCTAAGAAGGTTTTGGATGGCGAGGTTGGTGATAGTTCTATTGGTAGAAAGGCTAAGCTTAACAGTGATGTCTATCCTAAACTAAAAGGTATCCTATCTAAGCACCAGACATGTGTTATTGTCGTAAGTCAATATCGTGAGAAGATTGGTGTAATGTTTGGTGATCCTCGTACAACTCAAGGTGGCCATGCATTAAAGTTCTATAGTGATGTACGAGTAGAAGTTAGTAAGACTCTTGCTAAGGAAGGTACAGAAGCTTATGGTAATCTAACTAAGATTAAGACTATCAAGAACAAGATGGCTCCTCCTTTCAAGGGTGTAGAGTTTGAGATCTTGTTTGGCGTAGGTATTGATCGTATGCTAGAGATTATGGACATGGCTAGTGACCTTGGAATACTACGTAAGTATGGTAAGACTATCACATACAATGAGATCAAGTATGAGCTTGACGAGTTTAGAGCTTTATTAACAGACAATGAAGAATTCTTTGACAAGCTACGTCAGGATATTGTAGATAAAATTAATAACGTAAACGAAATAAACGAAACAGAAGATGAAGATACACTTCAAGAAGTTAGTGCAGGAAGCACAGAAGCCTAAGTTTGGTAAACCAGGAGATGCAGGTGCAGATCTTGTAGCTACAGTTGCTTGGGCAACAGAGTCTCAAATAGTATATGGTACAGGACTTGCTGTAGAGATACCAGAAGGAATGGTGGGACTTGTGTTCCCACGTTCCTCTGTACGTAACTACGCACTAAGTATGGCTAACTCTGTAGGTGTAATAGATAGTGGATATAGAGGTGAGATAATGGTAACATTTAATATTAAAACTAACCACAATAGTAGAGAACTGTATAAAATAGGTGATCGTATTGCTCAGCTAGTAATCATACCAGTACCATTAGCAAAATATGTAGAAGTAGACGAATTATCAGAAACAGAAAGAGGAATAGAAGGACATGGCAGCACAGGAAAATGATCCATATGGAGCACGTAAAATTATGAAAGAGATACAAGATAGGGAAATGGTCAATCATCCTGATCATTATCAGGGTAGTGGTGGTATGGAAGTTATAGATATCATTGAGAACTATGACTTAGGATTCTCTTTAGGTAATGCTATTAAGTATATACTTAGATCTAATAAGAAGGGTAGCGCTAAGCAAGACCTTAAGAAGGCCATGTGGTATATAAATAGAGAGATAAGCAACCTAGTAGAAGAAGATTGTGAAGACTTGTAGTGTAGAAAACTGTAGTAAGCCTGTATGGAGTAAGGGTTTATGTTTGAGTCACATCAAGCGTAAACCCATAACTCCTAAACGAGATGGACTGATAGCAGCTAAGCGTGACATGTTTGTGCAGAAGACTAAGATAGAGACAATGAGAAACTTGTTCTTAGAAATCTGGAAAGAACGCAAGCATTACTCAGAAGTGAGTGGAGATTATCTAGGAGGTGAAGCATTATCAACATTCTTTCATCACATCCTTCCTAAGAGTAAATATCCTGAACTACAATATGATAAATCTAATATTATTTTATTAACTTTGGATGAGCATACTGATGTAGAATCATGTATGTATAAATTTGAAGAAGTTAACAGAAGACGTATTGAACTTTTAAATAAAATAAACCAATGACAAATCAATTTTTCTACACTCGTAAAGAGGGTGACAAAGAGTTTACAGACTCTTTCAATGTAAACAAAGTAATTCGCAGTATTGCATTTGATGATGAGCTAGTAGTATTACTAGATGATATCCATGAGCGTGTTGAAGAGGTTCCTACACTTAATCCTAAGACTAATAAGGTGATAGGTGTACAACGTAAGCGTGACATCTTCCAATCAGATATTCATTTGAAAGGTGATGACATTATAAGATTTAAAAAACTAACAAATATTGAAGCATAATGGCAGATTTTAAAAAATTACTAGGAAATAGAATCCTTTTAGACCTTCCTAAGAAAGACGAAGGTAAACTTATTGTGGACGAGAACACAAAAGAAGCTCTTGAAAGAGAGATGATGCAGAAACTTAATAAGCTTACAGTACATGCTGTAGGTGATCTTGTTACTAGCATTAAGATAGGTGATAAGATCTTAGTTGATCCAGGAGCATTAGGTAAAGCCCCAGTGATTCCTATTGGTGATGAGAATAAGTTATTAGTTACACCATTTGATGTGATTTTAGTTTGGTAATATGGAACTACCTTTCATTTCATGTAAGTGTATAACTTATGGTAGAGTGTCCACGCTTGAGGAGAGTGTAGAATCTTTCCTCAAGCAGGACTATCCTGCTGACAAGTGTGAGCTTATCATAGTTAATGATTATCCTTTACAAACTCTTGTATTTGATCATCCACAAGTTAAGATAGTTAACCTAGACAAAACTTTTGATACCATAGGAGAAAAAGAAAACTATGCAACAGAAATGTGTCAAGGAGAAATTATATGTCAATGGGATGATGATGATGTAGCCCTACCAAATCATTTACAGAATGTAGTTAAATACATGACTGATGATGTAAACATTATTCATTGGGAAGTAGGTGTACTATGTCATATTACAGGTATTGAACAAGTTGGTTGGATAGGTAACTCTGGTATTGTTTTTAGAAAGTCAGCTTGGAAAGCTATAGGAGGGCATCCTCTTGAGAATGCTGGATATGATATGACTTTTATTGAAAACATCAATGCTTATGGGGGAAGGCTGTTTGCTAAGCCACCTAAAGAAGAAGCTAGTTGGTTCTATATGTGGGGTGGTAGAGGATATCATATGAGTGGTGAGGGTACAGATCATTCTGGAAAACTCAACGCTATACAAAGACATAGTGCTCATATAGAAAGAGAAAGACTCAAAGGAAATGTTCCTGTAGGCAAAGTTACACTTAATCCTCATTGGGATAAAGACTATCCACAAATGTTAAAAGATTTCATCAATGCAAATAAATAAAATAAGTATTGACTCTACACATGCTAATACAGATTTGTGTAAACTTGCTGTTAAGTATCCTACAGATAAATGTCCTTATCATAATGAGTCTCACTTACATAGACATGCTTATACATCTATATATAACCTATTGTTCTCGCAACTTCGTTATAAGGAAATTACAATAGGTGAAGTAGGTATATTAGATAATAACTCTATGTTATGTTGGAGAGAATACTTTCCTAATGCAGCTTTATTTGGGTATGAATATCATGATGATAAATTGCAAAAAGGAATACGTGATAATCTGAGAAATGCTACATACATTCATATAGATGTTACTAATGAAGAATCTATTAAGAGCGTATTTAACAAGAATGATTTCTTTGATATAATCATAGAAGACTCTACACATGTATTTGAGGATCAGATTAGATTTTTAAACGTAGCATATAAGTGTGTCAAACCAGGAGGTATAATTGTCATTGAAGACATTTTCCTTAAGGAAGATGAGAATAGATATATAGAAGCTATAGATGGTATTAAAGAATACTTTTCATCAGCTACATTTATTATGGCTGATCATGAGTTAAAGTTTTCTCCAGGTTGGGATAATGATAAGTTATTGGTGTTACATAGAAATGATAAAGAATGTTCTTAAATATTATCACCCCTTGTAGTAGACCAGAGTTTTTAGATGCTGTTTCAAAAAGCATCAATATCCCTAAAGATAACTACAGGTGGATTGTTGTTTTTGATTCAGAGACTATTCCAGAAAACATTCCAGAGTGTGAAGCTTATTGCATTAAAGATGTAAATAGTGTGTGTGGAAATGCACAAAGAAACTTAGGAATTGATTTAGTAACAGAAGGTTGGATATACTTTAATGATGATGATACAACTATGCATCCAGACTTATGGGATAATATCAAAGATTTAGATAATGACTTTATATCATTTGATCAAGTATGGACCAGTGGTGTACATAGATTGTATGGAAACATAGTTAAATTAAGCTATGTAGATAGTCATAACTTTATTTTACATACATCATTAGTAGGTAATGAAAGATTTGTTTTAAGTAGAAGAGATGCAGATGGTATATTTGCTGAAAACTGTTATAATAAAGCAAAGAACAAATATTACATTAATAAAGTGCTATCTACCTATAATTCACTACAACCATAAAAGAAAAAGGGAGCCAAATGGTTCCCTTTTTACTTAACCCAAAATCACAAATTTAATCGAAACGAACAAAAATCTATTTAGAAAGTCTTTTTTGTTTTAAAGGCCACATCTTACTCTTAAGACGTGATGGCGTATCAGCTTCCTTCATATAGTTAGCATCAACTGGTTTAGGAGGTGCCACCTTAGGAGCCTTTGCAGGTTTGTGCATCTTAAGCACAGGTTTTTTTTTCTTCATATTCTTCCATTAAAGCATCTATCAAATAATCAATATTATTTAAAATCTTCATTCTTAATCCATAAGCAGCGTCATCACAATTTTGTATGTTTTCCATAACATCCATCATTGTGTCGAGTAACTCTTTTGCTCCTGAATTACTTGCAGCCATATTTACATTTCTTCATAGCACCACCTTTTTTCATCATAGGAGTGTCCATCATGCTTGCACCCATCATTGCTTTCTTAGGAGCTTTTCCAGCTTTCTTCATAGCAATAGCAATGGCAGCTTGTTTAGCCATCTTACCACCCATTTTCATCATAGACTTACCTTTAGTAGCACCTGCAATACGATCAGCAGCTGTAGGATTAGGGTTCTTATCGATACCAGCTTTTACTGATAACATACCAAACTCTGTACCATTTTTAGCTTTCTTCATCGCACCACCCATTTTCATTTTAGGACCAAGTTTACCTTCTTTATTAAGTTTATCCATAAATTTACCAGCATCTTTACCTGTTTTAGGAACTGTGCCAGCTTTACGCATACGCATAGTCTCATTTAATGCATCAGCAAGATCTCCTGATTCAGAAATCATTTTTCCTTTTTTAGGTTTGGTTTGCATACCCATTGCTGCTTTTTTCATAATCTTTTTCATTGTTATTTCTTTTTAGTTTGAGCTTTAATTTTTTTCTCCTGCTTTAACATAGCAGCTGTAGGTTTCTTACCTGAGCCTTTGTTAGCACGAATATTGTCCCATAAACCACGTTGTGATGTAGAACCATCAGCACGTTTAATCATTCCACCCATCTTCTTCTTAGGAGCATACATTTTCTCATACTCTGAAAGGGTTCCTTTCAAAGAAGTCTTAGCTAATTTATCAGAAGGAATAGATTTAAGTCTATCTTTAATAGCAGATGAACTAAGTTGCGCTTTAGCACTAGCAATAGCTTGTTGTTCTCGTTGATACTGTCTTACAGCATCACCATCCTGCGCTTTCTTTAATACTTTCTTTGCCATGTTAACACTTCCACTTTCGTAGAGATTTATTGATACGTGAATTAGGATCGTTTGCTGTTTTAGCAGACGTTAGTTTCTTTTTCATGCCTGACATCCTAGCACAGAATGATTTCTTGCGAGGACCACCTTCAGGTTGTGGAGCTTTAAGACCAGGTTTACCTGGGTTAGCTCTGTTGTAGGACGCCCTACCTTTTGCATTTAGGCCACCAGAAGGATTCTTACCTTCCTTTCTTTGCCATGCTTCGCTTTTTGCCATAGTCAGGATTGTCTTTGTGCCACTTCTTAACTGAAGCAACACCTTGTTTAACAGTTTTAGCTCTAGATTTAGCAGTGAGATTAATCTTATCCCATTTGCCTGCTGGTATTCCAGCTGTATGATCTACAACGATGTCTCCCTTATCACCTATACCCTTATCAGTTTTCTTTTTGAAAACTTTATGAGTTTGACCACCAGCTTTAACAATAGCTTTATTTGCCATTATCTTTTCTTAATAGGTTGAACTTTAGATAGATCTTTCTTAACCTTAGTCATCCACATCTTTTCTTTCTTAGGCTTCATGGCTTTCTTAACCTTGCTGAAAGCATCTAGTTTAGTAGTCTTTCTCATTATTTCTTAACGCAGTTATTAACTGTTCTACCACCTTTCTTCTTGGTACCTTTCTTCACATAGCCAGTCCAGCAGCTTATCTTGCCACCATTCTTTAATGATGTTCCATCTTTCTTTATAAGATGACCATTAGGTACAGGTGTAATAGCTCCTTTAATTGCTGGAATGCTATCACCATTTCTAAGGACGCCCTTTCCTACATAAGCTGTAGCCTTCTGTGGATTATACACTTTTGTTTTAGGAATTCTAGCCATTTACAAAATTTAAAAAACTTGTTGTAAGAGATGTCCAAGTTGATCCAGTTCTCACTTCTAATGAATTAATATCAATAAATGCAGAATAACCATCATCAGCATTAATAAATGTACCACTGAATAAATATAAATTATTTACAGATCCTAATGCAGGAATGATTGTATTATGTAATATATTATAACTTGCAACTCTTATAAGTTCTGTAGCTTGAATCATATTCTGTGAATATGTATGCGTATTATAATAAGCATAAGAAGCATAAACAATTAATGCAAGTTGATATCTTTGGTAATTATTTATAAAAGGAGCATTTGTAGCTACTGGTGCAACACCATTTAATGTAATTGCATCAGCAATAGCTGTAGCAACAGCTCCACATGTATTATCAGTTGTGGCAGAGCTTTTACCTCTTCTCAACATTCTACCTACATTATCATTAGCTGTAACAAGATCAACTTGTTGTGTAATTCCTATATGAGGCATGTTAATTAATAACAATGGTCCATTTGCATTATTATCTGATGTAGTGTGACTTTGCCAAGCTTGTGCTCCTAGTATGCCTGTATGAGGATATCCAGCAAGTCCACCACCCATAAATGGTCCAAGATAGTTATTTAATGCTGGAGGATTTTGACCTATATTAAATATATTAGCAAACTCAGAAGCATTAACATCATCTGAACAAACTGTAGAATTCAAAACAGTATTATATGCATCAGCTCCTAAGCTATCAAGAAAACTTACTAAGCTATAAGCAACGCTATTAGCTAATAAAGCATTTGGATATGTGGTATTAATCACATCTTTATAATGTTTAGTAGTTTTATTAAAATACTCTACAGGTTGCATTTCTTTCCAAATACCAGTAGTAGGGGCATTCCTATATAAATTAAGAGTGCCTGGAACTATGTTACCATTAGTATTAAACCTTGCATAAGGTTTTAGTGATATGTTTGAACTTGTTGTTGCCATTATTTACTAGTTTTACGAGCTCTGCCCATTGCTTTAAATGTCTTAGCTAATGCCTTACGCTTAGGAGTACATGTAGCTTTTGTCATAGGAGTACAATATCCTTTGTGTTTAGGATTGACTGCCTTCTGAATCCAATTCTTGTCTTTTGCCTTTGCCATACCTTCTAAATGTTACATTAGGTTTCACCCTAATATCTCTATGAATGAATTGCCAGAGCTCCCCTGTGGCGTTAATAATAACTGTATACATTGTATCAGTTTCATGACCATATTCTGTAACAAGCCAGATGGTTCCATCACCTTTGGGTGTAGATACATCTATTCTGTTAGCAGGTTCAAAGATCATTACTTCTTCTTTTTAGCACCCATCTTGGTAGCACCAAGTTCTTTATCTTTTTTCAAAGTAGCTTTACCTTTAGCTCCTGCTAGAGTTTTCTCTTGAACCTTTGTCCAAGCACCTTTAGGATCTACAGGTCCTACACGTTTGTTAGAAGCCTTTAGTCCTGAAAGACTACCTAATGATTTGTTTGCCTTTGCCATTATTTTATAACTTTAATACCTTTGAGTTTTTTGATGATTTTATTAGCCTCATCTTCAGCCATTGTTACTATTTCTTCTGATTTTTTCTCAGCGTCCCA
>Ga0209500_10002278_pt1 | contig 13813 bp, 14 predicted proteins | sample S_140212_EF_Meta_FD_187323 | JGI IMG/M metagenome (GOLD analysis project Ga0209500, IMG submission 187323) | Freshwater microbial communities from Lake Simoncouche, Canada to study carbon cycling - S_140212_EF_MetaG (SPAdes) (version 2) | ecosystem: Environmental > Aquatic > Freshwater > Lake ... | reverse complement strand
AACTGCACCTGATTTAAATATCAACGACCTTGCTGCTATCCGCAGTATTATCGATGTTGCAAGTTCACGCGGAGCATTCAAGGCTGCTGAAATGGAAGCTGTAGGCAAAGTATACAACAAGCTGTCGCTGTTTCTAGAATCAGTAACCGCTAAAAAGGAATAATTATGGCCAATCCAGTTAAACACATCGGAAGAATGAAAAATACCGGAGTTAAAGTAATTACGGTGTTTAGAACTCTTCCAGGTGAATCAGACTCAGCTTTAGTGATACAGGTTAATCAACTTAAAGATGAATACCACGATGCAATTATGCAAATGCTCGAAACTGATCAGGCACAAGAAGCATTTGAGTTTGGAGAGATGTTGTTTATCCGTCATTTCCCAGACGGTCGTCCAATGCTATCGGCATTGCAACAAGACGGTAGACTACAAAAGGTACCTACTAGTAATGTGTTGATGACTCCAACTGTTAATGCATCCGTTCCTTTAGATCAGTTAAATGTTCTAATTGCAGAACAAAGAAATTGTGCTGTTGATGAATTGTGCAACTTTGTCAGTGGTGCTCAAGCTAATGCTCAGGCTAAGAAAACGCAAGAAACTAAGAAAAATGCTGTACCAAACAGTGAAGCAACTGCTGTTCCGGCAATGCCGCAGGCTGCTGCTAACGAAGTTCTTACTGATTTTGATATTGCCAAGAGCTATCGCAGTCAGGCAGATGCTATGTATAAAGAAGCTGCTCGACTACGCAAAGAAGCAGATGCATTAGATCCACCAAAGAAAAAAGTAACGGTAAAAGAAACCGAAGGTGCCTAAACCGTTGTTTAAACCGCCAAGGCATTTGGTTAGTGAGTGGCCCGAGATCTTTGAAGATCTCTACATGAATACCATGCCTGTGGCCTATCTGAATCAATTGCGGTTGGAATTTGCCGACGGTCGAATATGGGAAATAAATATACAAGAGCAGTTGGCTAATTCAACATCTAACGAAGTTGCTGACAAACTGTTAAATATTTTTCAAGAATATCGTAACGATATTAAAAAGATGGATTTTCAAATGGATATCGAAAGATTAAAAACTGATATTCAAGAAAGTTCTAAGAACATTTTTTAAAATACTGCTCCGTACTCAAGATAACATTATCAAACATAGTTTTCTTAAAATTTAATTTTTTATAATTTTGAAAATTGTGTTGGATAATGTTATCCCACTTGTAAATTGCAGTTCTTCGAATTTCTGCATCTAGCAAGTACCAAGTTCTTAATGATTGATGAAACTGAGTAAATCGTTCACCGTCATCTGCAACATCATCGTAACTTTGATCAATACCATCAAAGTCAGTTTGAAATCCCCAACTTCTTAGTTTTTTTAGAGTGTCTTTTTGTCCTAATATCATAAAGGGATGACCTACTAACAACGGCCTAAATGTTTTCTCAGTGATAAACAATCCGCCAGTTTGATCAAAATGACTTTCAGTTACCACTGTCAGTTGACTATTTTCATATATTTCAAGATTGTTAATTAAGTTTGGTACTTGATTTACTAGGTCCTTTACATCCACAGTCTTGGGATAGTTAGCTGTTAATACAGACTTGTAATGATTGTAATCTACAGTTTGGTATATTGGTGTATCTATAGTGTGTGTAGAAAACCAGGAGCCGCCACTAACTAATCCAGTTAACTTATTTTCAGCAAGAAAATATAAATGTTCTGTTCTGTGATTTCTATGAGCACGATTTAAACTATTAAAAGGTAAACTGTAATCTTTTATAACTACAGGCGTCTTGGGGGGATGTGATGTCTTACCATCCCATTCTATACCTTCTAAAAACTCTATTAATTCTTGCTTGTTGTTCTTAATACACCACTGAGTGTATTGTTGACTGGCATTAAGATTTCCAGAAATAATACAGACACTGTGTAACGGTAATCCCAAAAGTGTTACAGTATTGTGTAGATGTGCAAATCCATCAAAATCTATTGATGTAAAGTTGTCGCCCTCGATTATCGATATAATCAGTATACGAATTTTTTTCTGCTTGACTGCTTTGATTACTCTGTTGGGGATATTCAATAAAATATTATTGCTGTCTGCGTGAGTTTTAGCGCACCAGAGACTAGGTATCTTGCTAACTTCTATAGGGTATACGCCAATTTGATTGTATTCTTTTGATGTAACATAGGTTACACTAGAGGCGGACAATCTAGTTTTTAATTCTGCAAGAGATCTAACATTTTTAATTTGATCTATGTAACTCAAATTAACTTCAGTGTCACTGTCAAAATAGCAGAGCATTATACTCTTCTTGCTAGAATAACTCCGTTATTGCCTGAATACACTATAGTGTAGTTACTAGCCAGCAATAAAGGAACTACAGCTCCACACTTGCCGGTATATGTACCAGAATGTTCAACTAAGGGAGTATCATCGCAGACTACTAGAGATTGCTCGGCCATATAAGGTAGACAATTAATCATTTGATCAAGGTGTTCTGTTTGACTGCTTATATTAGACCAAATAACATTTCGTTCTGCATATCTAGATTTAATTGTGTCTGCAAACGGTCCGGGATTGCACCAATCGTAATTGTCAAGATATAATACTTTGATTTGTTTGTTCAGAGTAGGCAACACAGTTTTGGCCCATTTAGATCCACTGTCTGCTATTTGCCAAACGATCTCTTCTAGATGTGCAAATTTATGTTGTCCTACATCCACTACATCCACAGTATAGAAAGGAATTTCGTGATTACAGGCCAGTGCATTAAAGAACGCAGTTGATCCTTCATCTTGATCGCTGCCTATTTCTAATATCATATCAGTGTCTTGATTATAAGACAACTGAACTAGATAGGGTTGACTGTTAAGATGAAAGTTTGCCATTAGACGAATTGACTGCGGTGAGGTACTGTTTCGTGGGTAGCGTTACTGCTGTAATAGAACTGTATAAAATTTTGTCTTGCCACAGAGTCGGGGCAGGTCAATGGATATGGTTGTCCATGTATCAGTCGTTCGTTGTAATTCCATACGGCCAGTCTGTTGGGCTTAGGTGCAATTTTAACTAAGCATTCTGTTTTGTCAAAGTCCCAGAACTCTAAATCACCGCCCCAACTGTCTTCCCAAACAGGGTTCATGTACAATATTACATTGGCACGACGAGTAAGTCTAATCTGTTCATTCCAATTGAAGTCATTGTGCAGACCTAGGCTGTTTCCTCTACTCATACGGGTTATGCCGCCGCCTCGGTAGTGAGGATCACCTACTAGTTTTTCCATCCCTGTTAGCTGTTCTATCCAGTTGAGAAATACACTGCCCTGAAAGCTGTAGGCCATTGACTGTATTCTAGGAGTGCTAGTAAAATTCCTGCACTCTTTTCTATAACTTGTGCCGTTGCTGAACACAGTCCAATCGCTTTCCTGCAGGAAATCAACTTCAAAACTTAAGGTGTTGAACAGTTCTTCTGGTAGAAAATTGTCTATGATTGTGTAAGGAACTGGAGAACTCGCGGCATGACTCACTGCTAATTCGGCAGGATTGTAATGCTGATTCAATTCATTAAAGAATTTGTATATTTGACTGTGGCTCAAAATGACTCCTTAAAAATTCAAACGATGCATTGTATGATTTATTGTCTTTCTTAGAAAGCAATATTTCACGGTTTTTAGCTGCAATTAAACGACAATTAAACACCAGCTCGTCATATTGATCTTTTGATAATTCCGCAATTCTTTTTATTTCTGCAACTATCATAGACAATCTTTTGTGATTGTTTTCTTCAAGATCATATAATTCGTTTATGTATGGACTAAATGTTTTGAATCCTAGACTGCGAAAGTCTTCTAAGAAGTGTGCTGTAGAAAACGCAATAAAGGGTTTGCCGCAGGCAATAGGCTTATTGGTTTTTTCTGTTATACTGCTTGGCGCTAGATCTCTCAAATTGCCCTTGCTGGTATCTACATAATAAGATACATCGTAATGTGTTTCTACCAGTATGTGAAAATCTGCATTTAATATTGCATCATAGGTTACATCACCCCATTTGTTTAAGACATTGTCATTGACATCTAGTGTATACGGAACACGGTCTAGCCAGGCGTCTACTGCGGAATCTATTTTAAAGTTCAATGCTGTTAGATCGTTGACCATTGTGCTTTTGTCAAAATGTCTTACCTCACCGTAGGGAAATATGTTGTAAAAACTATATCTAAAATCTTTCAATAGATCTTGCTGTGCTAGTTCAGCATATAGATGTAATCTCCACGGGCGATAGTTCCTACTCAGCATACTGAACTTGTGCTCAGTATTTTGATTGTCGTGTACTTGCGTCTTTGCCAGTAGATCGTTAAACACACCGATATTAACTCCGTAGACTGCTAATTCAATTAGTCTATCAGTTAGGAATTTTCTATGCACTTCATCCATGACAATTATGTAAAACTTTGCCGGATGGATGTCTTTTTCAACAATTGCCTGTTTGATGTTGTGTGCTAGTTTATATGTGAATGTTTCGTTGCAATTTTCGTAGACAAATTTAGCAGTTGGATCTGTTCGTAGATGATCCCAATGTTTATCTTCCATGCAGTTCAATAGATCAACACCTTGGTGTAGATCGTAATAATAATGGAAATAATAAACGGTGTTGGGCGAACAGTCACACTCGGTTAAAGGAGCCACAATATTTTTGTTTACTTTTAAATCATAAACTTTGCCAGTTTTGCTAAAAATCTTCTTTTGGCTTTTGATCCAAGCATAGGTTTTTTCTAGTCCGTACTCTAGTGTATCAGCCGGAGCCCATCCTAATACACCTTTGATATAATTATTGTGGCTGTTGCGACCCATTACTCCTTGCGGGCCTGCAATGTTTTTAATAGTAACGGCTTTGCCTGCAATCTTAGCTATCAATGTTACAAGATCATTAATACTGATCATGCGCTCACTGCCAAGGTTAATTGGGCCTTGTGTTTCACCGTTGACTATTTTGTGTATGCCTTCGATGCATTCTTCAATGTACATAAAACTACGAGTTTGATTGCCGGGTCCCCAAACTTCTACTTGGCCGGTGCTTTCAATTACTTTGCGGCATAGTGCTGCTGGTGCTTTTTCTCTGCCATCACACCATGAACCCAGCGGTCCAAATACATTGTGCAGTCTAGCAATACGAACTGTAAAATGATAGTTTCTAGCATAACTTAGATATAAACGTTCGCTGAATAGTTTTTCCCAACCATACTCGCTGTCTGGTTCTGCGGGGTAAGCACTTTCTTCGCTGCACAGAGGATTGTCTGGGTCTAATTGATTGTACTCAGGATACACACAGGCGCTGCTGGTATAAAAAACTTTAAACACTTTTTTCTTAACCATTTCATTTAGAATGTTAAGATTAATTGTAGCAGAATTATGCATGATGTCAGCATCGTTGTCGCCTGTGCTGATAAAGCCTGCGCCACCCATGTCAGCAGCAAGTTGGTAGATACACCAAAGTCCTTCTGTTACAACCCCAGCAACATGATCTTGATTTCTAAGATCAACAATGTGAAACTCGTCAGCATCTGTTTTACTAAACGATGGATATTTTAAGTCTGCGCCTATAACATAATACCCTTGCTGCTTAAGGCTGGTTACTAGATGTGTGCCAATAAATCCGCCGGCACCGCATACCAAAACTTTTTTCATATTAAACCCCGTATTTTTCCACTAAATTATCTATTTCAATGTCTTGTATTGTATTTAAATGATTGACATTGTAGTCAACGATATCCTTAACTTTAACAGTAAACTCTATTTGTCGTTGTTCTGTCCAAGTGGCAATAGATTCTATTACCTTCATTATCTTATTAAAACGCTGCTTGTCATCTAACTCTAAATCGTAGGTTTCGTCCCAAAATTCACCAAATGTTTTAAATCCCATATCCTTGACATGTCGTAGACTCCCGGCGGCACCTAACAATATAAAGGGCTGCATAAATGCAATAGGCTTGTAGGTCTTTTCAGTTATGTGAATGATGTTATTAAAAAAGTATGTTTCGGTAACAATATTAACTAGAGAATTGTCATATAGATGTTTAACTGGATCAACACTATGTTCCATAGGATATCTACTAAAATTAGGATTGTCTAATACCAAAGGCAACAATTTATCCGCAGCTAACACATCTGTACTGTCTAATTCCATATCAGAGAATCTACTTAACAAATATTTGCAGTTTTCAACAAAGGATCTATTGGCTTCTGGCTGAGTTTTATCCATGCTGTAATAACACTGATCAATCAATCCACATTGTACAATCGCCAAATACAACATCAATCTATGATCATTGTATCGTCTATTAAAACATAGGAATGTTTTTTTGCGGGGTCCTGGTTGGTATGTTGATTTTAAAGACTCCGCAATTGCCTGTTTAACATTACAACGATCAATCCTAAACACAGGAAAATATTCCATTTGCATTTCAGGTAACTTGTGATTACGCTTACAATAATCTTCATACACAGCTTGACCGTTATAACAATTGGTCATATAAATTACCTGTGTTAGTGGTAGGCCCTTAGATGTAAAGTAATCCGATAAGTGATTTAAAAACTCATCATGCATATATCCTTCATAGAACAGAGTCACTAGAAAATAAGCTGTCTTGTTTCTTACCCTGTTTAGCACTTCACTATCAATTTGATTGTCATCAAATAATCCATCTGAACTGTGAAAGTTGTGTAGATTATCTCTATAATGAAAGTTAGTCCAATTTAATTCATACAAGAATGTTTCTTGAGGAAGTTTATAAGTTGGCACAATACAAGAATCCACTATCCTAGAATGAAAATGCGGTTTCTGAAATAGGTCGCCTTTTATTTGCGGAAAGTGATAGTCCACTGATGCGGTCATAAGATCAGTAATAGTAGGCATTCTATTATTTGTCAATGGACCGTTAGGGCCAATCCATTCGTAAGCTAAATTAATCTTCTTACTCATCTTTACAATAGTTATAAAAGGCAGCTAGACTAGGAAATGTAATAGAAAAATTTGTACCGCGGCGGCGATCATATTCAGTGAACCAATTATAAAAATCTTTGCGGCCTTCTTTTAATTTTTCTTCAGAATATACAGTTGTTTCCATATAGTCAACAACTCTCCTAAACTTCTCATATTCTAAATTTGTAAACTTATCTTTACTTAAATCGTCAATGTTTTCTTTTATATATTTGAGATGATTATACATATGCGGCATGAATCTTGCCTTTGGCAGTATATTCATATCGTACTGCAAAGGTTCTTTTAGGTAAGGAGTATCAAAGCGTATTCTGTGCCCGTTAATGCCTTCGGCGAATTGATACTTTGTTCTCAATTTTAATATCTTCATTAACAGGCTTTTGAAGTTTGTAACTGTTAATACATTAAAAGTAACCATAAATGTTATCGGTAATGAGGTCTTTGTTAAAAATGCATCTAGATTATTTTCCCATACTTCGAGGTCTAGGCCTGTTCTAATATACTCAGCTGCTGAACCCCAGGTATCTATACTGGTAAACAGTTTAAAATTTTTAATTTTTTTGTTTTCAACAAGGTTGTTGATCTTTTCTACTAATCTTTCTATAAGCACCGGCTTGACTCCTAGATTACTATTGATGTTTAGTTCTAAATTAGGAAGAGGATTCTCGGCAAGGTCGTCTAATAACTTCCAGGTGCTTTTTTGTAGTAAAGGTTCGCCGCCTGTGATTCTCAATATGTTTAGAGTCTTACTAACTTCTGGCCACCAGCGCCACCATGCTTCTACATAGGGATTGGTATCTTCTTCGTAGACTTTAAACCAGTTGATATCGTTGCGATGATTCTTGACCATATCATACGGCCCAAAGTCTTTGATCTCTTTGTGATAGGCGCTGCTGTGTTTGGGATGGCAGTAGCCGCATTTAAAATTACATTCATTACCAAAACTAACTTCAATATATTCTGGATTAATATTTTGATCCCATGGTCCTGTTTTAATCTCTTCAAATCTTTCCGGAGTGTATATTGTGCTGTTACGTTCTTTACGATCGCTAACATAATCACTGCCCATTTCTTCAATGTTCCAACAATACTGGCAACCACTGGGCTTACCGCCGTTCAGCATTTCCAATCTTTCTAACTTTTTTTGACTGGTATTGTGTAGTGCGCTAGCATCAATAGCTAATTCTTCTAAAGGAATTTTGTGAGGGCGGGGATGATAGCAACTGTGAGTTTCTCCAGTCTGCAAATATATAGTGGTGTGATGCCACTTGGCCATGCAGAATGTAGGCGAAATTTCATTCATTATGGGAATAAATTTGTTAATTCTGTTTACAGTGTTCATGGAATTTTTCCTTTAGCCATTCGAAATCATTTATTTTTATTAATTCTATTAGATTGCCTACATTTTTGCTGCCAAATTCTTTTCCAGCTTTGGCGCCGGCAATAGCATATTCACCAAATGGTTTATTCCTTCCTGTGGAACACCAAACCATTAATCGCATTTCTGTATCTTCATCGTAGGTGTTATCAATAACTCTACTGGCTAGCTTAACACATTCTCTAAAAGCACTGCGCCAGGTGCTAAACTCATCTGTATTAAATACTGTAACATTGCTGATCCTGCTTACCGCTTTAAATTTACTGCTGATACTGGTTGTCATATCGGCTGTAGTAGTATCCATTTCTAGAGTAAGCGTTGTTGGTAATAACTTAACACCACCGTAACCGTAGATCAATCCATTAACAGGATTTTTACTTCTCCATACCCAAACAGTTGTGTGTTTTTCTAAAAGATTACCGGCATCATAATGTGGAAAATATATTGTCTCAAAGTTAAAATTTTCTACTAATTCTGCATCCGCATCTACCACCCAAAACATGTCTGTTCTAGCTAATTTTGCTGCGGCAATGTGGGCATTGTGTATACCTTTTACACCGTGTACTCTTTTAGCATCTGGTCTTTTTAATTTTAACTTTTTGTAATTAGCATCTGCATTAGGTTCGTCGTAACTGATAAACACAACATCATAGGGTTTAGGATTGCTTGCTACAATATCTAATTCTTTTTTATTAAAATAAAATCTATGATCAAATTCTTTCTGTATGATGGTTGCTGATTTAGGAAACAGACAAATTCCGTCTCTAACAGATTGATTTAAAAATACATGAATATATTCTTCATCCCATTTTTCTACACGATAATCAAATACAAAATCTTCTGCTACAATTAAATCATCCCACACCAGCCAAAAGAATTTTGTAAATGATTTTTTCTTAATATCATCTATGGTTTTTACATTTTCAATTTTTTGTGCGCGAGGAAATTGTTGACGAAACTGCTGCCAATCTTGTTCATCAATTTGTTGTTTGCTTACATAAAAAATATCGTAGATCATCTTAAGTATGTGTTAGTGAGTTTAATTGTTTCTTCATAAAGATCTAGTGTATATTTGCTTTGAGCTGAGTCTAGATAAGGATAATCAAATCCCATTCCCCGTTTAATTTGTTCCCCTAGAGATTTAATTTCGTCTACTAGACCAATACCCTTGTCGTCTTCGTAGGGCTTACCATATTGAAAATACATGTCTTTTAACATTTCAAAATCTCGCACATCAACATAGTTCCATTGGGTACAATTAGTCATCCACTGCCCGAGTCTTGCACCATATACAGCATATAGTCCATTTTCTTCGTGTGCGCCAACTGTGCTCCATACTTTTAGTCTATGAAGATTATGCCACCACACTCGTTCTTTTATCTCGTCAGCGGGAATACGCACACCGTCAAGCAGAGTCATCTTAACACCTTCACGAAATCCTGCTCTCCACGCCTGAAATGGCGATCCTGTAATAACTGTTTCGCTGTAACATTCAGCAAACTGTTTGTATCCTGCTTCCCAACAAAAGTCTACCTGCGCACGATCACTATCACTGGCTTCGTGACTCCGCATGTTAAGGATAAAATCTTTACGCCATATTTTTAGGCCGCCATTGCCGTACAATAATCCATTGATACGATTTCTAGCTAACCAACTGTAGACCTGTATGTCATTGTTGTCAGGATCAAATCCTAGATTAAAAAATCTATTGTCAACAATATTGTCTGCATCAACAGTAATAACCCAATCCGTTTCGCTAAGTTCTGCTGCGGCTTTGTGTGCGGCATCACTGCCTTTTACACCGTGAATACGCTTGGCCCAGGGCACCTTGTTGCATAGGTCAGCATAGTGCTGATCAGCGTTGGGCTCATCATAACTTAAAAAAACAATATCAAGCTCTAGTGTCTTCATAGGTGTACTTGTCAAAAATTCGTCGTGTGTAAATGCTAAACTTTTCTGGCAATGCCAGCGTAAATCTCTGTGGATACTTTACCAGTTCGTTGACATTAAAACTGATCATTTCTTGTAGCACATTGGGATCATTGTATTCTGTTATTAAAAATACCATGTCCTGATCGCCTTGCCATTCTATGGTTTTCAGCAAAGGATTGATCTTGAATGTCAACAGAGTGTCCGTTCTATCGTATTCTATGCTAACATCAGGTTTGGAAATCTTACTCCATTTCTTATCAACGACTCTGTGTAACACATCGTCTATTTTAGTAAGACCTGTTATTGAAGCAAGATTTACTTTTATAACTCTACCGGAGATCACGTCTACTTTGTAATGCCGTAGCGTTTCTCCGCGCTCATATATGCCTAATGCAACATCGAGATCAACCTGTATTTTGTTTTTGATATGATCAACAACTGGACCTGGATGCAATGCTATGACATTTCCGTCAAGGTCAAATTCAAAGAAATAAGTTTCTTCCAAAACTTCTAGTGTTTTTATCCACTCGTCAAAAGGAGCAAGGTCTAGTTTTTCTTCCATGCTATCTCCTCTAACATACTAACAAGTTCGTCTGTGATTATGTCTTTTTCAACATAATGAACAATGTCAGTCTGTTGATAATTTCCAATCTTTAAGCTGCCGTCACCTTTGAGATAAAATCCCACTTGGTCAGTCACACGATCAGCATCCCAGGGCCAATTTTGTACCTGGGGTTTGAGGTGTACTACTCTAGGAAAATCCAAAGGGTAAGCCATTTCGCTGTCAATGTCCAGCAGCTTTGCCGCTAGAGCAAACGCTTCATCTGTGCCTATGACTTTGGGAACATGATTACTTAGGTACAGGTTTTTAAATTCTTGTGGGTTGATAAAGATCTGACGGGCAAGTTCAAAGAATTCTTTACCACTGTCTTTTTTGAAGAATGTCCACATTGAATACAGATTAGGCAAATCGTTTTTGGTAAATGCCTTGCGGTAAACATCACTAGTGACAACTTCACCTCTAAATGTAAACACACGGTTGGCCACATATAGGTCTGTGTTTTCCACAAAGTAATCAATCCAGTGACTGTAATCTCTAAGGAACAACATGTCTGCATCTAGGCAAACTGTGTGTTCCCAGGGTGTTACAGCATCCATCCACGAACGGCCATCCCAAAATTTCTGTTCAGGCCATTCTATAACCTTGTCGAATACCCACGGACTAGTTAAACTATCAACTGATGTTTTGTCATTGATCACTAATGCTACTCGATCATAGCCTAATTTTTGTGTATTTTTAATGCTTAGAGCTAGAGCGTAGGCCAACTTGAGATAGTCTATGTCGGGATGGGCCGCTACAAATATTAGGTATCCAAAGTTCATATTAACTCCAGAAGACAATGGGCGTTTCTGATTATGCTTTGTTTATTCATAATATGAACATCAGTACCCTTGGTTGTAGCAGCCCAAAAACTTGCAACATCATTGGGTTGGCTGACTAGGAATGTCAGCCTATCGTTGTCAATACTGTGTAAAATGTCTTTGTCAAACACAGTAAGGATAGGTGGTAATGTATAGGCAAACTCAGTTTCAAATCCATTCATGATGTGTTTAGCAACACTGAAGGCAATGTCATTTCTAAACTGCTTGGGATTAAAACGAAACAGATCTGCATAGTAAATATAATTGTCTTTGACAAAGTCTACCAGTTTAAAAAAGAATTCACTTTCTGCACTCTTGTCAAACATCACTGTTGTTGCCCAGAACATGTGTACTCCTGTTTCGCTTACCCGGCTGTCTAGAATACTGCCACGCTCTCCGGTAAGGTCTGTCATGCTATGTCCCATCATCACAGGGGCATCTACTGACCAATACTCATTTAACTTATTAGAAAAAATTAGGTAGTCGCTGTCTATTAATAGAGTTTGATCGTAGGGGCTAAGTTCCCACACGCTGTATCTATTTGAATTTATAAATGGAATAATCTTGCTTTCAAATCCATCGTGTAAATTTCTTACATTCTTAGTGTACGGTCGAGCCACTTCTATAATTTGATCAAACACTTCCTGTGCCTTGACCAATATGCCTGACTCTCTCAGCCAATCCAGTGTTCCAAGATCTGTTGCCAAACTTACAGGAACGCCAAGATTCTTTTTGGCAAGTCCACCTGCAATTGTGGCCATTAAGCCATAATCAATGTCAGGGCTATTGTGGGCGAATATCAGTACGCCCCGAGTCATAGATCCAATAACTTTTCAACTGTTCTACTAGATTTGATCTTTTGGTAATCTTCATAGTATTCATAGGTAGCAGTAAAGTACCTGTCTATGATTTCATCTTTGAACATCTGTAGGTCAGCTACGAGTACTGGATTTCCATTTTCATCAATAAAGGGTACATTTTCCGTACGGCCTTGATCAATCAGCATCTGCACAAATACAATGAGCTCACGATTAATTTTGAACAGACCTCCGGCATGGCCGTAGGTTAGCTTTGCAGCAATTTTTTCTTTAAGGGTTTTTCTCTGGATAGCTAGAGTCTGTCGATAATTGGCAAACTCAAGAGCCTTAGATAATCTGTCGTCCATTTGATCTCCGAATAAACATAGCTGTTTATTTACCAGCTAGTCTAAGAGGCCAAAATATTATCCGCCTGTTATTGCGCCTGCTGAAACACTAGAATAAGTATAACTGGTCCAAGTACCGCTAGGAGTAAGAGCGTGGCCGCCTGTAGGGAAAGTAATTTCAACTGAATAATCTAATGTGCCGTCTACAATGTCTTCCGGTGCAGGGGGTTCGCCGGGAGATGGGTCAACATAGGGGTCAACCCAAGTTAATGTAAAATAAAATATGCTGGCTGCTCCTGCAGAATTATTTACATTAGTTTTAGCTTTGATATTGTAGGTATTAGATGCATACGGAGCACTTGAAAATATAGAATACAGACTTGAATCAGTAGTAGTCCATCCATAAACACTGCTACCACCAAATTCTTGAGTGCCTGCAGACGATAATAAACTACTCCAAGAAGCATTTTGTGCTGAAGCTGCGCCGCCCGTTCTTGAGCTAGCAAATCGTATTTTCCCGCCACCGTTCCAAAAATATCTTGCTTGGTCTGCACTTGAAAAATTAAGAGTGTATATAGCAGATACAGAACTAACCCACGAACTTGCTCTAGAATTGCCGCCAGCAGACGCTGTAGATTTTCTAGAACTGTGACAATTAAACCTATCACTGTCAACTGTGGCTGCATATGGAATAAATGCATTAGGGTCTGTAGAATTAATTATGTCACCTGCAACATTGCCAGCTAGACTAAGTGCAGCAGCCGAACCGTTCTGATGAGCACTAGCATTTAAAAGATCGTAACGAATGTTGTTAAAATCGTTGGCTGTGATAGTATCACCTACATTTTTTGTAGAGCCAAATGTAGTTTGTCCATATCCTCGGGTGGCTGAGCCTGTACCCATGACATTAAATCCAGTGCCATAGGGAGTGCTAACATCTGTTGCAAGTGCGGT
>Ga0209500_10002277_pt1 | contig 13821 bp, 13 predicted proteins | sample S_140212_EF_Meta_FD_187323 | JGI IMG/M metagenome (GOLD analysis project Ga0209500, IMG submission 187323) | Freshwater microbial communities from Lake Simoncouche, Canada to study carbon cycling - S_140212_EF_MetaG (SPAdes) (version 2) | ecosystem: Environmental > Aquatic > Freshwater > Lake ... | reverse complement strand
TGTTTAGAACCCACCGGGCTAATACCTACACTAGCTTCGGGCATTGGAGATTCTTTTTCTTTAGGTTGTCCTGCACATAGGTCTTTAGAATCTCTTGCGAGATCTTTTAAGAAACTACTTACATGCTTTTCTCCCACTAGATTCTGTGCTGTCTTATCAACTTCAGATTCTTGTGGCTCTCCTAAGACTGGAGTCATCTTTTCATTCATTTCTGCTTCATACTGTTCGCTTGGATCGTTAGCAGTTCTTACTACTACTTGACACTTGCAAACTTGTGCGATGTAAGCTTCTAATACTTGCGGAGTTGTTGGATAGTGACACTCTAAATCAAACACGGTTACGTGTGAGTTCTTTAAATTTGGAAAATCTAAAGGAACATCTTGAATAGGTGTGCGCTTGCCTTTGCTTAGTTTGACAACAGAAAACTTCTCCATTGCCGAGTTTAATTCAGAAGAAAAATCTTCAGATAAGTCTCCTGCGACTTTGATTTTAAACTCATAAGTCTTTTTGCTTTCTGTTAGATATTCTGTAAATGATTTCATCATGATCCCCACTGTAGTATTTATTTCATTTGCTTTAATTTTTCCAGCAGGCTATTCCTATCAGTTATTAGCATGCCTTCGCCTGCTACCATATTATCGTCACCTGATGGGCGGGAATCTTGGTCGAGTTTCGCTTTTTTAATCTGTAATTCGATCATTTTTAGCTTTTTATCAATTTTAGCTGACTTAGCATCAATGGCATTCTTTAATGCCGACTGCGCTACTTCGAAAATCCTGCTTGAGTAACGTGCTTCTACGTTCATGCCAAGATCCATTAGATCATCATAGGCATCTGTAGCACGTTGCGCTAGAGTATCAAATTCGGCATCGCTAGCATCTCCAAGTCCTTTTACACTAGGTAATGCGGTGGCAATTTTATCAATTTCTTCAATATCACGAAAGAAATTGTCGGAGGGCATTTTACTGCGAGCTTCTTCTATTTCAGCTCGACTTGCGCTGTTGGCTTTTCTAGATATTTCCTTGCTTTCGGGCAAGTTTAATAGTTCTTCAAGTTTCTTTGTCATATGAATACTTATCGTTTTCCATTGTGGAAAATATCATTTTCTGAAACAACTCTAAAGAATACGCCAGCTTGTTTTGCCCAAGCTCTTGCGGCTTCCCATTTGGCCATATTCAATACAGCATGTGCCTGACTGTGTTTGCTACGGCCAGCTTCTTTAAGGCTTGTTTGTTTTAGGGGTTTTACTTCAATAATTTCAGCATGAGCTTTACCGTTTTTATCAACATAACTGATAAAAAAATCCGGAACATATACTGTTTGTTTACCAGTAAAAGGGTTGCGATACGGGATTTTTATAGCTTCGCTTGACCAGTTTTGCACAGCAGGATTGTTATCGCAGAATTGCATAAATGCCCATTCCCATGAACTGCGGTAAGTTGGAGTTTTATTTCCTATATACTTTGCTGGGTTCTTTGGCGTAAATTTGCCTTGGACAAACTGCTTCATGTGACAATATTTCTTTTCTCAAGCAACTCTGTTGTGTTAGTTTGTTTATAACCTAGTGTGGATATTTTTTGTCTATTATAGTTTAGCACTTGAGCAACAACGGCAGATAACTTTATTTCTTCCAAATTAACTAATGTATCTAGCAGTTTAAAAACATTGACCTTATCAAGTTTAGCTTGTTGTAATAGTATAATTGCTGTTGAATTACTAGCTAGGTCATCAAATCCTCTTTTCTTAAAGAACCCTACAACTGCATCTATTTCAGTAGCTGGAAAAACTGTTGGCTCAGTAAAATACATGTCAAAGAAATGTTTGACCTCATCACTTGAGTCGGCGTTTATGAGATTTAATGGTAGATTAGAGGTTGCCATTTATAACCTGATTTTTAATTAATTGATATTGACTTTGCACTTCCGGTGCTCCATTTATAACTTTTTCTAACGCTATATTTTCGTATTGTTTTTGTGCGTTAGCCGATAATGCATTCCATTTTGCATTAATTTCTGCTAGGGTTCCTGCACCAATGGCTTTGCCAAATATTGCAGTTCGTGCTAGAGAATTTAATGATCCAGGTCTAGCATTAAAGAACGCTGTTACTTTCTGAGATGGTAATGGGCCTGTTCCTTGTGTAATCTGAGTCTGGTTAGCCGCAGTAAAATCAGATTGACCAGTCCCGCCACTTTTTGGGAATAACACATTAGCAACACCGTTAACATTTACTCCGGTTGCTGAAGTAATTGCACCAGTTAATAAATTAAATCCCTCTTGGCGCAGGCCTTCAGAAGTTAATTTCTTAGCATTATTGATTACGGCGGCACCTTTGATTAACGTACCTAATAGTGCGCCTGCACTACTAAACGCCGAACCATTAGCAATGCCGCCAACAATGTCTACTGCACCCCCTAGTATACCACCTTGGCCAAACAGACCTACTTTGCCACCACCTAATAATGATAATGGACTTGGACTCTTATCGTAAAACTCTTGGGCAAATCCAGTTGGATTACCTGTACTGATTTTTCCTTGTCCGTAAATAACTGCTTCATATTGGATTGTCATTTTGTTTGAAGCAGTTTCAGAACCTTGACTATTATCTAAACTATCATGTTGCCAACCTGTAATAATAGGGTTAACTAACGTAAAACTTTGATATTGCTGTTTGCTTAATTGAAATATTTGTATAGTACTAAAAAACGGAACAGAGCTATCTCGATCAAGACCATAGCGATAATAATTGTTTTGTTCATAAGTGCTATGTCTGTTATAACCAGGTGGCACTGCTGATGAACTAGATCCAGCAGTATCCGAACCACCTCCAAATAATCTATTCACACCTGGAATTAATGCTTCTGCGGTACTTTTTAAAAATCCTTCTACGCCTGAACTTCCACTAGTACCTGCGCCACCACCTCCACCGTGGCTTGAATCTGCAAAATAGTAGCCATAGTACAAACTCCATAATGCAGTAGTTATACCTAAATTATCATCATGGAATGTGACACTAACTGGCTCATATTCTAATTTAGTTTGTTGGGCACGTTTTCTATTATATTGTTGTGCTACATCAACAGTAATTTTAAATTTAGGTAAATCTATGGCCTTAACTAATAGGCCAACAGTTGATTGGTGCTGTTCTTTAAAATTAGTACCGGCTAGTGCATTGGGATTTAAATTGAAAACAACATGATATAAAAACTTAGTCTTGGGAGCAAGTCTAAATGCGCTATCATTGTATAGTCTGGCCGCGTGGGCAAAGTCACCTAAATTACCTTTAGGATTACCAAGGCCTTGCCCTAAGTTATCTAAGAAACCGTTTAATATACTCATAGTAATATTTATCGATTAGAATAAAGTGAAGAGATAATAAAAAAGGACACCGAAGTGTCCTTTTAAAGCTCCCGGAATTAGTAGCTGTTAAGCACCACCAGTTACGAATGTACCTAAGCTACGTCCGACCGCTGTTCCAATGCCTGTTCCTACTGGGCTTTGGATTGCGTTATCATAACGAATAGCTAACTGGATAGTTACCGGATCGTTATTGGCATACGCTAGTGTTTGATAGTTTGCGTTCTTTACATAGCAACCATAAATTTCCCATGTTTCAAGAACGTTTGCCGCATTAGCACCGTTACCACCGTCTAGAATTTCAATTCTAGTTGTGAATTTGTAATCGATACCAGAAGCCGCAGAACTTTGCTCATAGAAGTCAAATTGTTTCTGTAGTTGTTCGCCAACAAGCTTCTGCACTTGACCAGTAACGTCATCACGTAAGTTAATAGTGATGTCGTTCCATGTGTGCTTGCCTGCTAGACGTACTGTTGAGTTATAAACATGAATGTCCACATCAGCAAAGTCCAGTGTTGGTCTTGTGATGTCGACGACTTGTTTTGTCAACTCAGTTGTTGGTGTTGATACGCCGAAGTTCTCTAGTGATACTCTAAAACGATATTGCAGTTTAGGCATCAACAAGCCTTGATTGCTTGCTGATTGATCACTTACTAAGGGTACTGTTAGTTTGCTTAATGTTGAAATAGACATTTGTTGTCTCCCTTATTTGTATTTATTACTGACCTAAACCTGCAATCTCACCAGTATTCTTTAAGCGGATTGGAATGTAAATAAATTCCACTGCTTTTACTGGCTCAATAGCAATGTCTACGTGTAGTTCGCTACGATCGATTCTGTTAGGTGTATTGTTACTATCGTCACAAACAACTAAGAAGTCGTATAGCGCACGTTGACCAACTAATTCTAACAATAGGCTCTCAACCTGTTGTTTAACTTCGTCGCGTGTAATCTTATCGTTAGGCTCAAAGATATATGGTTTAGCTAGTTTGTTCAACTGGTTACGTAGGAAAATTACCAAACGTGCTACGTTGATTCTATCTAAAGAACTTGCACCTTTTGCACGAGTCTTTTGACCAAAGTTAACTAGTCCTGCGCCTGTGAAGAATGTAATTGGATTAACTTTTACATTATACAATGTATCACGTTGTCCGTCATTTAGCGCAACTGATCTAAATTCGCCTTCATTTGTAACATAACCAACTGCTGTTGCATTTGTAACATTTCCACGACGTGTTCCTGCTGGAGCAAACCATGGATAAGCAATTTGGTCATTTAATGCAATAGTGCGTAAAATCATGTGGCTAGGTGGAACAGCAATGTCACGTCCAAAGTTATCACTTGTAAAGCCCCATGGATAGAACACTCCTAGGTATTCATCAAAGCTAACTAGACCGTTGTCGTCGTCTTGCAATGATCCCATTAGATTGGTTCCCCAGTTGTTTAGGTTAGTAGCACTTGGGTTTAATCTTGCTGGTGTGTCCCCTACTACAAATGCAGTTAGACCACGATCGTAGTTTAAGTTAACCATTTCGCCAATAAGCTCAGGATATCCTGGGCAGGCCATTAAGTTAAAGCTGTTACGCTCTGTATCACGGATCTGTTCATTGTTATTAACCAATGCTTGTAGGGCTTGAATAACAACTTTACGTTGTGCGTGTCGACCAAATGATCCGCTACCATCTGTTTGATTTGCGCTTTCTGTAACCCAACGATGTGGATAATAGTTACTCATCGATTCGTCGCTAATACGTGCATTATCTGCTGTGGTATCAACAAAGTTACGAACAAATTTCTTAACATTAAATCCGCTACGACGAGTGTTCCATAGTAGCATGCCTGTTGGGTATAGATCTGGGTCTGGAGCATCTGTATCAACAAAATTACTTGTTAGTAAATCAGTAATATCTGCAGGTACATCATCTGCCCCGTCTGTTGACCAACGAGCATCGGCAAATACAATACCTTGATCAGTTGTTTGATCAGTTACATCAACTAGATCCCAACGTTTAAAGCTATCATTCCAACGTTTTAGTAACGGATAGTTTTCTAAATCGCTAGTGTCAATCCATAAGTCGCCATCAGCTAGCGGGCTCTGTCCAACATCGGTCTGTGTTGTTGGTGCTGTGGCACTTACAATAGGACCATTTGCATCAGTATCTGCAAATTGATTTCCGTACCCCTTCCATCCTGCACCGGGTGCGCCGTTGACTAGAATGTCTACTTCGTCAACTACTGAACTATACCATAAAGTTCCGTCTGCTGTTAGTGTAGTAGGCGCAGTATCGCTAATAAAATACATTACTCCTACTGGAATGTCATTCCATGTAGTGGTTGTTTTTCTGTATCTAACTGTAAACTCTGCTCTTGGAGTTTCGTTATAATCTACATATACTGTATTAACTTTAATGTTAGTACCTAAACCATTTGGATCAAAGCCTAATGTTGCGGCTGCTTCGTTGGCATATACCGGGGCACTTAATTGTTCCCATAGTCTAGTTGCACTGTTGTACAACTTAACACGCCATCTTTGGCCAGCATTTGGTTCTGTTGTTTTAATCCAAACTGAACCTGTTGGGCGATCATCGCCTGTTGCTTTATATTGTGGAACTTGAGTGTGCTTGCTAATTGTCAATGCAGGAGTCTTATATGCTTTAGCAACAATACCTAGTGCATTTAATAGTGTTCCGCCTGCATCAGCAGTTCCTGTAAAGGTAAAGTTAGTAATTGCACCACTCGACACGCCAGTAACTGTAATTTGAATATCATGAGTAACATTTACCCCACCTACAGTCGAACCAAGAATCTTAATAACGTCTCCAGTTGTATAATTAGTACCGCCCGAACCAGCGTCTGGTGAAAGTGTTACTGAAGTATACCCTGGAGTTTGATCCCCATTGCGAACTACTGTAAATTTAGAACCTGTGGCCGCTATATTAGTTACCTGCGTGTTAAGTGTTGTTCTGTTGGTGTAAGTTATATTAACTGGTTCTGTAATAGTCAAAGCTGACACGGCAGAATCAACTGCAAAAATTTCTAATAGACCTGCTGAATTCTTTCTAGCGCCACATGGTGCGTCAGAAGCATTAATATTAGCAACTATACTGTCAATATTGCCTCCAGCAATTTCAATATTAACTGCGTTAACAGAAATAGTTGATGTTGGCAGGCCAGTTACTGTGCCGCTAGTTTGGCTAATAGTTGGCCAAGCTGTTGACCATGCGTTTGAACCAACTAGTACCCAATCGCCCTCTGCGGCTGGAGCTCCTTGATCATCGTACACACTCTTATAGTACATGCTAACTACATTTCCAGCAACTGCTACGGCATATGTGCCAGCGGCAGTTCCATCTTCAGCATGAGCGGCAATGCCGTCTGTGAATACTAGTGGAATTTGATTAGTGAATGACTGTCCACCTGCTCTAGCAGTACGTCCGTCCCATTGGAAAATACCATAAGATGAGTTTGCTGTATCTAACCAGAAAGTACCATCTGTTGGATCACCACCTGGAGCTTCTGCTTGAGGTAATAGTTCATTTAAATCTAGATTTGCGCGAACAACTAATGCAGAGTTACTTACGCCTAAGAAACTGTAGGCGGCTTGTAATCCGTATTCGTTTAATTCACCTGCAAAGATTGCGTTATTGTTTGTGTCAACCTTGAATATTGGGTCGCCAAATGTTTCAGCAAGTTCTCGCTGACTTGTAATTGTATATACTTTTCCTGCGTTCGATGCTGTAGTTCCTAGTGCTGTTCCTGATCCTGATGCAGGACTTTTATCAGCACCTGTTGCCACAACAAATAGTGGACGGGTGCCTGGTTCAGCGGTTGTGTAAAAACTTTCGTCGATTACAGAAACCTGTACGCCTGGTGATGTTAAAGCCATTTTTATGGTCTCCTTCTTACTGTTAATATTTAGCAGGTTAAAGCCAAAACACACACTTATGCACCACAGAAAAGGGCAGAAAAAGGGCTAGTATAAATATAAGATGAGACCACTATGCAATATATGCAAAGAAAAGCCCTGTGCAGTTAACTACTACAAGGATAAGAAGCCTTTCTATAGGCGCAAGTGTGATAGTTGTGCTAGAGGCACAACTCCCAGTCAGCCACGCTGGTATCAGTTAGGGTATCGCAAAAAAGATGCCTGTGAAAAATGCGGATATAAGAGCAAGCACTCTGAACAGTTTAATGTGTTTCATATAGACGGCGATCTTAACAACTGCCGTCCTGTAAATCTCAAGACTGTGTGTGCAAACTGTCAGCGAGTCCTACATAAAGAGGGCGTTCGCTGGAGGCAGGGAGATTTGGTACCAGATTTCTAACCTGTGAGTATAGGTCATCAATAGTGTCATTGTTGTCTAGTATATGATCAAACTTAGTACCAACCCAAGCAGTTTCGCTAGCGTGTATTCCCAATGTTTGCATTCGTGTTTTACCCAGCATGTAATTTATACAGCGGTCACCTGCATTCATATCTGCGGCATCTTTATACCAGTCGGGCTCTGGACCTCGCACAACACGAACAACAATCCCGCCTGCATTTTTAATTGATTTTATTTCGTTAGGAAATCTGCAATCGCTAATAACAATGTCGTCTTTTGAGTTACGGAGTTTATTTTCTAGACTAGCAATCCAAATATCATCATGGAATGCTTTGCGGCATACTTCTGTACCCCAGTATTGCAGTATCCAACGCGGTGTAAGATTGGGCATTTTTAAGCGTTCTGCCCACCAGGGATCTACTTGTTCGCGCCACTCACGTGCAGATTTTGTGCGGCCTTCTAGCATGGTTCGATCCCAACCAAATACATGTGCCACTGCATCTTTAAGACTGTTGGCAAAACTTTCTCGTCGAAAACCGTGAAAGTTAGTAAGATAATCAGCAACAGTATCTTTGCCAGAACCAATAAAACCACATACACCTATAATCATAGCGCCTCCTAATGTAGCACTAGTATATAACAGTTTTATTACAAAGTCAAATATTTTTAAGCCAAATAGATTTAATTCTGTTTTGACAACTCAACCCATTCTATAAGCAAGTCGTTAGTGACTTGCTCTATAGGAATAAAATTATCCATATTTGGTGGTGCTAGTTGTAGTACACTTTCAACGTTGTTTTCTTTATAGATAACTAGTTTGATTACTCCAGCAGGACTGCCATCACTGTTGCTTGAGTGTGTGCTAGATGCAACATTAATAATCTCAATTGCCATTGTGCTTCCTTATTCTAGTTTCCCATTCAGTTTGCCAAAATTCTAGGCCTTTCTCAAACGTCTGTTGATCGGGTACTCCGAGCCCTTCAAAAAATCGTGCGCCGTTGTAAAATACAGACACTGACGGAATAGCTGGTGGCGCAAATAACGGAACATCATCTACGTGAACTTTATAAAATTTGTATTTAGGAAATGTTGTTTCAATATTACCAACCATTTCTAAAAATGGCGTACAGTGCCTGCACTCACTATTCCACAGCACTACTAGAGAAAGACAGTCTACACCTACTGATTCTAACTCTTTAGCAAGATTTTTTAATTCAATTTCTTTCATATTACGTTCTATAACACGCTCTTACAACAGTCCACTGATAGGGAAACGATCCACTGCATAACCAAAAATATCCTTGAGCAAGACTTTGACACATATAGACAGCGTTTCTTGATGCACCACCCGGGGACCACCAAGTGATATCTAGTTGCTCTCCGTAGGTTGCTCCCCAATCTGTAACAGGCACTGTTCCATCATATGGTGGTCTATAAGTCTTCCCCAGTCCGTCGCCATATATTGGCATAGGGCCTTGTGTTGCATATATCCCGCCGTCAGAGTACCCACTAGGGCATGCCGGAGGAGTTGGCTGTGGGTCCGCGCCAAAATCAAAGTTAGGACCGCTCCAACAATAAATTCCCGTAGCCACTTGATCTCTTCGTAATCGTCCCGCGTTATCAACCCAGTTGCCTGTTTGTCTAGAACCAGGACCTGCACGGTATACAGAATTTCGTTCAGCTTCAGCATTGTCTGGAAGGAATAGGTCTTTACCAGTTTGGTTGTTTATTTTCATTCCTCTGTTATGATACCAAGTGGGTGCGGCGTAGTTGTCTGGGCCATCATTATATCCAGGCCCCCAACTGCGTACAATATCAGCTTCACCGTTGTTTAACCTTGCCATATGTTACCCCTTCAGCTGTTTAGTTAATTCTTCAACTTGCTGTTTAAGGTCTTTGACAGCGGCAACTAAGTTGGCAATAATTCCAGATGAACTGATTGCCAATGTGCCAGCATCAGTAGTTGTGACTGATTCTGGCATTACTGATTGTACATCCTGAGCTAGTAATCCTAAATCTTTTTTACCACTTGAAATCCAGTCAAAACTAACAGGACGAAGTGCATCTAATGTTTCCCAGTAGTTAGTTAACGTACCTATATTTGTTTTCAATGTTGCATCTGAACTGTAATAAAAAGCGGCCGCTGTGACAGTATTGTGTGTTACATCGTTTCCTGTACCGACATTTTGATTAACAGTATAGTTACCAACGTTACCTAATCCTACTTCACTGTTTGTGTATGATGGTTTTACTGATGCCTTGGCCCAAGTATATACATCACTCGCTGGAGCACTACCTGCCGATGAGGCGTAATTAACTGAGAAGTTAGACGGATTATAAACATACATATTAGAGCCGTCACTGCCGCCCCATAACCAAGGTGGCTGTCCACTCTGCCCTGACCAATAAAAATTAAGGGCGCCACCGTCTGATCTATAAGGATAAGCACGGCCTGCTGTAGATGCATAACTTACTGATTTAGCAGAGTCGGCAGTATTATCAACGCTGCCTAATCCAACTTCGGATTTAGTATAACTTGGTTTAGTAGCGGCTTTGGCCCAGGCATATACATCACTTGCTGGTAGTGTAGTCGGTATTGTTTGATCGCCAGTATTTGTTCCAGACGATGAACCAGAGAAGTTTGATGCGGTAAGCGTCCCACACACAAATGCCTCATACGAAGTGCCGGGATTATTTACAATACCTATTCTACCACTAGATTCCATTACAATACTTGAAGCAACTAAACCACTCCAATGGAATCCTAATCTAGGTGCGTAAGCAATAGCACCACCTTGGGCACCACTTAGTCCTGCTTCACGAACTTGAATGGCAGAGCCATAAGAGGTGCCAGAATTACTCGAAGCTATATAACTACCTCCTGCACCGTAATGATTAGTTGCAGTGCCAGCTGTTGAAGCCGAACTTACTGCTTTGTTTGCGTCAGCGGTATTATCAACACTACCTAATCCCACATGTGCTTTTGTAACGCCACTAACTGTTCCAGTAAACGTTGGACTTGAGAACATTGTGGCTTTTGATTCATTTGTTACATTACCTAGACCGACTTCTGTAGCAGTATATGAAGGTTTAGTAGCGGCTTTAGCCCAAGTATACACATCGGTTGCCGGTGCTCCACCTGCGGTGGCCGCATAACTTACAGATTTTGCAGAGTCGGCCGTATTGTCAACACTACCTAGTCCTACATGTGCTTTTGTAACACCACTAACTGTACCAGTAAATGTCGGACTTGCAAACATTGTGGCTTTAGATTCATTAGTTACATTGCCCAGTCCCACATGAGTAGCAGTTACACCACTTACTGTACCAGTAAATGTTGGACTTGCAAACATTGTGGCTTTAGATTCATTAGTTACATTGCCCAGTCCCACATGAGTGGCAGTTATACCGGTTGGTGTTCCTGTAAACGCTGGACTTGCAAACATTGTGGCTTTAGATTCATTAGTTACATTGCCCAGTCCCACATGAGTGGCAGTTATACCGGTTGGTGTTCCTGTAAACGCTGGATTTGCTAAGGGTGCTTTTAATCCTAGGGCTGTTGATATAGTTGCACTAAAGTTAGCATCACTGCCCAATGCATCTGCTAGTTCTTTTAGAGTGTCTAATGCTGGTCCAGCACCGTTTACTAAGTTACTTACTTCTGTTCTAACAAACTGTGTAGTAGCAACTTGGGTAGTATTGGTACCTGCTATGGCAGTAGGTGCTAGTGGCACTTCTGTAAATGTAGGGCTAGTGAACATAGTAGCCTTGCTTTCATTTGTTACATTACCTAATCCAACCATTGTGGCGGTTACGCCAGCCACTGTTCCGGTGAATGTTGGACTTGCAAACATTGTGGCTTTAGATTCATTTGTAACACTACCAAGTCCTACATGAGTAGCAGTCACTCCTGCCACGGTGCCAGTAAATGTTGGACTACTAAACATAGTGGCTTTAGATTCATTAGTTACACTACCAAGACCTACCATTGTGGCAGTTACACCACTAACTGTTCCGGTAAATGTCGGACTTGCAAACATCGTAGCCTTTGATTCATTAGTAACGCTACCTAAGCCAACTTTACTTGCCGCTAGACTTGTTATCCATGTGGGGTCAGCATATGATCCAGTAGTGTAAACACCATTAGTAACTGTACCTGCATTTCCTGAAATAGTAGTAACAGTGGGTACGCTAATAACGCCGTTAACATCTACATTGATGCCGGTTCCTATTTTGACTATACCTTTGACTAATTGAGATGCTGTGGGGCTGATAACTTCAGCAATTGATTCTAATGTAGTCCTCTCACTAGTAGGACCCGTTGGGTCAATGACATACATTATAGTACTACCTGCTACTGCGGCAGCTAACGGTAGTTCTGTGATTTTTACCGTCATGTTAGTTATCCTATAATAAACGTATAGCCGCGGCCGCCTGCTACCTGTTGCATTAGATCTGTTTCTAATTTTTCTATTTCTGCTGTGCCTTCGCCTTTGATTGCTGTGCCGTTTAAGCTAGTGCCGCCCTGTGGTCCTGCTATCTGTGCAAACTTTTCACGAGCATTGCCCAACATGATCTTGCAGTTGGCCAGTGTGTAGTCCTTGACCCATTGCGCCGCATAGACATCGTTTAAAATACCAATGTCTGGGCGATAGTTGTAGCAGTAAAGCATTAATTCTTCGTCATCAGTACGTGGACGTTGTAGAACTGTTAATTTGTGACTTTGTGCATGCCATTTAAACTCAATAAATGATCCAAACATACGACCAATCATTTCTTGATATTGTGCAAACAGTTCATAGGTCAATATTCCACCCATGTTACTGCTGGCCAACAAATAGGTATTGCTATAAGCCAGGTTGAATGGTTCAAAAATAGTGCCACCTTGCCCTGAGCCTGATCGCGATCCTACTGAACGTCGAAATATCTGACGAACTTCCACAACTTCTTTGGGCAGTATATACGTGTTTTGATCTTTTATAGTGGTCAAAAACATATAGCTTTCTTCTACTGAACTGTCACCACGTTGACGGTATTTTGCCAGTGCTCGCTGTAGTGCTGTTTCGTAGTGTATGGGATCTAGTTCAACATCAACCATGCCCTCGCCCAACATGGCTTTACAGTAAGTGTAAACTTCTGTACGTGCTTGCTGTAGTTCGTTAATTTCTTGTGGCATACATTATCTCTTTTGTATATTTAGCTAGTTTTAACTTTGGCTAATCCTAAAAACTCTAGCCCTTTAATATACATCCATCCTATGTCAAATTCATACCATTTGCGGCTAAATTTGGGATTAGCTATATCTGCGTGGTGATTATTATGCAGTTCTTCGCCACCAATCCATATGCCCCATGGCATTAGATTTTTACTTTTGTCATTAGTATCAGTGTTGCGATATCCCCACCAGTGGCCCATGCCGTTGATAAAACCAGCAGCCCAAAACGGAATCCAAATCATTTGAACACCCCACACTAAAAATCCCCATGGCCCAAATAAAAACAAGTCTATGACTAACATTAAGAGAATGCCCAGGCGGTGGTGGGGTGTATAAAGTTTGCGTTCAATCCAGTCTTTGGGAGTGCCCATGCCGTATTTCATAACCATGTCAGCGTCACTGCCTGCACGATTGTAATACTTGACTCCACCAAAGACCAATTGCCAAATACCGTATACATGTGGGCTGTGTGGATCACCCACCACATCGGTATTTTGATGATGTTTGCGGTGTATAGCTACCCATTGCTTGGTAGTCATGCCAGTTGTGAGCCACAACCAGGCTCGCATGAAGTGTGCCAACGCAGGATGAAACTCAACACCTCTATGACTTTGACCACGATGTAGATACAAGGTAACGCATATGATGGTTAGGTGTGTGGCTATGAGTGTGAATAAGATTTCTGTCATTGTGTGCTTACCAAATTAACATCCAACCTTTCTAACTTGTTTTCTACATAATCTCTAATGTATTCAGCAGAGTATTGTGCGGGTTGTTCTTGTAGACGTAATCCCGAGATATACTTGGGATCAATGCCTGCAAATTCTTCTAAAGGTCTTAGAGCTCTATCATCTTTGACAAACTTCATATCCTGAATAGGATAGATGTTGTTGAATCTATTGCTGGTCAATATGCCATCAGCAAACA
>Ga0209500_10002274_pt1 | contig 13831 bp, 18 predicted proteins | sample S_140212_EF_Meta_FD_187323 | JGI IMG/M metagenome (GOLD analysis project Ga0209500, IMG submission 187323) | Freshwater microbial communities from Lake Simoncouche, Canada to study carbon cycling - S_140212_EF_MetaG (SPAdes) (version 2) | ecosystem: Environmental > Aquatic > Freshwater > Lake ... | reverse complement strand
ATTATAATAAGGATGGATTCAATTTTATTTTTATCATAAAAATATACCAAATATAAAATTGATTGTAATCATATATTATAATCAATTATACAAATGATTTGTGGCTCTATTTACAAAATAATTTTCCCTAATGGAAAACATTATATTGGACTAACCACTACTTCATTAAAACAACGGCAAACAGAACATAATAACCGTGCAAAACACGGTGACGCAAAATATCTTTATAATGCATTACGAAAATATAATATGATAAATAATTTTGAACTTATAGAAATAGATACAGCGGATACATTGGAAGAATTATGTAAAAAAGAAATATATCACATTGTAGCGTATAATTCATATTATATGAATGGAAATGGTTACAATATGACATATGGGGGTGAAGGAACACACGGGTATATTTTTACAGAAGAGGATAAAGAAAAAATGAGTGAATCACATATAAAAAGATTTGAAAATATTGACGCAAGAGAAAAATGCAGCAAAGGACAGAAAAAACGATTTGAAAATCCAGAAGAAATAAAAAAACTTATCGAAAGAACAAATAAACATTATGAAGAACATCCAGAAACCATAGAAAAAATTAAGGAATCATTGAAAATACATTATGAAGAACACCCAGAAAAAATAGAAAATTGTAGTGAAAGAATGAAAAAATATTATGAAGAAAACCCAGAACTAAAAGACACATTTAAAGAAAGAATGAAAAAATATTTTGAAGAACACCCCGAAATAAGAAAAGGGCACAGCGCAAAAATGAAAAAATATTTTGAAAATCCAGAATCAAAAAAAGAAAATGGTGCAAAAATAAAAAAGTATTATGAGGAACACCCCGAAACAAAAGAACATTTGAGTAATATAAAGAAAAAATACTATGAAGAACACCCAGAAATAAAGAACAACCTTAAAGAAAGAATGAAAAAACGGTTTGAAGAACACCCAGAATTAAAAAAAGAACATAATGACAAAATAAAAAAGTATTTTGAAAATCCAGAATCAAAAAGAAAGATATTGAATACAAAGGGACAAAATAAACCATTTGATATATTTAAGACGGATGGAACATTTATAAAAACATTTAATTATCATTTTGAAGCAAAAGAATATTTACGACAAGAACATAATATTAATTCAACTATAAATATAACCGTTGTTTTATCAGGAAAACGAAAAAGTTGCGCAGGATTTGTATTTAAATATCATCCATTAACATTATAATATTAAATCGTTTAAACACACCACGAATACAATAGTAAATGTCAAAATTTATAAGATTAATTTTTTAATTAATACAAATGATATACATAAAATAGTTATACAACCAAATAAATATTTAATTCAAATTGTGAGTAAAAAATAGAAGACTTTAATTTGGGTCTCTATTTGGCTATATACTTCTGAAATTGAAGTATGCGAAAATAAACATTCAACTGATTACAAAATAGTTTCTGAATGGATTAGTAAAAATATAAGTAATTATTAAACAGTCGCGTTACATTATCACAGGATAACCAATGAGCGTATTATATTCTAGACCGCGTATTCCGGTCATTTCCTTTTTCGCTATAAATGGTTTTTGCCCGTCCAATACAATTCGCGTTACATGGTGTTCTTCCACATTAATAAGCGCACTATGGGAATATGTGCTTTTTGTTTTAATAATTTCACTGATACTGTATTCAATTGGAAATCCAACCAATCCTTTAAATTGGTCAAACTTATTTGCGCCCATTGGCGGCGCCAAAGTAATGTGCGGATAAGATACTTCCCACATACCATCGGGCACAATAATCGCGTCAGTTTTTATAGGAATCCCAATATACCCGGTGCACGATAGCGCCAAAATATTTTCGGTTCCGTTAATATATCCAATATATCGGATGTCTTTTATAGTTGTAATCGTCCGCTGAATAACATCGGCAGTGTCAATGTGGCATAATGTGCCAAAATCTTCACTTGATATGGCAGGAACTACACTTGAATATTCTATTTGTGCGCCCATAATCTTATACGATGCGATGATTCCCTCGATACAAGATGTAATCGGAACATTTCCAACAAGAACAAAGAAGCGTTTTTCGGACTGAAGCATGCGAGACATTTTATTTAATTTTAATTAATATATCATCCTTCAATTTTATTAATATTTTATTTATTTGATAAAAATAATTATCGAATACATCAGCGAATGAAAAAATGAATAAATATATACCTGCCGAATAACATATTCTTTTATCAAGGGTAGTAAATTTTATTGGGTTATTTCTAAAATGATTAAAATGATATATTAAATATAAAGAAATCAAAACTTTAATTATAAAATTCAATTGCATAAATAGGATGGCATCATTAGTTATGATTCCATAAATAAATATGAATGTCATAAATAGTGTAATACTATCAAACCAATGAAATTCCATATACATTATAAATTATTATTTTCTATAAAAAATATAATGACGCCAATTACGATTAAATAAAAACATATATTACATTTATTCTGAGTGAAATAATATATTGTCGCTTGTGGTTCTATAACGCGTATTTGTATTGCTGTATGTGGTAACAACGACCTATTACATAAAGGACAATTTGGGCGTTGTTCAATAATCAATGGATAACATTTTTCACACGTTTTATGCTTACACATAAATACAATAAATTTATCAGTCTCATCAAAGCAAATAATACATTCTTCCATTATTGATTTATCAATCAATTCTTTATCCATGTTTAATTTATCCATTATTACTATATACGAATACAATTTAAAATTGTTTTTATTATCCATTATAATGGATGAATGCCCTATATGTAAAGAACCATTAACCCAATTAAACTTTTGTAAAACAAAATGCGGTCATTCATATTGTCTAAGTTGTATAGTCCAATACTTTAAAAATGATAGTAGATGTCCTTTATGTCGGATAACTCTTTTTGAAAATAATACTCATTCGGAAGAATTACTTATACATAATTATGAAATACACGGAATGCTTCGTCTTAATCATAATTTAAAAATTATTTTGATAGCGTCATTTATAATAATACAATTTAGTATTGTTCATCTCTCTGTAATATTTTCTCCACTAATAAATTATATAAAACTACCAGGAAATATATTTTGATTTAAAATATACAGTGCGAAATCATTTTGAAAAAAAAAAATATTTAAAATAATGAAGGGAAAGAGAAAACGGTGGGAGAGAAAGAATGATAACCGGTGGCGCGTCCAGCGAGACCTTGAATAACAGAATCGCGATTAACGACCTTGGTGGCGCGTTCATATAGGACGCCAATAAACTGCTTGTGAATAGTTTTAGCACATCGCAAGCGGTCAAGAATGAAAACGAAAGAATGCTTGATAGGTTTGATAGCAAGAAACTCAAAATCGTCAGCATCATCAATAAAATCGAAATCGTCATACCCAAAAACGGAAATGAAGTTGTCAATGGTAATCCCAAACCCAGCGCCACGTTGAGTGCGAATGATGTGGTATTGAGGTTCAGCACTAAAGAAAGGAATAATTTCTCTAATATTGTCGAAAGCAATAGGATTAACTTTGCCAGAGACTGAATCAAACCCGCAAAGGTCTTTAGCGGGAAGAATGCGTCCATCCTGTAAAAGATTGAAAGTGGAGCAATAGGAAGAGTCGGGATGCATAAGCAATTCATCGTGAATAATATAGTTTTTGCGGCAAAGGTCGGGCGTAGCGGAAACGAGAACAAGTTTGATGTCCCGAGAAAACATAGAATCGTCAAAACCAGCGAGCGAAAGAGCGGCGTGAATGGATTGGTGTTTGCGTGCGGCGACGTGTGATTCATCAACGAAAATGAGAACATTAGAAATGCCTTTAACTTTCAAAATAAAATCATTAAGTTGGTTGCGATGGAAAATATTGTCCCTAAACTCGGGAGGGAATCGTTCTTTAGTTTGTTGTGTCCATTCAATAGAAGAGTGCCCAGTAATAACGAAAATATGAGAAGAAGGAAGAGCGAGAGAAGGAGAACTCAAGAAATGAATGATGGTGGAAAGCATAGCGCCAGTTTTGCCGGACTGAGTAGGTGCGACGGCGAGAATGGAATGAACGGAGCGGTCGATGAAGCGTTCAGCAATTCTTTTGCCGAATAAAACCTGATTAGGGAAAAGAGATTCGTTGAGAATAGAAACGGGATGCGCAAAGAACCTCCGGAAGTCGGTCTTGCGGACGATGATATCCGGAAAGCGTCGCGAAAACTCGGTAGAATCCATAATGTCGTCATAATGACAGGATGTCCAATAATAAAGGGGGGTTCAATTTTGAGTAAATGCCCGGCGTGGCGGCATAATGTAAAGTGTCCATACGCGTAAAGCGGCGTAAACGACCGTAAGGCGACGTAAGGCGACGTAAAGCGACCGTAAAGCGACGTAAAGCGACGTAAAGCGACCGTAAAGCGACGTAAAGCGACCGTAAAGCGACCGTAAAGCGACGTAAAGCGACCGTAAAGCGACGTAAAGCGACCGTAAGGCGACGTAAAGCGACGTAAAGCAAAAGGCAGAGAAAGCGTCAAACAACTGAGTTCCCCCTCATTTCCACGTCGCATTAGCGCACCAAACAGCAGAAATAGCGTTAAACGGCAGAGAAACCATCAAACGGCAGAAATGCCAGACTTAGCGCGTTTTGCGCGCGATAAAATTGAAACGTCGGCGGCGATAAAAGAAATGTTGCCCCCCCCCCCAAACCCTCACTTACCCAACCCCTCATCGCTCAAAACCAAAAATGTCGCTCGCAACCCTCGCTCGCTCATCGCTCAAGCAGTTTACCACAATTCTCGCCGAAGTCCACCGGGACCACGGATGGAATGTAAGTGGCGATCAGCTGGAGATGCTGATGTGGGACAAGATCGTCGCCGGCGCCCCGGAAGGTAAATCAAGCAAGATCCCCTCGACCCTGTTGAAGAAAATGAAGATTCAGTTGCCGTATATGCCCGAGATAGTCAATTACATCGGATGCGGCGCAATAAAGCCGTGCGGCGGACTGTATGTCCCGTGCGGCGGAAAGTGCCTAGAAGGCGCGCCGTTTTGCGGAACTTGTGTCAAGTCAGACGCGAAGTTTGGCACGATAGCGGACCGTGGTGCCCCAGGAACATACACGGACCCCCAAGACAAGCGCGAAATCTCGTATGGAACTTGGTTGGCAAAACAAGAGCTCCGTATAGAAGACGTCCACGAAATGCTGCACGAGCAAGGATTCACGTTTAGAATCCCGGAAGAATACCTAACGGTAAACGCGAAACGCGCAGCGCCCCCCAAGCGTCGCCCGGGTCGCCCAGGAACCGTGAAAAAGACAGTTGTGAACGACGACGGTTCAGAAAGCCCGCAAGGGACTTCGATGGACGGATTCGATCACAAGGTAATTCTCCGTAAAGGAAACGAAAGCGACGTGTCTGCATTGTCGGACGAAGACGAATGCCCGTGCCATCCAGAGAATCCTGTTGCGACCACTGTTGCGGCGCGCAAGGTGGAAGCAGAATCCGTCGCAGTGACGGAAGCGATGGCAGCGCTTGACCTTTCCAAAGTGAAGAAACTGACGAAGGAAGAGAAGGCGCGCGCGAAAGAGTTGTCGGACCAAGTGAAAGCAGCGGCGAAAGAAGTCAAGGAGTCCGAAAAGAAAGAGAAGGAAATAAAAAGGGCCCGAGAAAAGGCCGCGAAGGAATTGGCATCCGCAGAAAAGGAACTCGCTGCGGCAAATGCGCCGAAGAAGGCGAGCAAGTCCCGCCCTGCTCCAAGCAAGCGCAAGGAATCGCCGAAAGCGTTAAAACCAGAAGATTCAGACAACGAAGACGAAGAGATTGTAATTGACGGAGAAGAATATATTATGCGCGGAGTAAACGTCTTTGACGACGAAGGAACCCTGCGCGGGACAAAGGTAGGCGGCAAGATTGAATGGAACGACGAAGTGACCGCGGGACAGAAACATATGAACCGCTAAACACCCCACGAACAGCGCGCACACTAACACCTGAAAAACCGAGTTAGAATTTTGGTCCCAGACCATTAGCACTCGCAGAAAATAAAAAAAAATGGGGAGAAAGCCTGTGTGGCCACCGTTTTTTTTTATGACTCATTTATGGATTTTCCCACTCATTTCTCATTCTCTCTATAATTACAAAAATAATAATTATAGACTTATATATTTTTAATAAAAAACTAATAAAATTGAAATTAAATAGGTTAAATAAATAAATAACGACCCCCTCCCTCAACCCTTTTAACATGTCTAGAACCTACGCAATCGCCGGCGGCAACGCCAACCAACCAACATTATCAACCTGGCGTAAACCAGTTGGCCCGCCAAAACTATCTGCCGACTGCGCAACCTTCGCCGAAGGATCCGCGCTTCTCAACCTACACTACTCGCTCGTAAAAGCGGGCGCAAAGTGGGGTGACACCGAAGTATATGACTTTGAAGAATGGAGCGAACTTGTAGCAATACGCCTTGCCGCAAGTCTATTCGTTCCACCTGCCGAGTTTAATACATTCGAGACGCTCCTTGCGGCAGGAACCATTGTGCGCGCATTCGCGCCAGAACCAGAACCAGAACCGGAGCCAGAACCAATGGCGGAATACGTCCGCCCCCCGTGCGAAGTGTGCGGTATTTACCTATCGCACTCATCCGCCTTTTTCGAAGGTCGCAATCTCTGCTGCGGGTGGTGTGCCAAACAAAAGGGCACAGACCACGGCGAGCGCTGCGAGCGCTGCCCGCTTGCCGCCCCAGTCACGGACTACAACTACTAACACTGCACACAACAAAAAAACCGAGTTTGAATTCTGGTCCCTGAACCACTAGCGCTCGCAGAAAATAAAAAAAGATGCCTGAGTGGCAGTTTTTTTATTGCAAATAAATTTATTTAAAGACTTAGTAAAAAAATGATAGAGAGAAATAAAAATTGAATTGAAACCACTAAATAAATAATAGTTGCCCCCCAACACACCCCTTTCACAACTCTCAAAAATCCAACATGTCTCAGCAAAGCAACGACACTCTAATCAGCGATGACGAATACGCCGTATTCTCTCGCGGAGCAAGCGACGACGAGTCGTATGACGACAATCAATATGCCGCCTACAACGCAAAACTCGACGCTGACATAGACCTTTGGACCTCACTCGCCGCAATGTATGAAGACCCCGCGACCGACATTTTGTGGCCGCCGGAACCCATCAACCAATACGACCAAGAAGTAATCCGCCTGGAATACAACGCAACGGACATTGACTCGCGCATAAAACTACACGCTCAATACCCCTGGCTCGACGCCTACCTCGACAAGTTTGACGCGGATTGCGCCGTAGCGGAAGAACTGGCAGACGAAGCAGAAGAAAAGAAAAACGCAGCAGAAAAACTCGCATCCGAAGCACGCCAAATCGGAGTAGCGCACCGCATAACAGGACGCGGTCGCGATTGGTTTGCCCGCAAGGACCGGAAGAGAAAATTTGCTTACAAGACAACTGACGCCACCGGACACGTAAAAGAAGACCCTAAACATATCGGTAAGAAACCAAACTGGCGCAAGAAGAAGACCGGACGCGAACACACACCCCCACTCGTCCAACGGAAGGACTATTTGAAAGAGACCTTTGAATGCCTAAAACTCAACTACGACCCTGCCCTATATGAGCGCCCGCTTTTCGAACGCGGACCGCACGCCGAGAGGGATTGGGAAGAAACGACCATCCACTTTTGGAAATTCCGTAAATCGGTCTTTCAATGGTGCGGCGACGAGAAGCGGTTTTACTTCTAAGCGCACCCGCCACCGCACACTAACACCCGCCACCGCCACTAACACACGAAAAAAATTCCGAGTTAGAATTTTGGTCCCTGACCATTAGCACTCGCAGAAAATAAAAAAAATGGGGAGGAGTCTGTGTGACCACCACTTTTTTTATTTAAAATTGAATCGAAACTAGTATAATAAACGACTATTGAACACACACAAATGGCGTATTACGAGCAATTCACACATCTTTTGACATATATGGAGCAGACAACCCCCAACGAATTCGGCGAAACCTTAATGGAATTGTCGGCAGAGGCGGCAGCGACACTTGCGGCAGAGTCAGACGAACAGAAAGCAGCGCGCGCACAGGCAGAAGAAAACAGACAAGACTGGGAAGCACTTTTGAGTTTAAATATCATCGAATGCGCCCGTATAGGTAAAACATACCGCAAGCGCACAGGAATTGGCGAGGCAATGGAAGCGGGCGTTAAAGAGGTAAGGAAGGCATATTTTGCGGCGAAAGCAGAGGCGAAAGCAGAGGCGAAAGCAGAGGCGAAAGCAGAGGCGAAAGCGAAGTAAAATAAAGAATTGGGGAGGGTCTGTGTGACCACCATTTTTTATTTAAAAGAAAGAATTAAAAGACATAGTAAAAAAATGATAGAGAGAATAAAATTGAATTGAAACCACGAAATAAATAATAGTTGCCCCCCAACACACCCCTTTCACAACTCTCAAAACTCGGAAACTCTTACAATGTCTTTCGCCGACGCAACTTTCATGATTGGCTATTCTCGCCCAGAATACGAGCCTATGTTTGTCAAGCGCATATTCGAGACCATCTTTGGTCTTGGATTCGTCGACCACGTTCGAGAATTCGTTGTCACACCCCTCGGACGCCCCGCGTACAAGAAGTTCTACATCTATACCATCAACGACGACCACCCGGCATCTATTCGCCTCACCAAGCTCATCAACGACTACAATTTCGCCGCCATCGCCTACAAGAACGAGTGGGACCACAAGACCCACAAAGTAGTGGACCGCTACTGGAAAGTATACCACACTGACGTTTGCTTTTTCACCCCTTACCTCATGAACGAAACGCAACTCGCGAAAACGATTGACCCGGCATTCGCAAGCGCGCGCAGCGCACTAACCCAACTCGCAGAAACCCAACATGAATGGTTCGCAGAACCTCTTGAACTCCCGCCCCCGATGGTGCGGGATGAAACGGAGCACTGGACACTTGGTCAGCCGTGTAAGTTGGAACGTTCAACTAACGACACCCCCGCAGCAGAAGACACCCCCGCAGCAGAAGACGCAGAATACGACGAAGCAGCAGACGTCTCAAACGACTTTGACGAACTCGCAGCAGCAATTGCTGAGTTCGGCGAGGACTACCCAGGAAGTATTGCGCGCCCATCAGCAATGGTGCGCTGCGACTCAGAACCCTACCCCGAATTTGGCGTGCCCACCGAAATGGTGCGCGACGATTCCGACCGGTTTAACGAGCCATACCGGTTGCGTTTCGAAGAAACGGAGGAAAGCGGAACCACCAAAATCTGTCGCGGTGAGGACCCCGCCGAATACGCTTCTATTGGCCCGCCGCCCAAGCTCGTCCGCACATCCACGACCGCAGAGTGGTTCAGCGCGGTTTCCGGAAACTACTGAGCGCCACGCGCCACCGCCACTAACACGCGCCACCGCCACTAACACGCGCCACCACTAACACGCGCCACCACCACTAACACCAGAAAAAAATTCCGAGTTAGAATTTTGGTCCCTGACCATTAGCACTCGCAGAAAATAAAAAAAATGGGGAGAAAGCCTGTGTGGCCACCATTTTTTTATTATATAATATGTCTACTATTACTATACTATTAATTATGTTTTTTTCTGTATTTGTAGTTTTTTCAATTATAAATAAATTTAAACGAATGAATGAAATTGAAAAAATATTAAAGACTTAGAATAAAAATGATAGAGAGAAAAACAAAATTGAAATTATTAAAATCATCATAATTCTACATTGAACACCCACACTCTTCACGCATATTCTTTCACGACAATGGCGCTCGACCTATCAGAAAACGGCCCACTATTCTTCTCAATCAACGGCTTCAATTTTGAGAAATGGAACGACCCAAACAACGATTATTCCGTCCTTTATTTACAGGAACACCGCATCGGTCTCGTCTCAGGAGGTAAGATTTACTTTGACATTCACAAGCTCGACTTGCTCGGCGACATGACGCTTTGGCCCGACACGCTCAACTATGCTTTCTCGGACGACAACAACATCAACAACAACTACGAGGACCAGCGCGTCCATCTTCAACACATCCTACACGAAATGCGCATGGCAACCGCCCACGCAATCATAGATGCCATTCACCATATCGCATTTGATAATGTCGAAATTGACTCGGATGAGGAGACAGACGAAGACCTTACTGACTACGAGGACTTTGACGAGGATTACTTCTTGGGCGACGAAATACCCACTTACTAAAATAAAAAATGGGGCGTGTCTGAGTGACCACCATTTTTTATTTAATCACCATTTTTTATTTAATCACCATTTTTTATTTAATCACCATTTTTTATTTAATCACCATTTTTTATTTAATCACCATTTTTATTGACTTATAAAAATTAGAGAATAAAATTGAAATCATTAAAATTAATAGATTTATTAATTGAACCACATACACACACTCTTTCATTCTTTCAATGGCGTTTTTCACCATCAACGGATTCAATTTTGAGAAACGGACCGACGCAAACAACAACATTGATTACATTTATTTACATTCCCAATTCTCGCCGACGCTCATAGGTATCGTATCGGGCACTACGAATTACTTTGACTCACACCTACACTATTTGCTCGGCGATTTCGATATGGACCTTTGGCACGACACACTCAACTACGCTTTCTCAGACGACGGCAACATAAACAAAAACTACGAGGACCAGCGCAACGAACTTCAAGCGGTTTTGGACGAATTGAGCGCGATACGAACCCGCGCAATCTTGGAGTCCGTCCATTACACGGTTTATGGTAATGCCGACTCAGACGAAGACCTTACAGACTACGAAGACTTTTACGACGACGACGAAGACGGATACGTAAGCAATCTCACGGAAATATATTAAAGATAAAAGATGGGGAGTGCCTGAGTGGCCACCATTTTTTATTAATCGCCATTTTTATTTTAAAATTGAATATACTATAATTAGACCTATTTTATATACACAATGGCTCACATAGTTCTCGGCGAATGCCAATTTATGATTGCCGCGCACGTGCTCAATAATGTAGAACATAACGTTTTATATCATAATGACCACATCGTAGCAATGATTCATCCTTATAAACAATGGAGACTTGTCTTCTTTGACGAAGAATTGGTAAATATATTATTTGAGAACCCCGCGGCGCAATTTCCCGATTTTATTAACTATATGACGGTCGACAACAACAATATTCCGTTTGAAGGTATACATGAAGTATTCGATTATTGCCAAGCGACTCTATACCAACTTCAGACAGAATTTGACCCGGTCATCGAGTTTGACCAAATCATTGACCCGCTCGGGGTGGATTGATTATAAATGAATTTAAAGAAATCCATATAGTAGTATATGTATCTGTTCCTATAGCTCAGTTGGTTAGAGCGTCGGTCTTATGAACCGAAGGTCTGCGGTTCGATTCCGCGTAGGAACATACACACTGGTACCAGAGCGGTCAAATGGGGTAGCCTTAAGAGCTACTGGTTAATTCCTTCGCGGGTTCGAATCCCGCCCAGTGTATTTTTTTAATTAAATAAAAATTGAAACCTCATTAATCAATAGTAAATCAAATGCTTACACACACCCACTTACACAATGCTTTCCCCAATCATCAACTACTACGACGCCGACATGTCCGAGGACGATACCCCGCGCGCGACTCACTGTTCCGACCAAGAATACGCGCCCGAAATCAACGATTCTACTGACGAAGAAACCGACCCGTATGTAAAAAATAAGGCGGACAAAAGACAGCGCGAAAAAACGGTAAAATTCTCCTACAAACAGCATACTAACCTTTATCTAAAACCAGAATGGACTATTGCGCCTGGCTACAGCTACCCCGGACCGACCTCGATTACACACAAACTTATTACTGCGGCACCTGCCCCGAAAGTCGTTAAACCAGCGCGCGGCGATATAGCGGCCCGTATTGCTCGCTCTAAAGCAGTTTTGAATCGCCCAGATAAAACCGCATTTGGACCCGAAGAAGACTTTAACTTTAAACAAACTTATCCGCGGCGCCAACGCACAACTTGGGGCAATCTTGGACTTATTCCGCCCGGAAATTACTACCCGACCGGCCGCATCGACTTTTGGCGCCGCGGCGAACCAAGCAAACCATTTCGGATGTCATACATTGACGCCGTCAACACTTGGTAAATGAAATAAAAGATGGGGCGGGTCTGAGTGACCACCATTTTTTATTATGACAAAACAATTAATGCGACATTGTGTTCTCTCAAGAATTATAAATCAAATGATATATATTTAAGGAGATAACTAAACATAGGCAACTATTAATACGCCGATATTTTACTCGTTTGTTGCGGGTTTAATTTAATAAAAATAAAATTGAAACCCAAAGAAGGATATATAAAATCATCGCAACCACATACACACTCAGCAACCAGCAATCAAAATGACCTCATCTCTTTTCATCGGCTACGCTCGCGCTACCTGCTCTGCTGAACAAGTCAAGGCAGTTTTCAACGACGTTCTACGCGATGACCTCGTCGCGACTGTCGACGAACGCGTCAAGACCGACCCTAAGGGCTACGCGTTTAAGATTTTCTTTGTCCATTTCTCGCGCACTAATCAACGACTCGACTATATGAAGGACCGCATTACCAAGGAGGGATTTATCCCTATCGTCTACAACACGGAATATGACAAGAAGGCCGGCGAGCGCGTCGAGCGCTACTGGAAGGTGCTTCCCTTTACCCCCAAACCTGCCCAAATCACAGGGCCCCGCATTATGACCGAAGAAGAAACCGCGCGTATCGCCCGCAAACATGACGCGCCCGTCGTTGAAGAGGGCGAATTGTCACCGAGCGAATACTAAACAAATAAAAAGATGGGGAGTGCCTGAGTGGCCACCATTTTTTTATTTGCCACCATTTATTAGACCTTCTAAAATATGTATTAAATTAACGATTTATTGAAGTTTCAATTTAATAAAAAGAAAATTGAAACCAAAAGAAGGATATATAAAATCATCGCAAACACATACACACTCAGCAACCAGCAATCAAAATGACCTCAACCGCATCATCTCTTTTCATCGGCTACGCTCGCGCTACCTGCTCAGCAGAGCAAGTCAAGCAAGTTTTCAACAACGTTTTTGAAGAAGACATCGTCACAACTGTTGACGAACGCGTCAAGACCGACCCCAAAGGATACGAGTTCAAAATTTTCTTCGTCCATTTCTCCAAATCCAATCATCGGCTCGAGCAAATGGTAGGTCGCATCAGCAAGGAGGGATTCGTCCCTATCGTCTACAACACGGAATATGACAAAAAAGTCGGCGCACGCGTCGAGCGCTACTGGAAGGTGCTCCCCTTTACCCCAAAACCCGTCCAAATCACAGGTGTCCGCATTATGACCGAAGAAGAATCCGCCAACATCGGCCGCCCCAAGCACCTCGATGCTCCTATTGTCGAAGGAGTTGTCGAGCTTGAGGAGGGCGAAGTGCCGCCAAGCGAATGCTAAACACTAACACACAATGAGGTTGAATTCTGGTCACTTGACCACTAGCCCTCGCAAAAAAACAAATAAAAAGATGGGGAGTGCCTGTGTGGCCACCATTTTTTTATTTATTTTTTTTTTGTTTTTCTTACTCTTTTCTTATTTCTTTTTGATTTTTTTAATGCTCCTCCTTTTTTTTTTGTTCTTTTTACATCCCCAATGAGTCCTACGTAGGACTTATTTACATCCCCAATGAGTCCTACGTCGAACCCATTTATTACACGTATTGCTAGGTCTGCTCT